>Ga0209442_1000015_pt1 | contig 107491 bp, 112 predicted proteins | sample LauGreSBDMM110DD_2_FD_187565 | JGI IMG/M metagenome (GOLD analysis project Ga0209442, IMG submission 187565) | Freshwater lake microbial communities from Lake Michigan, USA - Sp13.BD.MM110.DD (SPAdes) (version 2) | ecosystem: Environmental > Aquatic > Freshwater > Lake | place: Lake Michigan...
GGCAGAGTCTAGGCGTCAGAGGCGGGTAAGTCGAAAAGCGTAGAAATCTCCGCAGGTGGAGTACGTCCAATATGAAGCCAGCCCTGAGCAGTAGCCACTCGGCCACGGGGAGTTCGGGCCATAAATCCATTTCTGACCAAAAAAGGCTCAGCCACAGATTCAACTGTTTCAACCTCCTCACCAACGGCGATCGCAAGAGTTGAAAGTCCGACTGGCCCACCATTAAACCTTTCAATAAGTGCTGTTAGGACACCGCGATCTAGGCGATCGAGTCCGAGCTGATCGACTTCATACATCGCTAAAGCAGCCGTTGCATCAGAGAGTGATATTTTTTGACTTCCATTTACCTGAGCAAAATCGCGGACACGGCGCAGTAATCGGTTAGCGATTCGGGGAGTTCCTCGAGATCTTCCAGCTACCTCATTTACCGCATCTTTATCTATAGCTATTTTTAAAAGCTCTGCGCTTCGAGTAATTACTTGAGCAATATCACCTTCCTCATAGAAATCTAGGTACGCAGTAAAACCAAATCGATCACGTAATGGACTTGGCAAAAGTCCTGCTCGCGTAGTGGCCCCAACTAAAGTGAAATGAGGCAGCTGCAAAGGAATCGCGGTTGCACCTGGGCCCTTACCTACAATTACATCAACTCTAAAATCTTCCATCGCTAAATAAAGAAGCTCTTCGGCAGGCCTTGGCAGACGATGGATCTCATCAATAAACAAAATTTCACCTTCAACAAGTGATGAAAGAATCGCGGCTAAATCACCTGCATGTGTAATTGCAGGACCACTTGTCAAACGAATTGGCGTAGTCATTTCACTTGCGAGAATGAGAGCGAGGGTTGTTTTTCCCAATCCAGGTGGACCTGACAGAAGTATGTGATCTGCAGGTGAGTTTCGATGCCTTGCAGCGGTGAGCAAAACATCAATTTGATCTCTGACTCGTTTTTGACCAATAAAATCATTGAGAGTTTTTGGGCGAAGGGCGTGTTCTAAAGCTGACTCTTCTTTTTTAATGTGAGATGTAACCAATCGATCCTCAGCCACGGGAGTTCTTTCCGCTGGCTAATGCCAACTTCAATAGTTCACTTAAATCAACAGTGGACGCTTCAACTCCATCGGTTAAAAGCTGTGCAACCACATCCGTGATCGCCCCATCGGCCTCCTTCGGTGAGAAACCCAAGGAGGTAAGCCCACTAGATAGTTTTTCACGCCACGCAGGTTGATGTCCATTATACGTTTGGCCTTGTGATAAATCATTTAGCTTTCCTTTGAGCTCAAGTATTAACCGCTGTGCGCCTTTGCGACCAATACCTGGGACTTTTTCTATTACCGAAATCTCCTCTTGAGAAATTGCCCGAGCCAAATCTTCGGGCGACATTGCTCCAACGATTGACATCGCTACCTTTGGCCCAATTCCAGAGACTGTTTGTACAAGTTCAAAAAGTGCTTTAGCTTCCTCGCTGAGAAAACCAAACAAAGTGAGTGAATCCTCTCGAACAACAAGAGAGGTAAAAAACTGTTGCTGTGTTCCAAGAGTGATTTGAGAAGAGGTGGAAGGCGTGATGATGACGCTTAACCCAAAGCCACCCACTTCCACGACGGCTCTATCTGTTGAAATTGATCGAATCGTTCCAGTTAATATTGAGATCATCATGCACGCAATTTCTTCAGTCTAGATTTTTCAGCTGCTAGAGCTTGTGCGATCTTGTTGTTTCCGCCTCCACGCCAAATATGGCAGATAGCCAACGCTAACGCATCAGTTGCATCAACTGGCTTTGGAATACTTTCGAGATTTAGAAGTTTTTGAACCATCGTTGCAACCTGAATTTTATTCGCTCGACCATTGCCAGTGACTGCAGCCTTGACCTCTGATGGAGTATGCATCATTACTGGTATCCCTGATTTGGCGGCAATAAGTAAGGCTATTCCTGCAGCTTGGCCCGTTCCCATCACGGTTCGAACGTTGTGTTGAGAAAAAACTCTCTCCACTGCAATCATATCTGGCTGCCAAAGATTTACCCACTGTGAAAGCTGCCTGTCCAACTCCAGCAACCTCTGTTCTAATGGAAGATCTGTAGCAGTCAGGATTACTCCAACTTCTACTAAAGAGATTGAAGTTCCGACTCCACCTTCAACAATTCCCACACCACAACGAGTAAGGCCAGGGTCAACACCCAAAACTCTCATTGTGTTCCCTGCGCTTTCTTTTGTGAACTAAAGGTTTAAGCCTAAGGTTGTTAAGAAAATCCTTATCCGAGGCTCGCCATAACCTCATCAGAAACATCAAAGTTGCTATACACGTTTTGCACGTCATCTAGCTCTTCTATTGCATCGATTAGTTCAAAGACCTTGGTCGCACCCTCGGCATCTAATGGAATACTCATGGATGGAAGAAAAGAAGAATCTGCTGATTCATAATCAATTCCCGCGGCCTGAAGAGCCTCACGCACCGGAACCAGATCGACAGGTTCGCTAACAATCTCAAAGGCCTCCCCTAAATCATTGACCTCTTGGGCACCAGCCTCGAGCACTGCTTCTAAAATTAAGTCTTCAGATAGCGTCCCATCTTTTTTAACGATGATTACGCCTTTGCGATTAAAAAGATATGAAACAGATCCCAAATCAGCCATGGATCCACCGTTTCGAGTAACTGCAACCTTAACCTCTGATGCAGAACGATTTCGATTATCAGATAAACATTCGATCATGATCGCCACACCATTAGGACCGTAACCTTCATACATAATCGTAATCCAGTCTTTTGCTCCAGCTTCTAATCCAGCACCCCGCTTAATTGCACGGTCAATATTGTCGGCTGGCATTGATGATTTTTTTGCTTTTGCGACTGCATCGAAAAGAGTTGGATTGCCGTCCATGTCTGCGCCACCATTACGGGCTGCAACTTCAATCGCACGGATCTGTTTAGCAAATACCTTTGCACGCCGGCTATCGATGATCGCCTTTTTATGCTTAGTTGTCGCCCATTTGGAATGGCCTGACATTGGTACACCTCATTTTCACAGTTGCGAATATGTGCTTACTGTACCTTTTTGAGCGCTGGGCGTGCCACTTGATCCACAAAATATTGATGGATTCGATGATCACCAGTTAGTTCTGGGTGGAAAGAAGTGGCGAGTAAAGTATTAGAGCGAACAGCCACAGGATGAGAGTGCACTGTTGCAAGAACTTCCACCTGGGCTCCAACACGCTCAACCCAAGGGGCCCGAATGAATACAGCACGAAGTAGCTCTGGAAACCCATCTTTGAATTCAAGGTCTGATTCAAAAGAATCCACTTGCCGACCAAATGCATTTCTGCGCACAACAATGTCTAATCCACCAAATGTCTTCTGATCTTTTGTTGCATCAAGTATTTCATCGGCTAGCAAAATCATTCCTGCACACGATCCATAAACTGGCATACCCGATGAAATGCGATTCTTAATCTCCTCAAAAATTCCAAATGTCTGGGCTAGGTGTGCAATTGTTGTTGACTCACCTCCAGGAAGAACCAAGGCATCAACATCTGCAAGCTCCTGACTGCGCCTGACAGGTGATGGATCAACTCCACATGCGATTAAGGCGTTTAAGTGCTCGCGAAAATCTCCTTGAAGGGCGAGAACTCCAACTTTCATCGTGAAATTATTTACCAGCCACGCTCTGAAAGACGATGAGGTGCAGGTAGGTCGGCAACATTGATTCCAACCATTGCCTCTCCCAATCCACGAGAGGCATCTGCGACAACTTTTGGATCATCCCAAAACGTAGTTGCTTTAACACACGCTGCTGCTCTCTGTGCTGGATTGCCGGACTTGAAGATTCCTGAACCGATGAAAACACCATCTGCGCCCATCGCCATCATTAATGCAGCATCAGCTGGCGTTGCAATTCCCCCAGCAGTAAACAAAACAACTGGAAGTTTTCCTGTCTCTGCTACTTCCTTAACTAATGCATAAGGTGCTTGCAATTCCTTAGCTGCGACATATAGCTCGTCTTCACGCAGTGATGACAGGCGCCTAATCTCTCCACCAATTTTTCTCATGTGCATCATTGCGTTGGAAACATCGCCCGTGCCTGCTTCACCTTTGGAACGGATCATGGCAGCACCCTCATTGATGCGGCGTAGCGCCTCACCTAGATTTGTAGCACCACAAACAAATGGAACTGTAAAATTCCACTTATCGATGTGGTTCTCATAGTCTGATGGCGTAAGTACTTCTGATTCATCGATGTAATCAACGTTGAGTGACTGTAAAACCTGTGCTTCTACAAAATGTCCAATACGTGCCTTAGCCATTACTGGAATCGAAACACTTGCCTGAATCTTTTCGATCATGTCAGGATCTGACATGCGGGCAACTCCACCTTGTGCACGAATATCTGCTGGTACTCGCTCTAACGCCATAACAGCAACGGCGCCCGCATCTTCGGCGATTTTGGCTTGCTCTGCATTGACGACGTCCATAATCACGCCGCCCTTGAGCATCTCAGCCATACCGCGCTTGACGCGTGCTGTTCCTGTTACTTCAGCCATTTCGAATACTCCGCTTCCATCAAAAGTTTAGGTGCTCATACTACTTTGAATTAGATGGTGCTGGCGAGGTGAATTTAGGCTCGCGATCAGTCAAAGCCACCCATACCTGGCCCGGCGCAAATTTAATCTGCTCTCCGTTGGCAAGTGAAAAAGTGGTTCCAGAAATGGCATCTTTTCGGCTCCATGTAACTGCAAAACGTTTGCCATCTCGTAATACATAGGCCTTACCACTGCCAACAGTTTGCGAAAACGGTGTTACTCCCCCAAATTTATCGCCAAACTCTGATGGTGTAATTGATACCAACTGAATGACCAAGGTAGTTGGTCCTAAAATTACTCCAGAGTCGGCACTGTTTAATCTGTCGTTATGGAATAAAAACCATCGCTTTTCAGATGCTGACCACGTCGCCTTATAGGTCGCAGATGGCCAATCAATTACTACTTCATCTGTAATTTGCCCGTCTTTTGGTTCGTCCCCAAAAATAAATCCAACAGAACGCGCAGAATCAACTGAGTATTGTTTTTCAGTAATTCTTGCCATCAACAAATCTGCACGTAAAACCATTGCATACGGCTGTATGCGTGTGGGATCTGTTGTGTAGATCGTGGGACTTTGTCGCTGGGCGCCTAAATCCAAAAGATTTGCCTGACTGATAAGCGGTAATAATTTAGATTGAGCCCCACTGTAGGCAAAGGCGACGTTTCCATACTGACTCAAAATATCTATATCAGAGATGCGAGCACTTCTGACGGGACCAACTCTTTGTGGAATTTTCGAAGAGAAGATGGCCATTAGCCTTGTTAAGCCGCTTTCAACCTGTTCTATATAAACGATGTCTGCATCTTCAATACCTATCTGAGGATGAGCCGGGTTTGTGTCATCAATTTTGACTGCAAGTACTGGTCCATCGATACCCTCTCGACCGCTGAGTACATTTGTCGCAGCTTTTTCAGGCAAAACGTTTTCAATTACCGCGCAACTGCTTAACGTCAAAGAGGCTGCGACTATTAAAGGGATTAGTTTGTTAAAGAACATCAGCTTCAAACTCGTATGTGACTGGCAATGGGGCACTTCCTGCTAATCTAAAAGTTCGAACAACGTATTTGCCTCTTAACATCTGTGAACGACTCACCGCATCGGTGTGTATGGCAATTGCAACTCGTATTTTGTCCGTAAGCGCCGATAGCTCTGTGAGCAGTTGGCTATCGGCTGCCGTGGCAAGATGTCTAGAATCTTCAAGAAGCAAACCTAATGCACCCGATAATCCACTCTCTGCGTTTGATCTGTACTGAATTGAGGCATCGCGAGCCTGATAAGCAGCTCCAGTTAACAACAGCGAAGATGCTGGATCTGCAATATCACTGTGAGCAATTTCAAGTGCCACAGCAGCTCTTTTTTGCAAGAGCACGTCAAGATTGGCCCAACTATTATCTACACGATGATGTAATCGATCTAATCTTCTGGCTAAAAAAGTTAAATACCAGATAGCAAAAAGTACGAGAAAAAGTATTGGAACTAGATATCTCAAGGCTTCTCCTCTTTCGAAAGGAATCTACTCCACGATCTAGAATCCTGAGCAACTCTCACTTTTGAACCACCCACCATTGACATTTCATATACTGAATATATCTGTTCTGCTACAACCGACCAATCAAAGATCTGCGCATGCTCTTTACCGGTCTTTGCTAGTTGCTCTCTCTTCTCTTGATTTCGAAGAAGGTCAATGATTGTCTTTGCTAGTTCGGTGGAGTTTTCAGACTCAAAGAGAGCTCCATATTGACCGTGTCCCAGTAGATCATCAAAGGCTGGAATATCACTTGCAACAACACATGCACCACCAGCTAACGCTTCAGCAACAATAATTCCGAAAGACTCTCCCCCAGTATTGGGCGCAACATATATTGCAACTGATGCCATGAAATCTGCTTTGTCTGACTCTGAAATCTTTCCGAGAAAATCGAATCGGTTTCTCAATTGTGGATCGATATCTTTAATTGTTTCCAAAGGATCCCCGGGACCTGCCACGAAAACCTTAACGTCAGGTGCAAACCTTGAAATGACAGGAAGAGCATCAATTAAAACACTTAAACCTTTACGTGATTCTTCAAAGCGACCGATAAAACCTATGGTGTTACCTTGCCATTTACTTTGTGGAACTCCATGCATATATCGCGTGGCATATATCCCATTAGGAATTACAACAGCATCGGTGTCTAAATGATCGGTAAGTGTCAATCGTGCTGCCTCTGAAACAGCTAAGCGTGCTGATAATTTTTCGATTGCTGGTTCCAAGATTGGACCAATCGCAAAAATTATTTTTTGATGCTTTGCAGCAGCGTGGAATGTTCCGACCATTGGACCTTCTGCAGCCCAACATGCAAGCAAGGACAGCGATGGAATGGCAGGTTCGTGCAGATGCAAAAGATCAAAGTCGCCCTCGGCGATCCAATTTCTCACTCGTGCATAGGCAACTGGTCCAAAAAGTATTCGTGCAACCGCTCCGTTATATGGAATCGAGATTGGTTTTCCAGCATTGACCACGTATGAAGGTAAAATTGCATCATCAGATGCTGGAGCTAAAACCGAGACATCATGTCCTTGTTCAATTAAATACTCTGCAAGGTCTCGGATGTGATTTCCTACCCCGCCAGGTGTATCCCAACTATAAGGACAGACAATTCCAATTTTTAGCAACTTGCTCAGCATTATTGACGCTCCTTGAAGTCGCCATCTGTCCAAATTCTCTGCAACATGTGCCAATCTTGTGGATTTTCTCGAATGCCTTCTTCGAAGTGTTTGGCAGTCATCGAAACAATTTCCTTAACGCGATCTCCTTGTTCACCCTGACTTGGGATTACCACGTTCTTAAAATCAACATGGATTCCCGTAGGAGTATAAGAAACAAAAGCAGTAATCAACGGTGCCTGAGTTTGCAATGCTAGAACAGCTGGACCTGCCGGCATTCTCGTAGGTCCATCAAAAAACTGAACCTCAATACCGGATTTAGATAGATCACGATCTGCGACTAAAGCAACAAGGTGGCCTTCTCGCAATCTTGTTGCCAATACCCCAATAGTTTCACCGTTTAAAGGTAGAACTTCCATTCCCATATCTTGGCGATATTTGAGAAATTTCAAGAATAACTTTTCCGGTTTTAATCGCTCTGCAACTGTTACAAGATGTACTCCGTTTGCACAAAAATATGCACCCGCATGATCCCAATTACCAGCATGAGGAAGGGAGACAATCACACCTGTTTTAGCGGCTATGGCATCCATCAACAGATGCTCATTTGTTACATCGACGGTCTCTCGGACTCTTTGAATCGACCAATCTGGAAATCGAAAAGTATCAACCCAGTAACGCATATTTGAACGCATCGCTCTTCTTGTAAGATCTTCCAGATCTGAACTACTCATTGCTTTCTGCGTCCGTGCAAGATTACTTCGTAACCTCGAAACGCTTTTTCCGTTTCGCCTTACAAGAAACTCACCTAGCCGATAGGCGATGCGATAGGCAGTGGATTCAGGTAACCAACGAACTAAGCGCCAGCCAGCAAAATATACAAGCGCTGAAAGATTTTCTTTCACAGCTACATAGCCCGCTTAACAATAATCATCCGTTGAATCACTGTAAATGTCCCGAGTAAGGAAAGAAGCCAGATGCCAATAGCAAGAACGTAGGGAACTCCCAAACCTTCAAAACCAATCGCAGTTAAGGCAATGATTAATCGTTCGGTGCGCTCGGCTAATCCACCGGAGCATTCAATACCGAGTGACTCTGCTTTAGCGCGAACGTAGGGAACAAGCATTCCTGTTAGCAATGTAATAAGAACAACTGGTACTAATCGATCATCTTGTTGAATCAAATAGATACTGACCCCAATTAATATCGCTGAGTCTGTAATGCGATCGATTGTTGAATCTAAAAATCCTCCCCATGAACTTGAACCTGCCTTTGAAATTCGGGCCATGGTTCCATCGAATAAGTCACTCAAAGCCGCAAAAGAGATGACAATCGTGCCAACCAAGAACTCGCCTCGTGGATAAAAATACAAGGCAGCGGCCACAACTGCGATCGCCCCAGTCCATGTGACAGCATTTGGTGTAATACCGATCCGCAAGGCAAATGAGGCTACGGGTGTTATAACTCTCGTAACTGCCGGCTTGAGCTTTGCGCTAATCATCAAGGGACATCGTAGGCTGAGCCAGTGCAATCTCAAGACACCAAAATAGGAATTCATGTGTACGGCCATGAAAGCGCTGACCCTCTTAGCGTGGCTCAAGCATTTTCAGGAACGTACTCCCAAGAGCCTCACAGTCTGAGTGATCTTGCGATATTTGTCGTAAATCCAGCAACGGGAATCGACCAGCAAACTATTGAGATTTGGCAGGCCCTAGATGAGTTTCAGGTTCCTCGTTTAGTCGTAGTGACACAGTTAGAAAAATCTGAAGCAGATTTTGATGATGCAGTGATGCTTGCAAATAGAGTCTTTGACCAGTTGATAACACCTTACTTAGTTTTACATGATGACTCAGGAGTTCCGATCGCACTAATTAGTCTGGCCGACTTAACTATTATCGATTACTCCAGCAATCCCCCAACCGTTCTTGAAAGTGATGAAGAACATCGAACGTTAGTTCAGGAGTTTCGACAGGAGTATTTAGAAAAGTTTGAATCTGACGGAGAGAGTTCCTTTGCCGCCGGACTTCAATTTCCCGCTATTCCCCTATGGATAGAAAAAGGAATAGGCGTTGATAAGGTTCAAGACCTGATTAAACAATTAATCGCCTAATTACCAGGCTGCAGCGATCTCACTTCTTGTTAAATTTAATAATTGCGGCATGACCTTTGTCTTTCCAATTATTGGCATGAAATTTGCATCCCCGCCCCATCGTGGCACGACGTGTTGATGAATATGTTCAGCGATTCCTGCTCCAGACACTTCACCCTGATTCATCCCCAGATTAAATCCCTGAGGGGCTGAAACTTTTCGAATAACTTCCATGGCATGTGCTGTTAGTCGAAAAATCTCATCACGCTCATCTTCTGTTAGTTGCGTCAAATCGGCGACATGACGGTTTGCACAGATAAGTAAGTGACCAGGATTGTATGGATAAAGGTTCATCACAACATATGCCGTCACGCCTCTAAATACGATTAAGCCCTCTTCATCGTTTTTAGAAGGGATGTCACAAAATGGACAAGCAACTGAATTTCCCGCAAGCGGACGATTTTCCCCCCGCAAATATTCAAGACGGTGAGGTGCCCAAAGTCTTTGCCATCCATCTGGCATTCCTCCACCAGAGATTTGCGAACTCATATCCTTATACCTGCGTACGTTCTGTAACTACTTTTTTAATCTCAGCGATTGCATCAGCGATTGGAATAAGGTTTTTTTGTTCACCATTTCGGTATCGGAATGAAACTGCCCCAGCTGCCTGATCTTCCTCACCTGCTATAACCATAAAAGGAATCTTTTGGAGTTGAGCATTTCGTACCTTTTTCTGCATGCGATCATCTGATGAATCAAGTTCTGCGCGGATTCCGGATTTGCGCATAGTTTGAATTACATCGCCCAGATAATCAGCAAAGTTGTCTGCAACTGGAATTCCAATAACTTGAACGGGTGCAAGCCAAGGTGGAAACGCTCCGCTGTAATGCTCTGTTAATACGCCAAAGAATCTTTCTATCGAACCAAATAATGCACGGTGAATCATTACCGGACGCTGTCTTGTTCCATCACTAGCTGAATATTCAAGTTCAAATCGCTGTGGTAGTTGAAAATCAACTTGTATCGTTGACATCTGCCAGGTGCGCCCGATTGCATCTTTTGCTTGAACTGAGATCTTTGGGCCATAAAACGCAGCGCCGCCTTCATCTAGAACTAACTCTAAATTTTGCGCTGTCGCAGCTTTTCGAAGCGCCTCGGTGGCTTCTATCCAATCAGATTCTTCACCCACTGATTTTTCAGGGTTCTTTGTTGAAAGCTCTAAGTAGAAGTCATTTAAACCATAGTCACGCAAAAGGTTGAGTACAAATGTCAAAAGTGAATCAAGCTCGCCAACCATCTGCTCTTTTGTGCAATAGATATGTGCATCATCTTGAGTAAATCCGCGAGCTCGAGTGATTCCGTGAAGTACGCCTGATTTTTCGTAGCGATAAACAGTGCCAAATTCAAAAAGCCTCAAAGGCAGTTCTCTATAAGAGCGTCCTCTAGCTTTATATATGAGATTATGAAAAGGACAATTCATTGGCTTCATGAAATATTGTTGACCCGCGCGTTTTATCGTCCCATCAGGATTGTGTTCCTCATCCAAAATCATCGGTGGATACATACCATCGGCATACCACTGTAAGTGTCCTGATGTTTCAAATAAGGCAGCCTTCGTTAGATGTGGTGAATAAACGAAGTCATAGCCCTCTTCTTCATGTCTTAGCCGTGAGTAATCCTCCATTGCGCGGCGGATAATTCCACCTTTCGGATGAAACACAGCCAATCCAGAACCGATCTCTTCTGGAAATGAAAACAAATCAAGTTCATTTCCTAAACGTCGATGATCTCGCTTTTCGGCCTCTGCCAGTAGTTCTAAGTAAGCATTGAGTTCATCAACAGATGGCCACGCTGTTCCGTAAATGCGTTGCAGCATTGGATTCTTTTCAGAACCTCGCCAGTATGCAGCAGCAGTTCGCATAAGTTTAAAGGCTGGTATTAGCTTCGTAGATGCTAGGTGCGGTCCCCTGCAAAGGTCGCTCCACACAGGATTTCCATCCCTACCTAAATTGTCATAGATCGTTAACTCGGCCCCGCCAACTTCAACTGAAGCCTCTTCACCAGCTGGTCCTTTAATGCCAATTAGTTCACACTTAAATGGCTCATGCGCCAACTCCTTCAACGCATCTTTCTCGGTAGTCACGCGGCGCCGAAAGCGTTGACCCTCCTTGATGATTTTTCTCATCGCACTTTCAATTTTGACCAAATCATCAGGATTAAAATTCTCTTGCGGATCAAAGTCGTAGTAGAAACCATCCTTTATTGGAGGCCCGATTCCCAACTTTGTGTCTGCATAAACTTCTTGAACAGCCTGCGCCATTACGTGCGCTGTCGAATGTCGAAGAACGGCAAGGCCATCTTCTGAAGTGATTGAGACACCTTCAACGACATCGCCTTGAGAAAGCTCAGTCCATAAATCTTTCAAAGACCCATTAATGCGCGCGACTACAATCTCTTTGTTGTCGGCGAAGATGTGCGTAGGACGCTGATCGGCCGCTATCGATAACGCGACACCGTCAACGGTAATTGCAATCGTGGACATGTGATTAGCCTACCGAAGTCCTAAGCGCCATCGCTTCTATTTCGCGCTTGAAATCCAAACTTTGTAGTAATTGCCTTCCATTAATCGACTCTATCGACTGCGCAATGCGAAGGCTTCCAATCAAAAACGCTGATTCAATATCTTCGATCTCTGAGGCTTTAATACTGCGCACGCTGACATCGCAGTTCTCAATGACAAGGGCCCGCATGACACCTGGCAGGGCCCCATCGGTTAAGGGCGGCGTGCACCACTTACCGTCAATTTTAATCAATAGATTACTGACTCCAGCTTCACTAATTTTGTCATCTAAATTCAAAACTATTGCTTCATCAAAACCACGGTTCTTAGCTGTGGTTAAGATCGAAAGCCTATGATCATAAGGAAACTGCTTTATCTGTGAACCCTCGATTGCAATTCGCTCCGGGTATGTCATTACTTTCGCAGGTGCCTGTAACTCTGAGTAAGAAAAATGTACTCCCAGCCAATCCCCGTTACTACTAAAAGACAAGCGAAGCATTCCAGAGCTATAGCTTTGCTCTTTAAGTAATAAATCTACGGCTGTGCGCAGTATTTCTTCATTGGGAATTTTTGCACCTACTAAGTCGGCGCTGTTGATGGCCCTTCTCATGTGACGGGAAAAGGCCCAAGGCTTTGAATCAACAGTTTTGATCGTTTCAAAAATCCCTGTCCCGGGAAGCCAACCCTTGTCATCACAAGGGCTCTGGTCAGCGTCTAAACACACGCCATTAAAAATTACTTTCACTCTATTAATCCCCCGGCAATTTTGATCAGACGATCTGCTTTCAAAACCGTCTCGTTCCATTCCTCTTGCCCATTACTTGACCACGTTATTCCGGCTCCCGTTCCGAAATGAATGCCGTCCTCTTTCCAAAAAATTCGAATAGCAACAGATAGCTCTGCCTGATCTGCTTGAACCCATCCTAAAACACCGCAATACGATCCCCTGGCTCTCTCATTATCTCTAATGACCTGTGTTGCAGAGGATTTTGGTGCTCCACTTACTGATCCAGCAGGTGAGAGGAGAGCGAAGATATTCCTCCATGAAACATTTTCTATTAACTTGCCATGAACATCAGAGACAAGGTGCTGCAAACCTGGATGATCCTCACTAGATAAAAGCCTTCGCACCTCAATACTGCCGTTCTGACAAATCTGTCCCAAGTCATTTCTCATAAGATCAACAATCATTATGTTTTCAGCCTGGTCTTTTTGCCCAAAAGAACTGGCCGCGGGCGTTTGTGTTCCCTTTATCGGAGAAGTCTTAATGTCTAATCCTTTGCGAGAGAGAAAAAGTTCAGGAGATGCAGAGGCGATATTTAATCCAGGAATTTCCAAATAACTTGCCCAAGGAGATGGATTTTGCTTCAAAATCTCAGTAAATAATCCACCCAGTGATACAACTTGGTCTGTGTTGCTCAGAATTCGACAGGCATTAACTTGATAGACCCAGCCTTCGGAGATTGATTGCCTTATGCGTTCAACATAATCAATGTAATCACTTTGACTTAAGGAGCTTGTCCACTCCCCCCGTAACTTTGTCCATTGTTGGGAAGGAAAATCTTTATTAGCTACTGTTGCAAACTTTGCTGCAATGAATTCACCTTCAAAAGTTGTGCTAACTGCCCAAAAGCCGCCATCTTCTAAAGAGGATGGATCTTTTGAAATCTCAATTAGATCAGTGGCTAAACGCCCACCCATCCAAAAGTAGGCACCATCATGTGAAGTGGACACAGGAGAACGCTAACCAATGCATCCCACTTTGGCGCTTAGGGCCCTCCTGCGATAGATTTAACTTCCTCGCGGACGTAGCGCAGTTGGTAGCGCGGAACCTTGCCAAGGTTCAGGTCGCCGGTTCGAACCCGGTCGTCCGCTCTGATAATCGCTTTACCGATGGAAATTTACATAAATTTTTATCCGCAAGCGGTTTTTCTATGGTCGGGTGGCCGAGAGGCGAGGCAAGGGACTGCAAATCCCTCTACACGGGTTCAAATCCCGTCCCGACCTCCATATTATAGAAAGAATAAAAGACAACCTGGCTTAGAGAGTAAAGAGGACCACATGCTTGATGAATCCAAAAGACCATGGGGTCATTATGAAGTTCTTCAAGAAAGCGCCCAGCACAAAGTTAAATGCATCTATGTAAACCCTGGAGCCAGACTTTCCTATCAGCGTCATCAAAAACGAGCTGAACATTGGTTTATCGTTTCCGGAACTGCAACTGTTGTTCTCGATGGACAAACATTTACAAAACAACCTGGAGAAGCAGTTGATGTGGCCATAGGCCAACTTCACCGAATCGGCAATGACGGTAGTCAACAATTAGTTTTCATTGAGATTCAAACGGGTACGTACTTTGGCGAAGATGACATTGAACGGGTTGAAGATGATTTCGCGAGATAACTATTTCAATGACGGGTATCTGCAATAAAGGCGTTGTTGTATAGTTTTCCCACCGAGGACGATTGGCTCAGCGGTAGAGCACCACATTGACATTGTGGGGGTCACTGGTTCGATCCCAGTATCGTCCACCACCACTATAGTTTCGATCTGTGATTGCCTTTTCTTCTGGTCTTGTATCCGGTTTGGCTTTGATAATTGCTATTGGCGCCCAGAACGCATTCGTTATCAGACAAGGTCTTCAACGCCAACATGTTCTAACTGTGGTTCTATTTTGCGCATTTTCTGATGCTCTCTTGATCGCAGCCGGCACAGCAGGTCTTGGTAGGGCTATTGACTCGGCTCCTGAAGTCTTGGAGATAGTTCGTTGGTTTGGCGTTACCTATTTGATTTTCTTTGGATTGAAGTCATTGCGATCAGCATTTAAACATAACTCCCTGACCTTGGAACAAGACGCAATCGTTTCCCGCAAAAAAACCATTCTTACGGTTCTCGCACTAACATTTCTCAATCCCCACGTTTATTTGGACACTGTTATCTTTCTAGGCAGCATCGCAAATCAATTCCCCTCTGACAAGTGGATATTTTCATTGGGTGCGATGACTGCAAGTTTTCTCTGGTTTTTCTTTATTGGTTTTGGATCCAAGATAGCGGCTCGCTTTATGGTGAAGGTTATCTTTTGGAAAATTCTCGATCTAGCGGTTGCGGCAATTATGTTTACTCTGGCGGCATATCTAACTTTCTATAGTTTCTGAGGAATTACCCATGAGTACTAAACATCCTCGCTAGGATTCGTCCGTGAATAATTCAAGCCATGCCTTAAACTCCAAAGAATTTTCTGATTTTCTTGCATCACGTAGAAGCACGCGAGATTTTCTGCCTACACCTATCCCCCAAGAGATTCTCGACCAGATTCTTAAAGACTCTCTAACCGCAGCGAGTTGGTCTAACACTCGACCTTTCAAAGTTGCGGTTGCAACGGGTGAAGTGCGCGATCGAATTAGTTCAGAGTTTTTATCCCGTTGGGCCGTTCTTTCTCGAATTTTGCGTAAAGGTTTCAAAAGCAAACTCCGCATTATTTACTCTCGTTACGGGCTTCCTACGAGTAACCGAAGTATCGCAAAGCCTTATCCGCAAGAGCTCAAGCCGCGGTCAGAAAGAGTTGGTAAAGAGCTCTATGAGCTTTTTGGAGTAAAGCGAGGCGACAGAGCGGCGCGCGATCAGCAATGGGCAAAGAATTATTCGTTTTTCGGCGCACCCGTTGAATTGTTCATCTACATACATAAAAGCCTTCACATTTACGCCGCATCGGATGCTGGTTTAATGATGTCGAACCTAATGCTTTCTGCGCATTCTCATGGTCTCGGCACGTGCGCCCAAGGCGCAGTGGCTGTTTGGGATGATGTTGTTCGTAAAGAGTTTGATATCCCAAAGGATTACCGATTGCTCTGTGGAATTGCTATCGGTTATCCGAGTGACTCTCCTGTGAATAGTTTTGAAGCGAATCGAATCGGGTTAGATGAGCTAGTGGTCAAATCTAAGAGTCATGAATAAATCATCTACGGTTAACGACATTGAAGGGCAGAGATTGTGAAAAATGCAAAGTTTTTGGAGTGGGCTGGAGTAGTTACTGCAATTTTCTATTCCATGTTGATTGCACTCAATATCGGTGCCGAATTCTTGGGCTTCGCCCTTTTGCTAACGTCCTCGATTCTTATCGGGATCTGGGCAAAAATTGGTGCACACAGAGGAATACTTTTTCTCCAGTTTTTTTATGCAACAGCTGGAGTAATTGGGATGGTCCGCTGGTTCAATTAACTCAGTACTCAATTAATTGGTCTAGAGTTTGCACATGCAGAAAAAAGCCGAAACATCAGTGCCCATCCATCCAATTCTCACCGAGCGCTGGAGCCCACGTTCATTTGATCCTCAAGCGGTTATTTCCACTGAAGATATGACCGCCTTTCTAGAAGCGGCCAGATGGGCGCCCTCTTCATACAACTTTCAACCGTGGAGATTTATCATTTCAAGGCGCGGAGATGCGACTTTTAAAAAAATCTGCGAATCACTCTCTGGTTTCAACCAGGTCTGGGCCCCAACAGCATCCGCCTTGATAGCAGTGGTCGTTGAACAAAAAACTGAAGGTCATATCCATCCACCGATAGCTCTTTTTGACACAGGATTAGCAGTTGCACAGCTGACTGTGGAAGCTCACCATCGAGGTTTTATTGTTCACCAGATGATCGGTTTTGATAAAGAGAAAATGAACAAGACATTTGATATCTCTGGGCAGCGTGATTGCATCGTGATCCTGGCTATTGGGCGGCAGGGGCCGGCAGAAAATCTTCCTGAGGGACAAGCAAGGGAGCGAGAAGCGCTACCGCGTGAGCGTTTTCCACTATCGGATTTAATCATTTCCGGAGATCTGTAGTTGACTAAATAGTTTTACTTGGCGCTCAAACCTTCTATAAATGTCAAAGAGTTTTGGAAGATCAACTCCTGGTCATAATCCATAGTTGCAACGTGATAACTATTTACTAGTTCAATTCGTTGTTTCTCAATCGATCCAATCCCTTTCATTACTATTTCTGTATTACTAACAGGAAGCGTATGGTCTTCAACAGAGTGAAATAGCTGTATCGGAATCTTTATTGTTGGCAGATTGCGCCTTGTTATGCGGAGCATTTTCAAGAGTTGATGTACGCCGCGAGTTGGAAGTGCGTCGTAGCCCCATTCGGTCATGCCCGGACGCTTAATGTCATCGCCAACGCTTTTGCGCAGTAATTGAAAACGAGATAGAAAATATGCCAACTCGGCAGGAACTCCACGCACATGAATCATGGGGTTTACCAATATAAGGGCTGCGATATTTTTGTTTTCACCGCTCAAGGATGCGGCTACATTTAAAATGGTGCTGCCTCCCATTGATAGACCGATTAAAATAATTTTGTCGCAAGATTGTGAAATTTGCTCAATCTCAAAAATTATCTTGGCCGGCCACTCTTGCCACTTCACTTTGTTGAGCTCTTCAACCTTAGTTCCATGGCCTGCAAGTAGTGGAACTCTTACCGAGTAACCCTTTGAATTTAGGAACTCTCCCCACGGTCGCATAGATGCAGGCGAACCAGTAAATCCGTGAACCAAAATGATTCCAACTCTGGAGTTCACGCCATGTCCTGGGGCCGCCCAGTCCATGATCCAACCCTGCGGTGCACCTGTGACTGCCATGCGTTGAGAGTACTGCTCAAACTAGTTGATTACTTAGTAACGCCCATTGCTTTACCAACTTCTTCGCAGCCCCTGAATCAACTGCTTCGGTAGCCCTAGACATACCTAATTCAAATCGTTCAATTGCATTTAGCCCAAGGCGATCATCGAAGGCAGCGATTGCAGCAGCAGCGTTTAACAAAACCGCATCTCTTGGTGCGCCTCGTTCACCATCAAAAATCGCAGATGTGATACCTGCGTTATGGGAACTGTCACCGCCCCTTAAGTCAGAAATTGGTGCACGCGCGATCTGTAGATCTGTTGGATCAAACTGTTCAGATGTAATCTTCCCATCACGAAGAGTTAATACGGTTGTTGTTGTTGCCAGAGTTATCTCATCAATTCCATCGTCTCCTCTAAATACAAAACCATCAACACCCTTATCGGCAAGTACTTGCGCCATCACCGGCAACATATCCTTGCTCGCAACTCCAATTGCAGCTGCCTTGGGCTGAGCAGGATTGGCAAGTGGACCCAAAATGTTGAACACAGTTGGAACGCCCAGCTCTTTTCTAGCCGCGGCGGCAAAGCGCATTGCAGGATGAAAAATTGGCGCGAAACAAAAACCAATACCCAGTTGGGCAAAGGTTGTTTCAACACCTTTTCCATCTAGGTTTATATTAATGCCGAGGCTTTCCAGCAGATCAGCTGATCCAGATTTTGATGTTGCGGCACGATTGCCATGCTTGATCACTTTAACCCCTGCCGCCGCTGCAATTATTGCCGCAGTTGTTGAAATGTTTATTGTGTTTGCACCATCGCCGCCTGTGCCGACAGTGTCTACTGCCCGTTCGGTGATTGAAATGGGACTTGCATATCTATACATCTGTGAGACCAAGGCACCGATTTCCTCTGGCGTCTCTCCTTTGGCTTTCAAGGAGAGCAAAAACCTTTTAATTATCTCGTCTGAGCTCTGGCCAGTAAGAATCTCATTCATGCACCACTGAACTGACTCAACAGATAAATCATGACCAGAATCCAGTTCTGAAATGTATTCCTGCCACTGCGACTGACTCATAGTTAAAGTTAAGCAGAAGTTGGCGTTGCCCCGCGCAGTAACCCTGCCGCCGTTTTTGCTAATGTGAATGGATCTATTGGATGCACAACCGATGCCTCAGCCATCGACCATGCAGCTAACCAAGAATCTTCCTGTCTTCCTGTGATAACCAAGACTGGTGGACAGTTAAACACTTCATCCTTGAGCTGTCTTGCCACTCCCAGCCCACCCTCTGGTGAAGTCTCACCATCTAGAATAAATAAATCGGCTCGAAAGCCTCCCGCAAGATTCTTCGTATCGATATAGGCCCTCAAGGCCGGTGCGGTAGCAAACTCATGAAAATCGTGTTCTGGTAAGTCCTTGGCAGCACGTTTTCCTAAAGCAGAGATGACAGAGGCGCGAACTGATGAATCATCTGAATAGACGATGATCTGTTTTTTTGTATCGGCCATGGGCAAAAGTCTATTGCCAGGACCGTGATCTTTTGCCCATTTTTAGAGCCAAGAAAAGCAGATATTAAGGTGATCGGTTTCACGCATTAGGTGTCGAAATCGATGGCCTTTGAGGGGTAGCCAGGCAGACGCGAGTAGCATTTTCGGGAATAATCTCCTCCATGACCAGCATCGTTGACCACCACAAGATCACTCGTCCCAACGCCGTTGCTGTTGGGACGATTGTTTGGCTTTCAAGTGAGTTAATGTTTTTTGCTGCACTCTTTGCAATGTACTTCACGATTCGCGCAGTTCAGGGTCCAGACATCTGGCTCGAATCCACCGAGCTTCTCAACATACCTTTCGCCGCTTTTAATACAACTGTCTTAGTTTTGTCATCGGTGACATGTCAGTTCGGTGTCTTTGCTGCAGAGCGTTTTCAAAATTATCGAACTGGAACACTCTTACAGGTAAATAAATGGGGAATGCGCGAATGGTTTGCCCTAACAGTATTAATGGGTGGATTCTTCGTAGCGGGCCAAGTCTACGAATACGCCGTACTGGTTAGTGAAAACTTAACATTATCTTCAAATGCATTTGGATCCGTCTTTTATGTAACAACTGGTTTCCACGGTCTACATGTGACTGGTGGTCTAATAGCATTTTTAATTGTGATGGTCCGTGTATCTAAAGCTCGCAGATTCACGAGTCAACAGGCAACGACTGCAATTGTTGTTTCTTATTACTGGCACTTCGTCGACGTTGTATGGATCGCACTTTTCTCAGCGATCTATCTCATTAAGTAGCAAAGGAACTCTGTGAAACGTTTATCTCGCTTTCGCCGCCACAAGGCAGCAGCGCCACTTCTTTTGATATTTGCACTCCTTGGAATTGGCGGGACCTTTAGTGTTGCAAGTGCAACTACCGCTAACGAAACCAGCGCCGTAGAGCGTTCAACATTAATTGAAGAAGGTCGACAGATTTTTGCAAAGGGATGTTCCTCATGCCATGGACTAAATGCCGAAGGTGTATCTGTTGCACCATCACTTATTGGAGTGGGCGCAGCGTCCGTTGACTTTCAAGTTGGCACAGGACGTATGCCAATGGCCGACATGAGCACACAGGCTATGAGAAAAGCCCCTGTTTACAACGAAGAAGAAGTAGCGGCTTTAGCTGCATATGTTGCATCACTTGCACCAGGACCAGAAATTCCTGGCATGGAAGAGCTCAACTACGAAAGAGATGGAAGCACTGCAGAAGGTGGAGAGTTGTTTAGAAATAACTGCGCGATGTGTCACAACTTTGCTGGACAAGGTGGGGCTTTGACACAAGGTAAATACGCACCAACTGTGATGGGTGTACTTCCGAAACATATTTATGAAGCAATGGTGACTGGGCCACAGGCAATGCCGGTATTTAATGACAAGACCATCACACCTGAAGAAAAGCTTTCAATAATCAAGTGGATTAAATCAGCAGAGGCTGAACCAAATCTTGGTGGAGCTTCATTAGGTCGAGTAGGTCCGGTTACAGAGGGTTTGCTTGCGTGGACTTTAGGTCTTGGTTTATTAATCGGCGTAGCCGTCTGGCTAGCTACGAAGGCGAAATAAAAACATGAGTAACCAACTAGAACCGATCAAGGATCCAGGCCTTCCAGCCCACGTTCATCGCAAAACAGATACCGATCCTAAAGCTGCAGATCGCGCAGAGCGACAAGTTGCAACCATGTTTGGCATTTCCGCTCTAGGTACTGTTTTGTTGATTGTTTCTTATGTTTTTGTTCCTGATGATCTATTTATTTTCATCCCGATCATGGGCAGCCAAAACGCTCACCAACTTGGCCTTGGCCTCGGGATGGCCATCTCATTATTTTTTATCGGACTCGGTGCAATTCACTGGGCAAAGACTTTGATGCCAGATCAAGAAGTTGTCATGCAGCGCCATGAGTTTCGCTCACCTGAAGAGGATCGAAAAGCCTTTGTTGATACGGTTAAAGAAGGTGCAGCTAGCTCTGGTCTTGGTCGTCGCTCACTCATTAAAAGATCTCTAGGTGCGGCCCTAGGCCTGTCAGCTCTCTCCCCTATTTTGTTATTGCGCGATCTAGGACCGTTGCCTGGACCAGAACAGAAAATGACGAATTGGAAATCTGGAACATACTTAGTAACAGATCCGGGCAATCGTCGAATAAAGGCATCTGATTTAGAAGTTGGATCAGTTGCTCAAGTTATGCCGGAGTTTGCCAATCCTGAAGAGCGCCATTTAGATGACATTGCTAAAGATGCGTTGTTGTTAATCCGACTTCGCCCAGTTGAGTTCAATTTAGAGCCAGATCGTTTGGCCATGACACATGAAGGCATCATCGCCTTTTCTAAGATCTGTTCCCACATGGGCTGCGCCGTCGCCTTGTATGAGCAGACAACCAAGCACCTTCTCTGTCCTTGTCACCAATCGACTTTTGACGTGACACGGGCGGCAAAGGTCATATTTGGACCTGCGGCCAGACCACTTCCGCAGTTAGATATCACTGTGGACGGTGAGGGCTACCTCATCGCTCGTAAACCATTTTCTGAACCGGTAGGACCTAGTTTCTGGGGGCGTGAAAAATAATGACAGTTGAAGCAAAGTTAGGCCAAGTAGCTAATTATGTAGATGAGCGAACCGGTGCTGCCGCATTCTTAAAAAAGAGTCTTCGTAAAGTTTTCCCTGACCATTGGTCATTTCTTTTAGGTGAAGTTGCTCTTTACTCATTTGTTATTTTGCTTCTCTCTGGAACATTCCTTACTTTCTGGTTTGACCCGTCAATGCGTGAAGTTGTTTACGAGGGTGCATACCAACCTTTAGAGGGCGTCAAAATGTCAGCTGCCTACGCCTCGGCTTTGGATATATCTTTTGAAGTTCGCGGTGGTTTGTTGATGCGCCAGATTCATCACTGGGCCGCACTGATTTTTATGGCAGCAATTGTTGCCCACCTTCTACGAGTCTTTTTCACTGGTGCATTCCGTAAACCTCGTGAAGGAAACTGGATCATCGGTGTAGGACTACTGACCTTGGGAATTGTTGAAGGCTTCCTTGGTTACTCACTTCCAGATGATCTTTTGTCAGGAACAGGTATTCGAATCGCTGAAGCAATCATTCAAGCTATTCCAGTTGTCGGCTCCTATCTTTCATACTTTGCATTCGGTGGCGTATTCCCGGGAGAGTTATTTATTCCTAGAATTTACATCGTTCACGTTCTACTCCTGCCCGGTGCATTCTTGGCATTGATCACGGTGCACTTAATGTTGGTCTGGTACCAGAAGCACACTCAGTATCCAGGTCCAGGTAGAACCGAGAAAAATGTTGTCGGCTATCCATTAATGCCAATGTATATGGCTAAAGCTGGCGGATTTTTCTTTATCGTCTTTGGTGTAACAGCATTTCTTGCTGCCGTTGCATCTATTAACCCGATCTGGCTCTATGGTCCATACACACCCGCACAGATTTCAGCGGGTTCACAACCTGACTGGTACATGGGTTGGCTCGATGGGCTTGTTCGTATGGCGCCACCAATTGAAACTTATTTCTTCGGATATACAGTTTCGTGGAACATTTTGATTCCTGGATTGATTGTTCCGGGAATTTTGTTTACTGGAATGGCTCTTTATCCATTCATTGAAAGCTGGATCACAGGTGACAAGCGTGAGCACCACCTACTTGATAGACCACGCAATGCTCCAAATCGCACTGCTCTCGGTGCGATGTCACTTACATTCATGATGGTCACGCTGATCAATGGTGGAAATGATTTAATTGCAACTCACTTTGATCTTTCAATTAATCAAATCATGTGGGGTACACGATTTGGAGTATTCATACTCCCACCTCTTGCATTCATTATTACTAAAAGATTATGTCTCTCACTTCAAAGAGCAGACCGAGAGCTAGTACTTCATGGTCGGGAAACAGGACGCTTGCTTCGCATGCCTAGCGGTGAGTTCGTAGAAGTTCATGAGCCAATCTCACCTGAAAAGGCATTCGTTCTCACCTCACACGAGCAGCTACCGGCATTGGAACTTCCTGCCGTTGATGCACGAGGTGTGAAACGAGCCGGAGCACTTAAGAACAAGCTCCGTGCACGTTTGAGCAATGCTAACGCGGTTGCGATTCCTAAAGTATCTACTGAAGATCTCAAGGAGATCGAAAGCCACTAAATTTGACTTAAGCCTCGCTTATAGTCTTAAGAGAAACTAGTGATTTTGCCATCCACTTTGGATTGTGTGCAATTGCACCAGTTTTTTTCAGCCACCAAGCTGCAAATGCAGGAATATTGCTGGCATCAAAGGATTCAGTCACTTGCGTAGTGCCGTTACCTAAATCCTCTAACTCATAGCTCCAAGTCCACTTCATTAAATGACACCATGAAATCTTCTTGTCTTCCTCAAATGCAACGACCGTATTTTTGATCCGGTAAGGCACCTTAACTTTCATTGACATTGAGAAAACCGCCCCAAGAAATAGACGTTCAGGTCCTGAGATTGCATTCTTTACCGTTCCTGAACCATCAAATAGATGGTGGGCTCGAGGATTAGCAAGTAGGTCGAAAATCTTTGCCGGCGATGCAACAATAGTAATTCTGGCTGCTGTCGTATTCGGTTTCCCTGTGGGCAGAATCTGCGCCCGAATATCACTCATTAATGTGCAGCCTTACTCATTACTAAGAAACAAGTGGCTTTTCGTACTCAGTTACCATTCCAATTACGGAGATAACCAAAGTACCTAAGCCAATGAGTGTGAGCCACCAACCGATAATTAATCCGAGCCCCATAGTGCAAGCTGCAAGTGCCACGGGTAGTGGCCACCAAGAATGAGGACTGTAAAAACCAAGCTCTCCTGCACCATCTGAGATTTCAGCAGTAGCGTTATCTTCCGGAAGAGTTACACCAATTCTCTTTTGAGTAAACCAAACATAAAAGCCGACCATACCTGCAAGACAACCCGAAAGTAAAAGACCAGCAATACCTACTGATTCACCGCCCACATACCAATAAACGACTGTGAGCAAGAAGTAGAAGACACTAAGACCGCCAAATAGTTTCCATGATGCCTTCATGATTAATTAATGCCCTTCAGTCTTTATGTGCGGATGGTGAAGGTCAAAGGCTGGTCGCTCACTTGAAATTCTAGGCATCGTCAAGAAGTTGTGACGTGGTGGTGGACAAGAAGTGGCCCACTCAAGTGAAGAGCCGTAGCCCCATGGATCATCAACTTGCACCAATGGCGCATTTCGAGTGATCCAAATATTTATCGCAAAAGGAATCATTGAAAGAGCTAGAAGGAAAGATCCGATTGTTGAAACTGTGTTCATAAATGTGAAGCCATCGGTTGCTAAGTAATCAGCATATCGCCGAGGGAAGCCCTTAATTCCTAGCCAGTGTTGAATAAGAAATGTCAGGTGGAAACCTATGAACAAAGTCCAAAAGTGAATTTTTCCTAAAGTTTCATTGAGCATCCGGCCAGTAAATTTAGGCCACCAGAAGTAAAAGCCGGCAAACATCGCAAATACAACAGTTCCAAATAGAACATAGTGAAAGTGTGCAACGACGAAGTAACTAGCAGAGACTGCAAAATCAAGAGGCGGAGAAGCCAGGATAATTCCTGTTATTCCACCGAATAAGAACGTTACCAAAAAGCCCATAACCCACAACATTGGTGTCTCAAAAGTCACGTGACCCCGCCACATTGTTCCGATCCAATTGAAGAACTTAACACCTGTTGGAACTCCAATTAAGAATGTCATGAATGAGAAGAACGGTAGGAGTACTTGCCCGCTAGCAAACATGTGGTGCGCCCAGACTGAGACAGACAAGGCTGCAATTGCGATGGTCGCTGCGATCAGACCTTTGTAACCAAATATTGGCTTGCGACTAAAGACCGGCAAAATCTCTGTAACGATTCCGAAAAATGGGAGAGCTAAAATATAAACTTCAGGGTGACCGAAGAACCAGAAAAGATGCTGGAATAACATGACTCCACCATTTTCTGGATTAAACAGGTTAGTTCCATAAAGTCGATCAGCCTCTAAGCCAAGTAGGGCTGCCGCCAAAGGTGGGAATGCAAGTAAAACAAGAATTGCAGTGAGCAAAACGTTCCAGGAGAAAATAGACATACGGAACATAGTCATTCCAGGAGCACGCATTGTGAAAATTGTTGTAATGAAGTTAACGCCTCCAAGAATTGTTCCTACACCGCTTATGGCTAATCCAACTAACCAAAGATCTGAACCGATTCCTGGTGAATACGTTGCATTAGATAACGGTGCATAAACAGTCCAACCAAATGATGCTGCTCCCCCGGGTGAGAGGAATCCACCAAAGGCCATCAAAGAACCAAATAAGTACAGCCAGTAGGAAAGCATGTTTAGACGAGGGAAGGCAACGTCTGCGGCACCAATCTGCAGCGGCATGATTACATTTGCAAAGCCAACGAAAAGCGGCGTAGCAAACATCAATAGCATGATTGTTCCGTGCATAGTAAATATCTGGTTGTACTGCTCATTGCTCAAGAACTGCATACCTGGACGGGCAAGCTCTGCACGCAAGGCAAGTGCTAAAACTCCTCCTACTAAAAACCAGGCAAAAGAGGTGAATAGGTAAAGGTAGCCAATTGTCTTGTGATCAGTCGATGTTATCCACTTTACGAATGACTTACCTTTTCTCGATTGGAGAGGTGGTGGCGATGAAATAGTTGGACGTTCGGCATACGTTGTCATGCTGTGCTCCCCTTCAAGGTTTCAAGATAAGCGTTATATTCGTCAAGAGTTACCACCTTGACATTAAATAGCATGAGCGAGTGATTGCGCCCGCACAAGATATTACAACGACCCGGATATTCACCTACTTTATTTGCAGTAAATTCTAAATGGTTTGTTACGCCGGGTAAGTTCTGCATCTGGATCATGAACGCTGGAATCCAAAATCCATGCACGACATCATTTGCAGTCAAGGTGTATCTAACTCGCTGGCCCACCGGAACTACCAGGGTAGGTGGTTGTCCCGGAGTTCCTGTAACAACTGCTTTAGGTCCTGCCTCTGGATACCCAAACTGCCACGACCATTGAAAGCCTTCGACCGTAACTTCGTGGGCATAGGTGTCAGTCTTTTCCGTAATTACATTTTGCTTTTGAACCGTATAGAAAAATAGAACAGCCACAATAATGAATGGGATTATTGTGTACGCAAGTTCAACAGGTATGTTGTATTGGGTCTGCTTTGGAAACTCAGGTCCATCTTTCTTGCCACGGTGAAATACTGCCGGCCATAAAATTAATATCAGCGTGATAACTCCCACCACACCGCCGGCTATCCACGCACCCTGCCACAAAGAAAGTGATTGATCGTTGACACTTGTGACGCCTTCTTCAAAACCAAGTCCGGATACTTTTGAACAGGCAGTTAGAAAAAGAATTGGTGCCGCCAATAAAAGCCCTCGAAGGCGTGTTATGAAAGGGCTAAATCGCATGGGCCTAAGGATAGTTTGTATTTGGCGTGAGCGTCGCACGAGGCCATGTCCAGTAAGTGGTGGCACTCCTCACACTTTATTGGGGTTACTTAAGGTGCAGGGCAATCTCATCTGCGGCGGATTGGCCATAGGCGATTGCAAATCTCTCCACAAATTCAGGCTTAGTAAATCTATATTCCTGAGTACCCAAAGTTTCTATGACATAGGTAGCAATCATTGCTCCCAGCTGTGCACAGCGCTCGTGCGATACTCCCCAGGCTAGACCTGCAATAAAGCCAGATCGGAATGAGTCACCAACTCCTGTCGGGTCGACTCTGGCTTTTTCGACTGGACACCCAACCTGTACAAACTCACCAGCTGCACTTTCAACCTTAGCTCCCTTGGAACCCAAGGTGACAACTCGGTATTTGACTCTTTCTAGAATCTCTCGATCACTCCACCCAGTCTTTTGCATCGCTAGCGCTAGTTCGTATTCGTTGAGGAAAAGATATGTGGCACCTTCAATGAGCGCCTTGATCTCATCACCGTTCATTCGCGCCATCTGTTGTGAGGGATCAGCGGCAAATGGAATTGATAGTTGACGACAGACATCTGAGTGATTCAACATAGCCGTCGGGTCATCGGGGGAAATAACCATCAAGTCCAAACGGCCAACTTTGTCCATAATGGGAGAGAGTTCTATGTTCCTGGCCTCACTCATAGCACCTGGGAAAAATGAAGCAATTTGATTCAAGCTCTGATCAGTTGTTACTACAAAGTGCGCAGTGTGAAGTGTCGTTGAGATGAGAACCTGAGAGGTATTGACTCCGTGTCTCGTTAACCACGAATCGTAATCTGCCCAATCTTTTCCAACCGCTGCAATGAGTATGGGTTCAAGACCTAGAACTCCCATTCCAAAGACAATATTGGCTGCGCATCCTCCACGGCGAACATCCATGCTATCGACTAGAAAAGATAGCGAGACTTTCTCCAAGGAGCCTTCGACTAGTGAGTCAGTAAATTTGCCAGAAAAGACCATTAGATGGTCAATACCAACCGAGCCCGCAACACCAATTTTCATGTTGGGATCTTATGTGTAATAAGTTTTTTTAGTTAAAAGAATCGCCGCATGCGCACGAGCCCGCAGCATTTGGATTATCGATCGTGAACCCCTGCTTTTCGATCGTATCAACAAAATCGATTGTGGCACCTGAAAGATAAGGATCACTCATTTTGTCAGTGATTACTTTTACTGCACCGAATTCGCGGACAATGTCACCATCCATGTTTCGATCATCAAAGTACAACTGGTATTTCAATCCAGAACAACCACCTGGTTGGACAGCCACTCGTAGATTCAAATCATCGCGGCCTTCTTGAGCCAGCAGAGCTGAGACCTTTGTTGCGGCTACATCAGTTAACAAAATACCTGCCGTTGTTGTGGTTGCTTCAGTTGTCATGTTTGCTCTCCCTGGCTAAAAGTCCCTGTTGCCTCTATCTGTGCGGTAAATACTACTCCCCGCACCATCGCCTTGCGAGTTTAACTTGAGGGATGAGCCCTCTACAATTTGTCGCATGACACCTCAAGGACAAGACAGCACGGGCAAAGGTCGCGCCACTCCTAAGCGCAAGGAATCCGAGTCCAAACGAAAGAAATCATCGCTTTCGCCAATCGTTGGTAGAGAACAAAAGAAAGCGGCAAAAGCTCTTGCAAAGCAAAACCGCTTAGCCCAACGAGCTGCCTACCTGCGTGGTGATGACTCGGCTTTGCCTGTTCGCGACCGTGGACCCGTTAAAAGATTTGTTCGCAACTATGTAGATTCCAGAAGATCAACCGGCGAATACTTTCTTCCTATTATTTTTCTCGTGCTCATTTTGACGTTAATCCCCTTAGCGGCAGTACAGATTGCTGCAATTGCACTGATGTATGGAGTTCTACTTTTTGCAGTCATCGATGGGTTCTTTCTTGCTCGCCGAATTCGTAAAATCGTTGCAGAGAAATTTCCTGATGCCCCAAGTAAGGGATTAGGTATGTATGCCTGGCTGCGATCAACGCAGATGAGAAGGCTGCGCGCGCCTCATCCATCAGTGAAGGTCGGCGAGAGTTTTAAGTAAAGATATCCCTTAGGGTCTTGGATTTGGACTTTGAGTCTTTGCAGAGTCAGTTTCCGGAAGAGTTCCTAATGCGTCATCGATCGCCTTCATTACTTTTGGATCTAGTTTAACTCCAGCAGCCTTTACATTTTCTCGGACTTGCGAAGGTTTGCTGGCACCAATTATTGCTGTTGAAACATGTGGGTTTTGCAAAACCCAAGCGATCGCTAATTGACTCATGGTTAAGCCGGCTTCTTTGGCTACTGGGTGAAGTTTTTGAACCGCCGCTAAGACTTCTTCCCGCATCCAACTGTTAATCATGTTCGCTCCCCGTGCCTTGTCTGTCGCACGTGAACCTGTAGGTGCCTTCTTTCCTGGAAGATACTTACCTGATAAAACTCCTTGCGCAATCGGAGACCAAACAATTTGCCCAATACCTTCTTTTGCAGAAAGCGGAATAATCTCCGATTCAATAACACGCCATAAGGCAGAGTATTGAGGTTGGCTAGAGACAAACCTGTTGTAACCCCGAGCATCTTGAATCTTTAGCCCATCCTTGATTTGAGAGGCATCCCACTCGGAAAATCCGATGTAGTGAACTTTGCCAGATCTAATCAGATCATCGAATGCGCTGAGTGATTCTTCCAATGGAGTTTCAAAATCAAATCGGTGCATCTGATAAAGATCAATGTGGTCAGTTTTCAAACGTTTTAATGATGCATTACATGATTCGATAATGTGTTTACGGGAGAGGCCTCGATCATTTTTACCTGTACCAGTAGGAAAATAAACCTTAGTGAAGAGTTCATATGATTCACGACGTACACCTTTAAGTGCTTTACCAAGAACTACTTCTGCTTTTGTTCCAGCATAAACATCGGCCGTATCAAAAGTTGTAATTCCTTCGTCAAGTGCAGCCTTCACACATTTAATTGCGGCTTCGGATTCAATCTGGCTTCCATGGGTAAGCCAGTTTCCATAGGCGATTTCAGAGACATACATTCCAGTGCTTCCAAGACGTCTGTATTCCATGAAAGTGAGCCTACGTCGTGCGCGCCTTGTTGCCAACCTGTGCCCCCTATGGTTTGGTACGCACACAACTAAATAGCTCACTGCGTAGGGGAAGTTCGGTGCAAATCCGACGCTGACCCGCAACCGTGAACTTCATTGCTTTTGAGATCCGTGGCTCTACCGGCGGTTCAAAACAAAAAAGTGAAGTAAGTCGGATTACCTACTCGGAGAGATCAGAGAAAACACCCGCCGAGGTTTGCGGGGTGTGCTCCTTACGCCGGGTTCGAATATTTTTTCGAAAACCTTCGTGCGGTCCACTCCCTGTGATGCTCTTTATTTATCGAGAGGCTCCACAGAAATGAAAAGTAAAGTGTTTTTATCAGTAGTAACAATCCTCCTGATCGCAACCGGCTGTAGCAATACGCCCGTTGAACAGGGCTACCGCTATTGGGGCTACTTTCAAGCCGCACCTGGGGAAAGTTCATGGACACCAGCTATGACTGGGCCAACTATAAATGTTAAAGATGGTTCGGTAGAGGGTTGGGCATTTACATTCAGTAGCGATGCAATGCCAGATGCACTTGCTCCACAATTAGCACCATCCTTCGAGGAAATTTGTGGATCAACTCTTGCAGTAGAGGGTAAGAAACGTGTTGGGCTATTAGTTGATTTTGGGCCAGAGTCTTTACAACCAGAGGGTGAGGCCGCGCCAGAGCTTGTGCAAGAGTGTGTGGTTATTGATCAAGACGCTCTTGGAAGTGACGTGCTCGGACAGGTAGCAAAGATTAATGCAGGAAGTTCTGGATTGATCTGTGGAATTAATGGCTACCCGGCAAAGGAATGTGGCGTTGAAGTTGAAACACCCAAGGAATATCGCAAATAAGACAAAATGAATAAACCTCTACTGCACCCACTTACATGGTGGATTTGGGCTGGACTTTTGGCAATAGCAATTGTTCGCTTTGAAAGCACAGTCCTTACAGTTCTATGTGTGGGTGCAGTGGCAGGTTTGGTTTTTTGGTTACGCGAAGATGCACCATGGGGAAGAAGTTTTGCTTGGACACTCAAACTTTCACTGTGGATTTTATTTATTCGAACAGCCATTGGAACCTTAATTGGTGTTCCTATTCCTGGAAACACAGTTTTAAATCTTCCAATTGTGCAGCTACCCAGTTGGATGCCTGGAATTAGAATTGGTGGTGCAGTTACGTCCGAGAGACTTACCTCGGCGATCAGCGAAGGTATTTTAATCTGTGCAATCATCTTGATTTTTGGCGCCGCAGCATCTTTGACGAGTCCACACCGCCTTCTTCGAACTCTTCCTGTCTACGTCTATGAATTTGGCGTCTCGGTTGTAATTGCAACTTCTGCTCTACCCCAACTCGTAACCTCTGTTACTCGAATTCGCCAAGCACAAATGCTTCGTGGTCAATCACTACGTGGTTTCAAATCCTGGAAGCGAATTGCAATTCCCCTTTTGGAAGAATCACTAGCGCGATCATTAGAACTTGCCGCTGCTATGGATTCTCGCGGATATGGAATAAGCCCTAAACGCTCCCGATATCGACCCATTCAATGGGGATATTTAGACTCTTTAGTAATCGTCTCTGCAATTGCCGTTGTAGGTCTGTCATGATCAAGTTTTCTAATGTCTCTTTGATCTACCCAAACTCAACAACCACAGTCCTTGAAGATTTAAACCTTGAGATAGATGAAGGTGAAATGGTTCTAGTGATCGGTCCAACTGGTTCGGGCAAATCATCGCTCTTGCGCCTTATAAATGGGCTTGTCCCCCATCACACCGGTGGCATCCTGGCAGGTGATGTGAGCGTTGATGGAATTTCAACACAATTTGTAAAACCTGGTGGCATGTCCCACTTAATAGGAATTGTTGGACAAAACCCAATTCATGGTTTTGTTACAGATACCGTGGAAGAAGAACTGGCCTTTGGAATGGAGAATCTGAATTTATCAAATGATGTAATGCGCAAAAGAGTTGAGGAGGTTCTAGATCTTTTGAGCCTTGCACCACTTCGCAATCGCACTATTGCAACCTTAAGTGGAGGAGAACAACAAAGAGTTGCGATTGGATCTGCACTTGTAACACATCCCAAAGTTCTAGTTTTAGATGAACCAACAAGTGCCTTAGATCCAATTGCAGCTGAAGAAGTTCTTTCTATACTGCAGCGCTTGGTTCATGATTTAAGTCTTACTGTTGTGATCGCTGAACATAAGTTGGAGAGAGTTATCCAATTTGCAGATCGCATTGTCTACATCAACGGCCACGGTGAGACAAAAATTGGAACTCCTGAACAGATAATGGTCGACTCCCCTATCGCGCCTCCGATAGTTCTTTTGGCCAGAGCTCTGGGACTGCAGGAGATTGGTACGACTGTTCGAGAGATGCGCAGAATGACACAGGATCTGCGAGATAAAAATTATCAAAACTCACCTACAGAACCTGTAGCCCATGAGTCTGCCCCAATAAAGATTGATTCTTTATCTGTGACATATCCAGGTCGCGAAGCTGTCAAGAATTTCTCAACAAGCATTTACAACAATGAAATCGTGGCTCTTATGGGTAGAAATGGCTCCGGAAAAAGCTCATTACTAAAAGCCATTGCAGGTATCGCTCAAGAATACAAAGGCACGGTTGATGTTTTAGGAGTCAATCCCCAGAGTTTGAAAGGCAAGGCCCGGAGAGAATGCATCGGTTACATCCCACAAGAACCTAGTGACCTTCTATATGGTCAAAGCGTTGCGATGGAGTGCAAACAGGCCGATACAGATAATGAAGTTAAGCAGGGCACAACAATGGCCTTACTTGAACAACTTGTGCCAGGCATATCTGGGCACACTCACCCACGAGATCTTTCAGAGGGACAGCGACTTGGACTTGCCCTCAGTGTTGTTCTCTCATCTAATCCTGAGGTTTTAATCTTGGATGAGCCAACACGGGGATTGGATTATCAAGCTAAACGCGAGCTTGTTTCTATTTTAGTTTCCTTTGCACAAAGTTATGACAAGTGCGTTGTGCTTGCAACCCATGACGTTGAACTTGTTGCCGACTTAGCGACCCGCGTAATCTTTATCGCAGATGGCGAAAAAGTTGCAGATGGCAACACCATTGATGTCCTACTCTCATCACCGGCTTTTGCGCCACAAGTTGCAAAGGTGATGTCACCTCACCCATGGTTGCGAGTAAGTGATGTAACCGCTGCGATTGAATTATCATGAGTACTCTCACTCCAGATGTTGTTAGGTTTAGCAGAAAAAGTATTTTGGTTCTTCTTGGAGCATCCTTACTGAGTGCAACAGGTTTTCTTTGGCCATTCTTCTATTCCAGCGCAAACCTGCCACAAACACAATTAATTTTTTGGAGTGCAATAGTTTTTGCCGTAGTGCTTGTCATTGTTGAGATCTCTAACTCGCGCTTAGATGCAAAATCGATTGCACTACTGGGAATCTTGGCCGCCATCATTGCCGCTCTTCGCCCACTTGGAGCAGGGGCTGTTGGAATAGAACCGATGTGGTTCATTTTGATCTTGAGCGCACGCGTATTTGGCGCATCCTTCGGATTTTTATTGGGAATTATCTCAATGTTTGCTTCGGCCCTACTTACTGGTGGAGTGGGCCCCTGGCTTGGTTACCAAATTTTTGCCGCTGCTTGGATTGGAATGATGGCAGGATCTTTGCCTAAACAAATGCGAGGTAAATCTGAAATTTTTATGCTCGCAATCTACGGTGCCATCGCATCGATGTTATTTGGAATTTTAATGGACTTGCAGTTTTGGCCATGGACTCTCGGAACAGGGACCCAACTTTCATATCTTCCTGGGGGTGAAATAAGTAAGAACTTCTCTAGGTTCTTCAGCTTTCATTTTTTGACCGCAATGGCATGGGATATTCCGAGAGCAATCTTTACTTCAACTTTAATACTTATTACAGGTCGATCAATTCTTTCAGCTCTTAATCGAACCCATACCCGAGCCGCATTCTTGGCTCCCATAGCTTTTACTCAGTCAAGAATGAGTAGGAAATAGACTCAAGCACTTAAGTTCAACGAACATGTGAAGAGACAAAAGGAAGTTTGATAACTTCAACAATTCCTTGTCTGCCTCGCACATCAACTACTAACTTGTCTCCAACTTTTATCTCAGCCCCAACTTGTGCCAAGGCAATTCCAATTTTCAGCGATGGGGAGAAAGTTCCGCTTGTGACCTCTCCTACCGAATCCCCTGCCAGGTTTTTCACAATCATTCCTGCGCGTGGGATATTTTTATCTAAAGACTTCAGCGCCACGCTTCTGTGCTTTGAGCCTTTCTCCTTTTGAGTTTTTAAAACTTTTGAACCAACAAACTCATCTTTATCCCACCCCACTGCCCAGGATGTGCCGGCCTCTAAAGGAGAAATCTCTTTTGACAGTTCATGGCCATGCAATGGATAGCCCATTTCAGTTCTCAATGTATCTCGGGCGCCAAGGCCACAGATCACGCCATCAAACTCTTTCATCGCTTCAACTAATTGATCCCAAACCATTGATGAATCGGCAACCTTTGGCAAAATCTCAAATCCCAACTCTCCTGTGTAGCCAGTTCGACAAACAATTACTTCGGCCCCACCGATTTTTGAATGCGTAAAGGCCATATATTCAATATCTGCTTTTACCCCTATTTTTTCTAAAACATTTGGAGCAAACGGCCCCTGTATAGCTATGACTGCATAGTCATTGTGCAAATTTTTGACGGTGATCGCATCTGGTCCCATCTCTTTGAGTATTCGAACTACCTCGGTTGTATTTGAAGCATTAGGGACCAAAAAGAAATCTCCCTCATTTTTTCGATAGGCAATAAGGTCATCGACAACTCCACCGCTCTCATTACACAAGAGCGTGTACTGAGCAGATCCATTACTGATCTTGTTTAGATCATTGGTTAGGACTGTGTTGAGAAAATCCAATGCTCCTGTTCCAACAACGGATGCTTTGCCAAGGTGTGAGACATCAAAAATACCCACTTTCTCGCGCACAGCCGCATGTTCAACAAGGACGCCAAATCCTGGATATTCGATGGGCATCATCCAGCCACCAAAATCTGACATCTTTGCCTTGAGGGCTAGATGCTTATCGTTAAGTGGTGAAGTGTTCATTGTGCAAACCTACCAAGAGTTCTAATAGGCTTGCGTATATGAGCAGAGTAAAAATTTCTGATGGTGTCGTCAAAGATGAAGTTTTAGTTCTCGGACTGGCTTCAACTAATTCAAAAGGCGGTCTAGCCATCGAATCAGGTGACATGAACATCGACACAAAGAAATTCCTGGCCCAGTTAGCAGATGTAGGGGCTACTGGGAAAGCTGATGAAGTTATTAAAATTCCAGGCACTGTAGTTAGGCTGATGGTTTTTACTGGCCTTGGAGCAAAGTCTGCTACCTACTCCCAGGAAAGCCTTCGACGTGCTGCAGGAAGTGCCTCGCGCGCATTACATGGAAACTCTGCTGCAACCTTCTCATTGCCGGCCAAAAGAACCAGTGAAATAGCAGCCGTTGCCGAAGGTGCTGCCCTGGGAGCATATGACTTCACTGCATTTAAAGGATCAACAAAAATCGATCATAAGGAACCCATTAAAAACATTACGATCTACTCTAAGTTGGCAAAGAACCCACAGGCAAAGTTAGCCGCCTCACGTGCAGAAATAATCGCGCAATACACATTCTTAGTACGCGATCTAATTAATATGCCTCCTAGTCATTTAACTCCGGATTCATTTTGTAAGAAGATCTCAGTTGAAGTTAAATCTGCAGGAGGTGCAAAGTCAGGTTTAAAAATCCAGATATGGGATGAAAAAGCATTAAAGAGCCAAGGATTCGGTGGAATTATTGGCGTAGGTCAAGGTTCGGCCAATCCCCCACGCCTTCTCCATATTTCATACACCCCAGCAGGTAAGTCCAAAAAACGTTATGCCTACGTAGGTAAAGGAATTACTTTTGATACGGGAGGTTTGGCCCTTAAACCAGCGGCAGGTATGGAGGCAATGAAGTCAGACATGAGTGGTGCCGCTGCAGTCTGTGCAGCGGTCTTAGCAATTGCCCAGCTGAAACTTCCCGTCGCAATTGAAATGTGGGCACCATTGGCAGAGAACATGCCAAGTGACACGGCTGTTCGACCAAGTGACATTATTACGATTTTTGGTGGAAAGACCGTTGAAGTACTCAACCCCGATGCAGAGGGTCGATTAGTACTAGCAGATGCTTTAGTAAAAGCACAGGCAACGAAAAATACATTAGATGGAATCGTAGATGTTGCGACATTAACAGGTGCTCAAGTAGTTGCACTTGGAACCAGAACAAGTGCTGTGATGACAAATAATCAGGAGTTTAGTGATGCGTTTTTAAACTGTGCAACGATAAGTGGTGAGCAGTTCTGGCCTATGCCTTTGCCTGAAGAGCTTCGCGCCTCATTAGATTCTCCGGTGGCAGACTTGGCCAACATTGGTGAACGAATGGGTGGGATGTTAGTTGCTGGATTATTTCTAAAAGACTTTGTGGCATCTGAACTTCCTTGGCTGCACTTGGATATTGCTGGACCTGCCTACAACGAAGGCAAGGCGCATGGATATACCCCTGTCGGTGGCACTGGCGTCGCCTTTCGCACACTTGTGACTTTAGCCGAGCAGGCATGATTGCCTCGACCCGTGCCCACAATTCGTAAACTTAGGACCGAACTCTTTGCATTGTGAACTTTGCCCCTAAGTGAGGCAAGATAGGCCCTAGTGAATCTGCTGTACTTGAAGTTGATGGATTTTTTGGTTGTTGAGAGGAGTCGCCTGTGTCGCAGTTCGATCTTGTAATCCTTGGTGGTGGAAGTGGCGGTTACGCTGCAGCACTTAGAGGGGCACAACTTGGCCTAACGGTCGCGTTAATCGAATCAGATAAAGTTGGCGGTACGTGTCTACACCGAGGATGCATTCCAACTAAAGCACTTCTTCATTCAGCAGAGATAGCCGATGGCGCCCGTGAAGGTGCAAAATTTGGGGTTAAGTCAACTCTTAATGGCATGGATATGGATGGCGTTAACGCCTACAAAGACGGCGTAATAAATAAGTTGTATAAAGGATTATCTGGTCTCGTAAAATCTCGTGGCATTGTTTTTGTTGAAGGTCATGGAAAATTAGTTGCAAAAGATACCGTCGAAGTAGCAGGTGTTAAATACACAGGTAAAAATATAGTTCTGGCTACTGGCTCTTATGCAAAAACTCTTCCAGGACTGGAAATAGACGGAGAGCGAATAATTACCTCCGATCATGGAACTAAGTTGAACTACGTTCCAAAAAGTGTGATTGTTCTTGGTGGTGGCGTTATTGGCTCTGAATTTGCCTCAGTCTGGAAATCATTTGGAAGTGAAGTAACTATTGTTGAAGGGTTGCAACGATTAATTGCACTTGAAGATGAATCTTCAAGCAAACAACTTGAACGCGCATTTCGCAAGCGAGGCATTAATCTCGAGCTAGGCGTCAGATTTGCCTCAGCAGTCAAAAATAAAAAGGACGTAACCATTACGTTAGAAGATGGTAAATCGCTGACTGCAGAGTTACTGATGGTTGCCGTAGGGCGTGGTCCAGTCTCAGACAATATTGGATACCAAGAGCAAGGACTCACTATGGATCGCGGTTATGTTCTAGTCGATGACAAGTGCCGCACAAATATTCCAGGTATCTGGGCGGTTGGAGATTTAATTCCAACTTTGCAATTAGCACATGTAGGTTTTGCAGAGGGAATTTTAGTCGCAGAGGAAATTGCTGGATTAAATCCGCGTCCAATAAACTACGACGGTATTCCTCGAGTCACCTACTCAGATCCTGAAGTTGCATCCGTTGGACTTACAACTGCTGAAGCAAAAAATCGCGGCTATGAGGTCGTCGAACTAACTTATGATCTTGCTGGAAATGGTAAAGCTCAGATACTTAATACGTCCGGTTCAATCAAATTGGTTTCACAAAAAGATGGACCAGTATTGGGTGTTCATATGGTTGGAGCACGAGTTGGCGAATTGCTAGCAGAGGCCGAATTAATTTATAACTGGGAAGCGCGTGCAAGTGATGTTGCACCGTTAATCCATGCACACCCAACACTTTCTGAGGCAATGGGCGAAGCCCATATGGCACTTGCCGGTAAACCACTTCACGCACACGGATAACTAAGAGGAGAAAATAATGACATTTTCTGTAACGATGCCAGCACTGGGTGAAAGTGTGAGTGAAGGAACGGTTACTCGTTGGTTAAAGGCTGAGGGCGACCACGTAAATGTCGATGAGCCACTTCTAGAAGTATCGACAGATAAAGTTGATACCGAAATCCCATCACCAGTTTCTGGAACACTTCAGAAAATTGTAGTTCAAATTGATCAGACGGTTGCAGTGGGTGCAGAGCTTGCAGTTATCGCTGATGGTGCAGCAGCACCTGCAGCACCGGTTGCGGCACCACCTGTTGTTGCAGCACCTGTTGCACCTGTTGTGGCAGCACCTGTTGCACCTGTTGTAGCAGCACCTGTTGCACCTGTTGCACCTGTTGCACCTGTTGTGGCAGCACCTGTTGCACAACCTCTAGATGCCTATGTCACTCCCCTCGTGCGCAAACTTGCCTCAGATTTAGGTGTAAATCTTGCTAACGTTAAAGGAACCGGCATTGGTGGTCGAATTCGCCGCGAAGATGTTGAAGCTGCATCTCCAGCGTCAGTTACAAGTTCAGCCAACTCAAGCAATCTGGCCCCTGCTGCAACTGCTCCCCGCACTACAGCAGTTGATGTTTCACCACTTCGTGGGACAACGGTGACGATGTCACGCCTTCGTAAAGTCATTGCCGCACGAATGGTTGAATCTCTTCAGGTTAGTGCGCAGTTAACTACAGTTGTAGAAGTTGATGTCACAAGAATTTCTAGATTACGTGATCGCGCGAAAGCAAGTTTTGAGGCCCGAGAAGGTGTGAAATTGTCATACTTGCCGTTCTTCTCTGTTGCAGTGTGTGAAGCGCTGAAGCAACATCCAGTTCTTAACTCTTCGGTGGAAGGCGATCAAATCACTTACCACGGCGCCGAACATCTTGGAATTGCAGTTGATACAGAGCGCGGACTTTTGGTGCCAGTGATTGCAAATGCAGGTGATCTCAATATGGGCGGAGTCGCACGAAAGATTGCAGATCTTGCAGCTCGTACTCGCGATAACAAAGTTACACCTGATGAATTAGGTGGTGGAACTTTCACGTTAACAAATACTGGAAGTCGTGGCGCACTCTTTGACACTCCAATCATTAGCCAGCCTCAAGTTGCGATACTTGGTCTCGGAGCGGTCGTAAAGCGCCCAATGGTTGTTAAAGGTGATGATGGCGGAGAAAGCATCGCAATTCGATCAATGGTGTACTTGGCGCTTTCTTATGATCACCGAGTAGTCGATGGCGCAGATGCGGCGCGCTTCCTTGTTACTCTTAAAGACCGTCTAGAAGGTGGCGCTTTCGAATCCGATCTAGGACTTTAATATGGGAAAGTTCAATGCGAAACGAATTGCAGTAACTGGCGCATCCGGATTAATCGGTAGCGCCCTTGTTGGACACTTAAAGTCAGAAGGTCATTCTGTTCAACGTTTAGTTCGTCGTTCCCCAATTTCATCAGATGAAGTTCAATGGGATCCGCAGACAGGTTTCGTAGATTTGGAACCATTAAATGGAATCGATGCCGTTGTTCACTTAGCTGGAGTCGGCGTTGGTGACAAGCGTTGGAATAAGAAGTACAAAGCTGAGATTTTGAATTCTAGACTCCTAGGCACAACTGCTATCGCAGCTGCTGTATCAGAACTTAAGCCTGAAGTTTTCATCTCTGCATCTGCAATAGGTTGGTACGGAGAAAGTGGAAATCGTGCCGTAGTAGAAACTGATAGATATGGCGATGATTTTCTCGCCACTGTCTGCCGTGAGTGGGAAGCTGCAGCAGATTTAGCTGGCGATGTTCGCACAGTAAAACTTAGGACTGGTTTAGTTTTAGATCCAACCGGTGGTGCACTTGGAAAAATGCTTCCTCTCTTTGGCTTTGGACTCGGCGGAAAACTAGGAAGCGGTAAGCAGTGGTGGTCTTGGATCACTTTGCACGATCAAATCAGAGCCATTGTTTTTGCTCTTGAAAATCCGATATCAGGTCCCGTCAACGTCACGACCCCAAATCCTGTAACTAATCAAGAATTTACATCGGCTTTGGCACGTGCGATGCACCGACCAGCAGTATTTCCGGCGCCAGCTTTTGCATTGAAAATAGCTATGGGTGGATTTTCTTCTGAAGTACTTGGATCAAAGAAAGTTATACCTCATGTTTTGCAAGAAGCCGGCTTCGTTTGGGACTACCCACACATTTTAGAGGCTTTGACCGCGCTAGTTAAAGATTAAATCACTTACTAAACGTCCCGAAAATAAAGCTCCCTGTTGTGATGGCACAGTTCTGTGATCGCCTGCAACGTAAAGGTGATCGTTGATTTTAACGTTTTGAGATAAAGGGCGACCAATATTTTGAACAGGTAACGCTGTAGGAATTTCATACTTTGCTACTAACTGCCAATCATGGGTTGGCACAGACCACATTAACGTCAAATGCCTACGCACATCAGATTCGGTTGTATTTATACCCGTTGTTGTTGAAACCAAATGAAAACCAGATGGCGCGTAGTTCTTAGAAATATCCGAGATAACGAGTGAGTTGATCACCGGTCCCCTGTTTTGGCCATCCACAACCAGTCGCCCAGTACCGGATGGATTGAGTTCCACAGAGTGATACCAAGTAATACAACCGGCCATCTTTGGAATTTGAGGAAGGCCAAGCAGTTGCGTTGCCGTTGTTGCATCAGTTGCAACCACAATCTTATCAGCGGTCAAAACGCCCTCAGATGTATGAACTTTCTTATCAACGATCCGATCAACTTGAACGTTATAAGAGATATTTGAAACACGTTTTGCTAGCACATTGGCAAGTTCGCCTACCCCATTTTTTGGAATACCGATCGCACCTGTCACAAAACTTCGAAGTATAAGTTGACCATACGTTGCATCCACGTTTTTAGGATCAGTCAGAAAAACTCCCTGTAAAAAGGGACGAAGAACTCTCTCGTAGGTGCGACCAGATCGAAATAAGGCATCTGCTAACGATTGATTTTTTGGTTTTGGACCGTAGATAAATTTCAGAAGTGCTATTTTCTCAAAGATGGATCCAGAAGCGCTATCAAAAACCGATAGGAATGATTGCCTTGGATCGCCAATTGGTCGCCGCTGCCCATCCAATGCAATTTCAATGATCCGCGGGGCAGTTTGAAAATCGATTTCATCGATTACATTTAACTCCTTTAATGCTGGATAATTTGCATTAATCAATTGAAAACCACGATCACAGATGAAGCCATCTATAACATCACTTGCAACCCGCCCTCCAGGGCGATCAGATGACTCAAGAACTCTTACATTGGCCCCGCGTGATTGAGAATAGATCGCGGCATTTAATCCAGCCAGTCCACCACCAATTATTAAAATCTCTAAATCTTTATGCACGTTCCCCAATTTCTCGTGCTTGATCAATTATCTCTGCCACATGTAGTGCATCGGATGTAGAGACGGGCCAAGGTTTGCCATTGACAATTGCATCTTCTACTTGCTTATAGAAATGACCATAGTTTCCAGGAACTGACTCGATTTTTTCGATTTCATCCCCGCGGTGAATATATGCTTCCGATGTTGTCGGTAAGGTCCACGTTCCATTCTCCGGAAACTTTCCATCCCGCAGAAGCGCCTCTTGGGGATCTAAATCATTAATTACCAGAGCCCCTTTTGTGCCTAAGATTCGAATCCGTGGGCCGGGTGCACCCACAACTGCACTTGCCGAAAGGTATGAGTTAACTCCCGTTTCGTGATGCAGGACTAAAACCGAATCATCATCGGCTCCTCCCCTTAAGGAACGAACAGATGCCGTAAGTAACTTAGCTCTTCCAAACCAATCTGTTGCTGTTGAGATCAAATGTGGTTGAAGATCAAGTAACTGTCCACCGCCGTCTGCAGCGCTCATATTCTCTCGCCAAGAATCTGGATTGAGATCTGGTCGAAATCTTTCAAAACGCGAGTCTAGTCGATGTATCTCCCCCAAAACTTTACTTGCTAAAACTTTTTTGATCGTCAGTGCATCGCTATCCCATCGTCGATTAAAAAATGTAGTTATCGCAACATTCTTCGATTCTGCAGCAGAGATTATCTCTGCAACCTCTTTTGCCGTTCTACCCATAGGCTTATCAATTACAACGGGAATACCTTTGTTGATTCCCGCCTTAGCGTGTTCTGCGTGAGCTAAATTTGCAGATGCAACAACAAGCAGATCAAGATCAAGCTCTACAAGCTCTGAAATTGACCCGACGACTTTCGTGTTCGGAAAGTCTAAAAGAGCATTCGAACGCCTTTCTAGATTTGTTGTTTGAATACCGACAATTTCGAAGCCGCAACCTTTTAATAAAGGAGCATGAAAATAGCGGCCTGCTAAACCGTAGCCCGCAATTCCGACTTTAAGTGTCATCCTTACTTACTCTGTAATTTAGAAGGCCACCATACTTTTCCGCCAATATCGTGGACCATTGCTGGAACTAATATTGTTCGAACAATCATTGTGTCTAGTAATACACCGAATGCGACTGCAAAACCAAGCTGTGCCAAGAAAACTAGAGGCAAAACTCCTAGAACTCCAAAGGTTGCAGCTAGAACTATGCCAGCAGAGGTAATAACACCACCTGTAACAGTCAATCCCTTAATAACACCTGCTCGGGTTCCAATCTTTGCACTTTCTTCTCGAACTCTTGTCATCAAGAAAATGTTGTAATCAATTCCAAGTGCTACTAAGAAGATGAAGGCAAAGAGCGGGAAGGATACATCGGCGCCTTTAAATCCAAAGATATGCTCAAAAACCAATTGGCAGGCACCTAGGGTGGCAAAGTAGGACAAAACAACTGTTCCTAGGAGAAGACCTGCCGCAAAAATACTGCGCAACAATAGACCCAAAATTATCGTAATAAGCATTAGAACTATAGGAATGATCGTCCGATTGTCGTGATTTGCCGCAACATCTGTATCAAATGCAACAGCAGTTGATCCTCCAACTAAAATCCCTGGATCAATTGCGTGAACAGCTTCTCTAATCTTTGGAATAACATCACGAGCTTCTATGCTGTCGGGATTTAATGAGAGTGTTGCATTGAGGATTGCTTTTCCTTCGACAATCTTTATGTCAGCCGGAGGCTGTCCAGGTATTGCTGGGGCGCTACGTAAGGGATCCACAGATGCCACGCCATCTACTTGCATCAATGCAGCAGAAATTGGAGCTATCTGCTCTTGCTTTACAACAACCTCTGTAGGTTGTCCTGATCCACCAGGAAAGTGCTGGCCCAAGAATTCAAGTCCAACGACGGAATCTGGGCGCTGTGTAAATGCATCGGCAGTAGAAAGTCCTCTTGCATTTAATGTTGTAGAAAATCCTGCCAGGACAGTCAATCCAATTGCAGTACCAATCCAGAGTTTGCGAGGTCGTTTTGCAACAGCTGATCCAACTTTTGCCCAGGCACCATCAAGTTGTGAATTGACTTCATCGTGTCTTGGAATTCTTGGCCAGAAAACCCAACGACCAAAGGCCACAAGTAGGGCTGGTAGTAAAGTTAAAATCGTGATCACCGAACAGATAATTCCGATTGCTCCAACTGGACCTAACCCTCTGTTTCCAGAAAGATCACTCAGAAGTAAAACCATCAGAGCAGTTGTTGTGGTTGCACCAGATGCCACGATTGGTTCTACCACTCCTCGAAGTGCAGCCTTCATTGCATCAAAGGGAAAATCAAAGTGGTGAAGTTCTTCACGGTATCGAGCTATCAAGAGCAATGCATAATCTGTCGCAGCACCCAAAACAAGGACAGAGAGAATTCCCTGTGATTGTCCGTTTAGATCAATAACGTTATTTTTTGTTAGTAGATAAATCAATCCACCAGCAGTAGAAAGTGCAATAACCGCGGAAAAAAGTGGAAGTATCCAAAGCACAGGGGATCGATAGACAACAATCAAAATAAGTCCAACAACAATTAAGGTCGTAAAGAGTAAAGAGGAGTCAATTCCCTCAAAGGCTCCAAATAAGTCGCCTAAAATCGCTCCGATGCCCGTCACGTTAGAGGTCAGTCCATTTGAACCGGCATACTCGGAAGCATCTTCACGCAATGTTTGAATTAGCTCAGGGAGAACTGGCTTGTCATCTGGCAACAAATCAGTTGCCACATCTGCATTAAAAGGAAGATTAACTAGTAAAGCTTTTCCATCTTGGGAAGGAAAGGCAAAGATTTGTTCACCCGGGGTCAAATATGTGGAAATTGAAACATCACTTGTGCCGATATTTTTTGATCCAAGTTGAGCAAGATGGAGATTTAATCCTGCAATTTTCTCAGCATCTACCTCTCCGCGATATAAAACCAGCGTTGGAAGGCTTTGATTCTCTGAATCATTAAATTTTGCAATAATCTTTGATGCTTGAGTAGATTCAGCGCTATCAGGCAGAAATGCCGAATTATCATTTTCTTGAACAGTTGAAAGTTTGCCAAATAAAGGTCCCATGACACCGCTGGTTCCAAACCAGAGAAAAATAACTATTAATGCATATACGAGTGGGCGGCGGCTCTTCTTTTTAGTGCTCACGATTTTGAGGACCTTTCCTGGGTTCGAGTGTCACAGTGCGTGGCCCGATTGGGCAGGAGCCAAGCCTACCTTTAGGATTAGACAGTGCCCCATCTTGCAAACGATGTAGAGAAAGTAATTTCGCTCTCACGTTATAAAACCATGGAATACGAGCAGGCCTGGGAGTTGCAAAGAACATTGCACGCAGATGTCGCAGCAGGCATTCGCCCAAACGTTCTACTGCTCCTTGAGCATCCTTCGGTTTACACAGCTGGCCGACGAACCGAAGAGTTTGAGAGACCACTAGACGGAAGTAAAGTGATTGAAGTCGATCGTGGCGGACGAATTACTTGGCATGGCCCCGGCCAACTCGTTGGTTATCCAATTATAAAACTCTTGGAACCTACTGAGGTCGTTGGCTTTGTGCGAGAAATTGAAACTGCATTAATTAATGCTTGCGCAGATCTTGGCGTTAACACTGTTCGTATTGAGGGAAGATCCGGAGTATGGGTCGTTGACTCTCAAGGTGATCGTAAAATTGCAGCGATCGGAGTCAGGGTCGCTAAGGGTGTGACCATGCATGGCTTTGCACTTAATGTAAATCCTGATTTAACTGCTTTTGATCAAATCGTGGCCTGTGGCATTAGAGATGCGCAAGTTACTTCCTTACAAAAGGAGTTAGGCCGCGAAATTACTATCGAAGAGATTGCAGAAATTGTTGAAACTCATGTGTTGAAATCTTTGCGTAAGGTCTGCTCATGACAATGGCACCAGAGGGTCGCAAGCTGATAAGAATTGAAGCACGAAATGCACAGACACCCATTGAGCGTAAGCCTGAGTGGATTAAAACTCGCGCAAACATGGGACCTGAATACACACGCCTTCGTGCACTAGTTAAAAGTGAAGGTCTACACACCGTCTGCCAAGAGGCTGCATGTCCAAATATTTTTGAATGTTGGGAGGACAAAGAGGCGACTTTTCTCATTGGCGGTGACCGTTGCACACGACGTTGTGATTTTTGCAATATTGATACTGGAAAACCACTTCCAATCGATCGCCAAGAGCCTCGCAAAGTCGCCGAATCTGTTCTGTCGATGGGCTTGCGCTACGCGACAATTACTGGAGTAACTCGTGATGATTTAGAAGATGAAGGTTCATGGTTATATGCAGAGACAATTCGTAAGGTTCATGAACTAAACCCTGGAACAGGAGTAGAGATGCTGGCGCCAGATTTCAATGCAAATCCAGCGCTATTAAATCCAATATTTGAAACACGTCCAGAAGTTTTCGCACATAATTTAGAAACTGTTCCACGCATCTTTAAACAGATCCGACCAGCATTCACATATGAAAAATCTTTAAAGGTCATTGGTATGGCGCAAGATTTTGGATTGATTACAAAATCAAACTTAATTTTAGGTTTAGGTGAAACCCGTGAAGAGATCTCTCAGGCGTTACGTGATCTCCACAACGCTGGCTGTGATCTGATCACAATTACACAGTACTTGCGCCCTACACAAACACATCATCCTGTGGAGCGTTGGGTCAAACCAGAAGAGTTCGTTGAACTGGGCCAAGAAGCTGAACAAGTTGGATTCCTTGGGGTTATGAGTGGGCCCCTTGTGCGATCAAGTTATAGAGCGGGCCGTTTATACAAACAAGCAATGGATAAAAAGGCTGTCCGTGGCTGAACTTGTTTATCCGCCAGTTATCGTTTTGGTAAAGGGTTTCTGGAAATATTTAGGCTTAAAATTTCACTTTGAAGGTCAAGAAAATGTTCCGCAAAAAGGTGGAGCAATTCTTGCAATTAACCATGTGGGATATTTGGATTTTGCCATTGCAGGGACCGCGGCCTTACCCGCAAAAAGATATGTTCGCTTCATGGCAAAAAAAGAAATCTTCAATCATAAAATTGCTGGTCCATTAATGCGAGGAATGCACCACATTAATGTCGATCGAAGCAGCGGTGCTGCATCTTTTTCACAGGCCCTTGAGGCACTTAAATCTGGAGAGTTGATTGGAATTTTTCCTGAGGCAACTATCTCTCTTAGTTTTGAAATCAAGGAGATAAAATCCGGAGCTATTCGCTTGGCCATTGAGGCAGGGGCTCCAATAATCCCAACAATTGTTTGGGGAAGTCAGAGAGTTATAACCAAAGGCTTAAAACCCAACTTCAAAAGAAATCACTTCCCCATCACCGTCGTTTTTGGTGAACCTATTTCCTATGGGCCAACGGCCGACGTTGAGCAATCCCAACTTCACCTGCGCAAAATTATGCTCGATTTGCTCCATGTGGTTCAGCAGAGCTATCCCGATAGCCATGTAGGACAGCGCTGGGCACCGCTTCGCCTTGGTGGAACTGCGCCTGCTCCACTAAACTAAATCCATGTTTAAGAGAAAATCTAAAGAAAAGAAGATCAAAACACCACGTTTTCAAACCTTTCGTGATGCCTACGCCGTAACCAAACAGGTTAAGCCTTGGATTTCTATCGCACTATTGGCAATATTTCTTTTGACCTGGGCTATTGGAATTGGTATTGGAATTGGTATTGGCCAACCTGTGTATCTTGGATTTGTTTTTCTCCCAATTGCTTTATTGGCTGCGATGCTTCTTTTTACGCGCCAAGCTGGTAGCGCTGCATATGTTTCAATTGAAGGCCAGATCGGCGCAGGAGCTAGTGTGCTTATGGCAATACGTAAGGGCTGGACTACTACCCCGGCAGTAGCGGTGTCACGTAACCAAGATATGGTGCACAGAAGTGTTGGTCGTGCTGGAATAGTTATCTGCGGTGAAGGTAGTGATTCGGTTAAACAGATGATGAGCGATGAGCGAAAGAAAGCAGAACGCTTTGCTCCAGGAGTACCAGTAATTGAAATTCTGATTGGAAATGAAGGTAATCGTGTACCAATTAAGAATCTGCAAAAACAGATGCGGCGACTACCTAAGAAATTGACAGCTCACCAGATGCGTGAAGTCCGTGCACGTCTAAAAGCAGTCGGAGGAATGTCAATGCCAATTCCTAAAGGACCAATGCCAACTCGCGGTGGAAAAGTTCGTTAAGTTCGAACCAATCTTGATTGACTGAGCCGCTCATGCAGGCCTCGTCCATTTTCATCAAAGGTGATGGCAAAGATCACTGTTACTAACAATGAGCTTCGAATTAATGCCTGCAGGGCGCTTATCGCCCCACCATCTAAATACCGCACAATCTTAATTCCAAAAATACGGTGGCCCAGGGTGGCTCCTTGAAGCCAAGAGAGAATTAAAGTCTGAGCAAAAAATAGGCCCAAAACATTGAGAGGCCGGTTTGGAGCCGTAGCTCCTATTCCACCCGAGATCGCCGTAACGATGAAGTAACAGGCCAGCCAATCAACCATCAAGGCGGCAAATCGTCGGCCAAGGCTCACACGTTCAGCGGGAAAACTCATGTGGCAAGGATAACCGCAGGCCAAGCAAGAAGTAACACGGATTTAACACACGGGTTATGTTTTTGACCTCATCTGGACTTAGGGTTTGACTACAAAAGCGTGCCAGGATCTCAATGTTGAGCAGGGTGCGCATCACATGTGAAATTGGGAGAAGCATGTTTAAGAATGCAGCAGAGATTTTTGCTTTCATCAAGAAGGAAGATGTCAAACTTGTTGATGTTCGCTTTACCGACTTGCCTGGAATTCAACATCACTTCAATGTGCCAGTTGAGTCTTTTGATGAAGCGGTCTTTACAGATGGCTTAATGTTTGATGGATCATCAATTCGTGGGTTCCAAACTATCAATGAGTCAGATATGAAACTTTTACCAGTTCCAGAGTCTGCATACCTAGATCCATATCGCAAAGAGAAGACTCTTATTATTATTTTCTCGGTCCATAATCCAGTAGATAACTCACCGTATAGCCGTGATCCTCGTGGAGTTGTTGCAAAAGCTGTTGACTACATGCGCTCACTTGGATTTGCTGACACTGCATTTTTTGCTCCAGAGGCTGAATTTTATGTTTTTGACAGCGTTCGTTTTAAGACTGACATCAACACCGCGGTCTATGAAATCGAATCATATGAAGGAGCATGGAATACCGGAGTTGAACATGATGCCGATGGCACTCCAAATCGCGGATATCGCACACGTGTAAAGGGCGGATATTTTCCTGTTTCTCCAACAGATCAATATGCAGATCTTCGAGATGAAATGGTTATGCAACTTGGCAAAGTAGGTTTACTTGTTGAGCGTTCACACCATGAAGTTGGAACTGCTGGACAAATGGAAATCAACTACCGTTTCACAGATATTCTCTCAGCTGGTGATGATGTTATGAAGTTTAAGTACGTCATTCGCAACACAGCATGGGAAGGTGGAAAGACTGCCACTTTCATGCCAAAGCCACTCTTCGGAGACAATGGTTCAGGAATGCACGTCCACCAATCTCTGTGGAAAGATGGAAAGCCTTTATTTTTCGAAGCTGGAACCTATGGCGATCTTTCCGACATGGCTCGTTGGTACATTGGTGGTCTCTTAAAACATGCACCATCACTCCTTGCATTTACCAACCCAACTGTGAACTCATACCGCCGTCTTGTTCCAGGATATGAAGCTCCAGTGAATCTTGTTTACTCAGCGCGAAACCGTTCAGCTTGTATCCGTATCCCAATTACTGGATCAAGTCCAAAGGCAAAGCGCATCGAGTTCCGTTGTCCAGATCCTTCATCAAATCCATATTTGGCATTTGCTGCAATGCTTATGGCCGGTCTCGATGGAATCGTTAATAAAATCGAACCACCTGCCCCAGTGGATAAGGATCTATATGAACTTGAAGGAGAAGAGGCAGCCTCAATTCCTCAGGTACCAGGTTCTCTAGATGCTGTTCTTAACTCATTAGAAAAAGATCATGATTTCTTAACAAAGGGTGGAGTCTTTACTAAGGATCTCATTGAAACTTGGATTGAGTGGAAGCGAAAGAACGAAGTTGACTATGTACGTCTTCGCCCACACCCAGCTGAATTCGAGCTCTATTACGACCTATAAAAATTACTATCTAACAAAACCCGCTCCTGTAATAAGGGCGGGTTTTGTTATGCATTCAATCAAACGGATTTTCGCGACAGGATCTTAAACAAGACAGCACTTATAGCACCGCTTACAAGTGATGCAATTATTACGGCAAAAATCGCCAACTCTTGGGTTGCGCGATCATCAAATGCCAAATTAGCTATAAAAATTGCCACGGTAAAACCGATCCCTGCTGCACTTCCGGTGGCCGCAATTTTTGCTGTATTAGCACCCTCTGGATACTCACCAAGACGAATTCTCCTGGCGCTCCAACTTGCAATAACAATACCGACTGGCTTTCCTACAACAAGACCAAAGAAAATACCCCATGCAATAGGTGAATTGAACGCGGCTGTAATCGAATTTACAGAGATTATTACGCCAGTATTTGCAAATGCGAAAAGAGGAACAACTAAAAAACTACTATAAGGATGTAATTTTTCTTCGAGCCATTCAATAATTGAGACAACGTTGTCCTCACTGTCGACTAAATTCGTATCTTTTCGAGGGATATTAGGCGCCATCATTCCAAGAATTACCCCAGCTAAAGTTGGGTGAATCCCTGCTCGATACATGCAGTACCAAAGTAGCGCCCCAAGAGGAACGTAAAGTGACACTTGATTAAATTGAAACTTTTTCATAACAGCGATCAGAACCACGATAAGTAAAGCCCCAGCGATCCAATCAGCCAGTATGCCTGTTGAGTAGACGAATGCAATGACTAAAATTGCACCGATATCATCGATTACGGCCAGAGCAAGTAAAAAAGTTCGCAAAGAGGCCAACGCATTACTGCCGATGATCGCTAGCAAACCAACGGCCAAAGCAATATCTGTGGCTACGGCAACTCCCCATCCACCTGGTGCATCTCGACCTGCTATCAATAAATAAATCAATGCCGGTACTGCCATTCCACCTAGCGCAGCCACAAATGGCATGACCGCCTTTTTAAAGGTAGAAAGATGTCCCGATGTCAACTCTCGCTTAATCTCTAGACCAACGACAAAGAAAAATAGTGTCATTAAAACGTAATTAATTACCTTGAGCATTGATAGCTTTAAATAAATAGTTTCGCTACCAAGAGAAATCTCTCGCTCAAGAAATGAAAAGTATGTTGAGGCGATCGGTGAGTTAGCAGTAATTAGGCCAAGAGCCGATGCAATAAGGATTAAGACTCCACTTGAAGATTCGCGATGTAGAAAATCTCGCAATGGCCTAATGGAGCGGTTCATGCTCATAAAGTATCACTGCCCATTGAAAAACCTAGGACAATTAAGGTTACATTGAATTTTCTTGCGATTTAATGGTATTTCTTGCAAGAAATACATGGCCTAAAAATCCAATGAGTAGCGCAAAGATAACTCCCACATTTGAATATGCCCAGGCGCCTTCTTTGCCTCCTATAAACGACATCAAATAACCCTGCCATACCAACCATGATGCAAATGAGTTGGTAACAAAGCCCCATCCAACGAAGGTTCCCAAGACCATAAGCAGCATAGAGCCTTTATTCACGGAACCATATGCACCGTTTTTATCAAAGAGCGCTTTTTCATCATATGGTTTTTTTCTTAGAACTACATCAGCAACAAATATCCCTGACCAGACGGCAACTGGAACTCCAAGAGTAATTAGAAAACCTTGGAATGGATAAAAGAAGTTACTTGCAATCCATACTATGTAAACAGCACCTACAAGCATAATTACTGAATCGATTAATGCCGCTTGGTGGCGTTTAACAGGTAAACCGATGGCGACCAAAGCCAAGCCCGATGAGTACAAATCTAAAATTGCACCACCAACCAAACCCAATATGGCTATTAATGCAAAGATTATTAAATACCATGTTGGAAGAATTGTCGTTAACGCACCAATTGGATCATTAGCTATTGCCTGACTCAGATCAGAATTACTTGCAGATAAGGCTGTTCCATAAATTACCAAAAGGATTGGCACCACCGATGCTCCAAAAACAGTCCAACCAACAACTCCCCTACTGGATGCAGAGCGTGGAAGATATCGTGAGTAATCAGCAGCACAGTTAACCCAACCCAGACCAATGCCAGTTATCGCAAAAATGACTGCACCAATGAAGGCTTGAGAACTCCCATCTTCTATCGAGTTGACTAATTGCCAATCGATATTTTCCACTGTTAAAGCTATGTAAACACCGGTCATTGCCACGGTCGTAATCGTCAAAATCTTTTGAATTCTCATAATCATGTTAAAGCCCAGGACGCCACCCAACATTGTTAAAGTGACCGAGAAAATAAATCCCAAAACTAGTGCAAGATTATTATCGAAACCTGCGAATCTAGAAAAAACAGTTCCTGTTGCTAACGTTGCAAGAGAGACAAGAATTGTCTCCCAACCAACAAAAACTAGATATGAAAGAAGTCCGGGCACGATACTTCCCTTAACTCCAAAGGAAGCCCGTACTAAAACTGCTGTCGGAGCATTTGAGCGTTTTCCCGCTAGCGAACTTAATCCAACTAAAAAAAATGAACCAACTGTGCCAATTATTGCAGCGGCTGTGGCCTGCCTAAATGAGATTCCAAATCCCAAAAAGAAGGAGCCATAAGAAAGGGCAAGTAATGAAACATTGGCCCCAGCCCAAGGCCAAAATAAGGAGCTGGGTTTACCTTTTCTCTCTGATTCATTAATGACATTGGGGCCGTTTATTTCAAGATCAAAACCTTGCATTACTACTTCTTCTCATCCCTTTTTTCATTGCGCAGCTTGATGAAATAGCTGATGGCAAAAATAACAAGGAAGACAAGCATCACTATTGCCCCGATGCTTAAATCGCTTTCTTTCTCTAAAGGTGTAGTGGTAGCTGGTTCGATCATTTCAGTTGCTTCAAAACCAGGTGATGCCGTGAATGTGTAACTTCCCTCTACGGGATGTCCATCTTCTGAAACTATGCGGTATGCCACCGCAAATAATCCACCCACACTCTGATCGGAGATCTGTGTTGATATCTTGCCACCTTCGATGGTTGCCTCCTCAGAGCTGACAGTAAGTCCCGTCGCATCGATCACATTGAGTGTATTGACGACTTCTCCTTCTATTTGTTGAAGCTCTCCATCGAATTGAATCCATACTTCGCTGGGCGCAGGTGAGGATGTTGAACCCTGCTGCGGATAAGTTGAGACGATCTCACCATGGGCAAAGCTTGTAGGTGAAGACAAAATCAGACACAGGCACGCTAAAACAGCATTGGATAATTTACGCATGTCTTGAGTTTAGTCTAAAAAGAAATCTAAAAGGAAATCAGTAGTCCCGGGTGTAACAGAGTATTTCTCTAAGTCGGTAATGCCTTCACTTGCAAGTAGAAGATCATCAACAAAGAAATTTCCAGTGCACTCAGTTGATGCCCTGTTAAAAATAATATGGGCTGCATCGGCAAGAATCTCCGGCTTTCTACCGGCGGATGCATCGATTCCAGGAATCATTTGCAACGCAGCAGTGTCAATGACTGTTCGTGGCCACAAGGCATTAACTGCAATACCATCTCTCTTGAACTCTTCAGCCATACCAAGCACACACATACTCATTCCATATTTTGCCATTGTGTATGCAACATGATTTTTGAACCAAATTGGTTTCATAGAAAGAGGAGGCGAGAGATTGAGAATGTGGGGGTTTCTTCCATCTTTTGCGGACTGTCGCAGATAAGGCAGTGCGGCTTGAGAAGTAAGGAATGTGCCACGGACGTTTACATCAAACATTAAGTCAAATCTCTTTGCAGGAGTTTGATCGGTTTTAGTCAGGTTAATTGCACTGGCATTATTGATAACAATATCTATTCCACCAAAAGTATCTGCAGTTTTCTTGATTGCCTCTTCAATTGCTGACTCATCACGAATATCACACTGTAAGGCAAGTGCCCGCCCGCCGGCTGCCTCTATCTCTGCAGCTGCGGTAAAGATTGTTCCGGGAAGTTTTGGATTGGGATCTGCCGTTTTGGCAGCAATGGCTATTGATGCTCCATCGGCTGCAGCGCGCAGCGCTATTGCAAGACCGATTCCACGTGAGCCACCAGTGATAAAAATACGTTTTCCAGAAAGCGACATTATTTTCCCTTCTTAGACATGAATTTCATGAATGCTTCCATAGCTTCATCAGATTGAAGTGCCATTGCAAAAATTTCAAACTCTGCCTTCATGACCGCAGCAACGGCGTCATGTGTTCTTGCCTTGAGGAGCGCTTTTGTATTGATGATCGCTTGAGGTGGTTGATCTGCAATTTGTTGAGCTATTTTCATTGCTTGAGTTAAAGGTTCATCTTCAATCGAGGTAACCAAGCCCATCTCAACTGCAGATGGTGCATCAAAACTCTCCCCAGTCATAAAGATTCGAGCCGCTCTTTGATATCCAACTAACTGCGGGAAGAGAAAGCTCGAACCTGCCTCAGGTACTAATCCCAAGGATGCAAAGGGCATTGAAAATTTTGCACTCTGGCTAGCAACAACGACATCGCAGTGAAGCAACATCGTTGTTCCCACACCAATTGCATTGCCTTTAACTGCGGCAATAAGTGGCTTTGGAAAATTTAGTAAAGACTCCAAAAACTGTGAAACCTCAGAACTATCTCCTGTAGGAGGGTTATCCATAAAATCTGAAATATCATTTCCGGCAGTGAAGTGCTGACTTTCACTTGTCAGGATCACCGCTCGAATCCCAAAGTCCCCTGCAGCGTTATTGAGCCCAGATGCTAACCCTGAATACATTGATCGGGTCAACGCATTCATTTTTTCGCCACGATTAAAACTTAAAACGAGGATATTGCCCTCTTGCCTGCTCAAGATTTCACTCATTGGTCCATCTTATGGGGTGACACAGGCCAAAAATAGGAACATAATAGGAACATACTGGCTAGGACGCGGAAAGGCGGCGCTAGTAATGGTTAGAGACATCACAATTTCAACCCGAGAACTGACTCCATTTGAAAAGTTAGTACTAGAGCTGGTCTGCGAAGGAAAATCAAATGCAGCCATCGCCACCCAAACATCCCATAATGAAAAGGTCATTGAAAATACTGTGAGCCGAAGTGCGCAGGTCTACGGAATCAAATCTGATCCGGAAACAAATCTTCGAGTATTACTTGCCTTGGCCTATCGCGCACATTATGGAGACCAGGCCTTCGATAAATTAGATGTCCCCTGCGGACACTTTGAAATGGGCCCAGATGGCCAATCAATGTGCAACAGACACGTTGATTAGTTCAGTCCTTATCTACAATTTAGTTTTCAAGGTTTATTTACTGCCTAGCTTCTGAAAGCAGTTGAGTGCAAACACTCATCGCTGTAAGCCGAGTGCTAACCCCACCTCAATCTCAATCTAAAGGTTGTTTGACAGAGTAAACATGGCTTGTGTTGATCGCATTGATCAATGTTTACAAAACATCCTTAAGAGGAGAGAAAAAATGAATCGTAGAACCTTTGACAAGATAGTTTCATATGTCGGACTTGGATTAGCAGTACTGCTCTTTACCTTTGCAGGATTGCTAAATTTTGGTGCCTCATTTGCCAACGAAAGCGTGAAGACTCAATTAGAAAATCAGAATATTGCATTTCCCGCAGAGGATAGCTTGCCTGCCGATACAAAAGATCAATTAAAAAAATGGGCAGGTATGACAGTAAATACAGGTGAAATGGCACGTGACTACTCAGATCTTTATATTTGGGAACACATGAAAGGATCAGCTATAGCTGTAACCGGAAAACCTTCGACCTACTCTGAAGTATCAGGAACCTATATGGGATTAGTTCGTGGAGGAAGTACTGATGTTGCAACGATCACAAAATATGCCGATCTTCGTGAAACACTATTTATGGGAAATACCTTGCGTGGAATGCTTCTCCAGGCATATGCCTTCGGAACCATGGGAGTAATTGCTGGTTATGCAGCGATCGCTTCTTTTCTAGCAGGGCTTCTCTTTCTGCTATTAGCAATCGCAGGATTTATGCATCTTCGTCGCACTCCAAAAGAGGCGACGATTTAACACTCAACTCTCCGTGAGTGGTTAAAGAAAAAGCCCCCGGTTAATTCCGGGGGCTTTTTCTATGTAAGAGGAGTTTATAAAGTAGCGGTATCTACTTTAATCTTTGAAATTATCGATCTAGCTTTCCGGCGATGAAATCTTCAACCTTATTATGGGCTGCTTCATCTGTGTACTGAGTTGGTGGGGTTTTCATAAAATAGCTAGATGGTGAGAGCAGCGCTCCCCCAATCTTGCGATCAAGACCGATTTTTGCACAGCGAAGTGCATCGATAATCACACCAGCAGAGTTTGGTGAATCCCATACTTCCAACTTGTATTCAAGGTTTAGTGGAACATCGCCAAAAGCGCGGCCCTCGAGGCGAACATAGGCCCACTTGCGATCATCTAACCAAGGAATGTAGTCAGAAGGTCCGATGTGAACGTTCTTCTCACCTAAGTCATGATCTAACTGAGATGTTACAGAGTTAGTCTTTGAGATTTTCTTGGATTCAAGACGATCACGCTCGAGCATGTTCTTGAAGTCCATATTTCCACCCACATTTAATTGGTAGGTGCGATCTAGGTGAACACCACGATCTTGAAATAGTTTGGCCATGATGCGGTGAGTGATAGTCGCACCAACTTGGCTCTTGATGTCATCTCCAACGATTGGAAGACCTGCATCAGCAAACTTTTTTTCCCAGACTGGGTCAGATGCGATAAACACTGGAAGTGCGTTAACAAAAGCACAGCCTGCATCGATAGCACACTGGGCGTAGTACTTTGCAGCAACTTCAGAGCCGACAGGAAGGTAACAGATGAGAACATCGACTGCCTCATCTTTTAGAACCTTGACTACATCGACGGCTGGTGCATCAGATTCTTTAATGGTCTCCTTGTAATACTTTCCAAGGCCATCATTTGTAACTCCACGAAGAACTGGAACTCCAGTCTTTGATACGTTACTAAATTTAATTGTGTTATTTTCACTTGCCCAAATTGCATCTGCAAGGTCTAGACCTACTTTTTTCGCATCAACATCAAAGGCTGCAACAAACTTAACGCTGGAGATGTGATAACCCCCAACAACAGCATGCATCAGACCTGGGATCTCTTGATCTAAAGCAGCGTCTTTGTAGTACTCGACGCCTTGAACTAATGAGTTAGCGCAGTTTCCAACGCCAACGATTGCAACACGGATGTCGCCTTTACCGGTTGTGATATTCACTCTATTTCCTCTCGGTTTTGATCATGTCTTCCAGCCAAGCAATCTCTCGATCAGCTGATTCCAGAGAGTGACGTCGCCACTCTTCTAGATATTTATCGATACCCACTGGTGACTTCTCGAGTTCACCTCGTAGGATCTCTGCTTTCTCCTTAAGGCGACGATGGCGTCCCTCAAGAATTCTGACTCTGTTCTTTGCAGAGGTTGGTCCAAAAAATGCAAAACGAATTTCAAATCCTTCATCTTCCCAAGTTTCAGGAGTAACTGATTCAGTTAATGATGTAAATTTGCGAGCGCCTAGATCGGTAATCGCATAGACAATGCGTGATCGGCGAGATGTTGATTCAGCAGTTGATTCTGCAATAAGACCCGCCTCCATCATTCGACGAAGTTGTGGGTAGAGAACAGAAAATGAGAGGGCGCGAAAAGGTCCAAAGATTGCGCCCATTCTCTTTCGCAGTTCATAGCCATGGAGTGGGCTCTGTGAGAGCAGTCCAAGGAGTGCAAATTCGAGGGACTCAGAACGTGAGCGCATCTCGACCTACCTTCCCCAAAAGAGCTCTGCGGTTTTGTGATCTCACTACTCCGCTGGATGTATCGACTCGATACATCGATAGGTAATCTAATCGGATATAGCCTGGGAAGGCAACCCGGGCGCGCCCAAAGGGGGTATCGGCTCGGCCTTAGGGACTGTGTCAGTGGTTGCATAGACAATAAGGCCATGATTAAACCTGCAAAGCCTGCCCGCGAGAACATCTCCCCTTCAGACCTAACTTTTGGCCTATCAACCTGTAAGAGATGCCTTTGGATTAAGTACTGGTACAAAGTAATTATGCCCGGGGCCTTTCCATTAGTCGGAACCATGGCTGCACTTCAAGAAGAGCATTTTCAAGGCGCAGATATGCCAACGATTGATCCCTCACTTCGCCCTGGCACAGTTACTAAACGGGGCGAATGGGTCAAAAGTAAGCCCCTGGTTGTTAATGGTGTTGAAACCCGTTGGAGAATTCTGGGCAAATACGATCTGGTCTCAACTAACGAAGATGGCACTATCGGATTAATTGACTGCAAAGTCTCAGATAGTCAAAGAGATACAGGCCAGTTCTACTCCCCTCAACTTGAGGCCTATGCATATGCTCTAGAAAATCCAACGGCTGGAAAGGTCCAAAACGTAGCTTCCATGGGCTTGCTCGTTTGGAAGCCAACTCATGCCGTTGGGACCTCAGTTGAGGATTATGGTTTTGGAGTCTTTCAAAAATATATCCCGGTAGCTCGAGATCAGGAGAATTTCCTCAAGGTCATAGGTGAGTTCATAACCGTACTTGAAGGCGAACTTCCGGTAGCTGGAGCAGAGTGTGCAACCTGTAACTATCTAGTTGCCCGCACAGCACTCCTTTAAATCAGATTGGATTAACTTGGATTAATCTTCGTCCTCGACCTTTCCAAGTCTTATTTTTTTAGGCGCATATGTATCTACGTACTCTTGCCCGGATAGTTGCTCAATTGCCTTCATGATTTTATCGGCAACAATTCTTAGGTGTTCTAAATCAGTTGGATCGCCTTCAAAATACATGGGCTCTCCAAAGCTCATCCCAACTCTTTTAACATTCGGTATAACTTGCCCAGTTGGTTGAATCTTGTCGGTATCAAACATTGCAACCGGAATTACAGGTGCACCTGATTCAATAGCAAGGCGTGCAATTCCGGTACGTGCTTTATATAGTCGGCCATCAGGAGATCTAGTTCCCTCTGGATAGATACCAAGGCATGCACCATCTGATAAAACCTTTAGTCCAGTTATAAGGGCTGCTTCACTTCGGCGACCACCAGAGCGATCTACAGGTACTTGACCTAATGCAATGAAAGTTAATTTCTTTAGTAAGCCCTTTGGTCCTGGTGAGGTGAAGTACTCACTTTTAGCTAGAAATGTTACTTTGCGGGGAACGACCATCGGCATAAAAATCGAATCACTAAATGAAAGGTGATTAGAAGCGATAATGAGCGGCCCTTTTGCTGGAACATTGCGAAGGCCTCGCACCTTTGGCCGAAAGGCGAGCATAAGAAAGGGGGTCAAAAATGCTCGTAAAGCACCGTATGGCAGATTGTTCAGCACTGCTCCAATTTACAGTCTATTGACGGTTATGACACCATCGGAGGGTGAGCGAGCATGGAAAAACCCCTGATGAGTTCGATGAAGAGGATCTGATCCGCTCAGAGTTCGACTCAATAGTTTCGGGCCTGTCCTTAGATGAGTCAACTCCTAATACTTATCTTGATGACCTAGAGCACATAGAAAAAATAGATGCTCAGAACCTAGATGAAGGTTTTGCTCAACCTAATCCCCCACGTGTAAATCCAATTGATTTATTTCGATCTGCAAAAATTGCAATCAAGCGTTGGTTTAATCGTCCTTACCGTGAAGATGATGGCGTTAACCTATAAATAACTTGAATAAAGACTTAAACCAAAACTGGAATGGTTTCTAACTACTCTCTTGCTAAATCTGCAACTCCCACTAACCCTGCATCGTTACCTAGCTCTGCTGCAATCAATTCTGGATACGGGTGCTTGCCAGCAAAGGGCATAGTTCGCTCAAGTGACTCACGAGTTGGTGCTAGTAAAATCTCTCCAGCATCGATAACTCCTCCACCAATAACAACACATGCTGGATCTAACAAAACTGCAAGAGAAGCTATCCCGGCGCCAAGCCATTGACCAGTTGTATTAAAGGCTGCAAGTGCTATCGGATCGCCCTCTTGTGCGGCTTGAGTAATGATCTGGCCAGTTAGACCGGCAACAGTTCCATCGCCTCGTGACAAGAGATTTCGTGCTACTTCAGGGCTTGCATTAATTGCTTCACGAGCATGCCGAAGAAGAGCATTGCCAGATGCATACTGCTCGAAACATCCACGTGCCCCACATCCACAGATATGGCCTTCAGGAACAACTCGCATATGGCCAAATTCAGCAGCAGTACCAAAGGCGCCTCTATAGAGCTGGCCATCAACAACGATTCCGCCACCAATTCCTGTACCCACAGTAAGCATCATCATGTGATTTTGGTTTCGCCCGGCACCAAACTTTGCTTCACCCCATGCTGCAGCGTTCGCATCGTTTTCGATAACAATTGGTAGCCCAATTAATGATTTCAATTCAGAGTCAAGATCAACATCATTCCAGTCTGCAATGTTGGGTGTGGCTAACATTGTTTTTCTATCGGAGGAAACAAATCCAGCCGCACTGACTCCGACTGATTTAACCTTGTGTTGAGCCATTAACTCTTTGACAGTTTCAGCAATTGTCTGTGTTAGAGCTTTACCACCTTGACGCGGCGTATCTTTTCTGGCCCGCGCCAGTACAACTCCGCTTTCATCGACAACACCGCCGAGAACTTTGGTTCCACCGACATCGATGCCAATCGATAAGCCCACGGATTTAACCCTCTAGATGTGTTTTAAGTTGAGCTAGTGCGGCATCGATTGTCGCCTTTTCAGCTTTCTTTCGCATCATCTCTGGAATAGACATAGACAGCGAGACACCTAACTCATAAGTAACTTCCGTTGTATCTGAATCGATGCTTTTAAATGTGTAGGCACCATCCATACTGGTCAGTAGGTCGGCTTCATCTAAAGAAAACATAATCTTTTGTGGCGCTTGGCTCCAGTCGTAATCTAAAACAACGCGATCTTTCATCATCCCTGCATCAATACTCATCTTGATTTTTGTGATGCGACCTTGATCATCTGTTTCAAGGCTCTCAGCAGATTTAATCTGCGATGACCACTCAGGATACTTGTCTAGCTCTGCCAGGGTCTTCTGGATATCTGAAATTGGTGCCTCAATGGTGACTGTGGATTGACTGAATTCGCTCATGGGAGAAGGCTACCCTCTTCCCCTTTTCTCATCTGCCACGCTAGCGTTCTCCCATGAATGAAATCACCGTCCCAGCACTTGTCCCTGCCTCTACTGCAGGAAATCTCACAAATCTAATCACTGAACGCGCATGGTTTGAGCCAGAGCGCATAACAATGTCCCGACCACTCGGTGAGGGATGGCAGCCCGTTACAGCAAAAGAGGTTGAAGAAGAGATTCGAGCAACCGCTAAGGGATTAATCGCTAGTGGTATTCAAATTGGTGATCGCGTAGCGATCATGGCTCGTACTCGATATGAGTGGACCATCTTAGATTTTGCTACATGGTTTGCAGGCGGTGTAGTTGTACCTATTTTTGACACCTCATCTGCCGAACAAATCGATTGGATTCTCAATGATTCTCACTCAGTTGCAATCATCGTGGAAACGCCAGCTTTGCGTGAATTAGTTCAGACAGTTTTACCTCCACATACGAAAAATATGTGGACTATGACCGATGATGTTCTAACTGTCCTAAAGGAGGCTGGAAAGAATATTAGCGATGAAGAAGTTGATCGTCGCCGTAACGCCCTTGTTCCAAAGACTGTTGCGACCTTGATCTACACATCTGGAACAACTGGAAAGCCAAAGGGAGTCCAATTAACCCACGGTAATTTTCACGCAGAGTGTGGAAATGTCGTACAAGGTGCAAGTGAGCTCTTCTTAAAACCTGGTGGCTCTACACTTTTATTTCTTCCAATCGCTCACGTCTTTGGTCGTATGGTTCAAATTGGATCAATTACTGCAGGTCTGCACTTAGCTCACTGCAGTGATCCTGTCGGCAGATTGCCAATGGATCTTGCATCATTTAAGCCAACTTTTGTGCTTGCCGTACCTAGAATCTTTGAAAAGATCTATAACGGCGCCGAAGCAAAAGCAGAAGCAGCAGGAAAAGGAAATATCTTTAGAAAAGCAGCCGCTGTTGCTATTGCTTACTCAGAGGCCCTTGATAAGAAATCTATTTCACCAGTCCTAAAATTGAAACATGGCCTCTTTGACAAGCTTGTTTACAGCAAGATCCGGGCAGGCATGGGGGGCAAAGTCGAAGCTGCAATATCTGGTGGTGCACCTCTTGGCTCTCGCTTAGGTCACTTCTATCGTGGCGCAGGTGTAACTATCTTGGAAGGTTATGGATTAACAGAGACAACAGCAGGGGCGACTTTGAATTTGTACGGTGCACATCGCGTGGGCTCAGTTGGACGTCCAATTCCAGGCACATCAATCAAGATTGCAGAAGACGGTGAAGTTTTAATTCGTGGTCCAATTGTTATGGATGGCTATTGGGAAAATGATGCAGCAAATGCTGAAGTATTTAACGCCGAGCGTTGGTTTCAGACCGGTGATTTAGGAAAACTAGATGATGAAGGATTCCTATATATCGTAGGGCGCAAGAAAGAGATCATTGTTACAGCCGGAGGAAAGAATGTCGCCCCTGCTGTGCTTGAAGATCGACTACGTGCTCACCCATTGGTCAGCCAATGCTTAGTCGTAGGCGATAACCAACCATTCATTGCAGCACTTGTGACTATTGATGCCGATGCCGTTAAAGGATGGATTGCAAATAACAAAAAAGATGGAGCAACTATCCCTGATTTGGTTAATGATCCAGATCTTATTTCGGCGATTCAAACCGCAGTTGATGAAGCAAATAAGGCAGTCAGCCGAGCCGAATCAATTCGAAAGTTCACAATCTTGCCAACAGATTTCACTATTGCTGGCGGTCATTTAACTGCGAAACTATCCGTGAAGCGACATGTCGTTGCTAAGGAGTTTGCTAAAGAGATTGAAGCATTATTCACAGCGTGAAAAATGAACTTGTAACTCTTGCACAGGAGTTACATGATGGAATAGCCCAGGACTTAGTTGGCCTGGGTTTTTCCATTGATAACGCTATTTCTCATAGTCGAGAAAATGAAACCCGAAAAGAGCTCAGAGCGATTCGATTTGCAATCACTGAACAAATCGAGAAAGTTCGAACTGAAATCCACCGTCTCAGAAGCCTGCCGCCTACACAGGTTCCTTTGACCACCCAATACTCCTATGAACTCAATCGTATTTTTAGTGAAATTTTGCGCAACGTAGACCAACATTCAAAGGCCACATCCTTATCGATTACTATCGCCGATAACGGCATCGGTGGCGCGTTAGAAAAGAACGGCTCCTTTGGAATTGTGGGGATCAAAGAGAGAGTAAGTGCTTTGCACGGGGAAACCCTTATTGAATCTGATCAAAATGGGACAAAGATAGTAATAAATATTCCATTGGACAAAAATGATACGAGTACTAATAGTTGATGATCATGCAGTAGTGCGTGAAGGGTTAATAAGTGCATTTACTATCGCCGACTTAGAAGTAGTTGGCTCTGCTGCAACTGTTGCCGAGGCGATAGCCCAAATAGCTCATACGAATCCAGACGTCGTAGTAGTAGATCTGAATCTGCCGGATGGCTCTGGTTTTGAAATTGTTCAATGGATTCGATCAATTTCCAAGGAGATAGGCGTCGTAATTCTTACTCTAAACTCTGGCCCAGAATTTATAGCCGCAGCAATGAAATCTGGGGCCAATAGTTTTGTTGTAAAAAACGCATCCACATCTGAGATCGTTTCCGCAATTAAACATTGCATATCTTCACCCCGTGGTTTTTCTGCCAAAGGATTAAGTGCCTTCGAAAGCTCAACTGATCGACTACTCACGGCCCGAGAGATAGATGTAATTATGAAGATCTCTCTTGGTTTGAGTAATCAAGACATTGCCAAGCAGCTTTTTCTTAGTCAATCAACTGTTAAATCTCACATAACATCCATTTTTAGAAAATTTAATGTTGACAACCGAGTCAGTGCAATTAACTTTGCACGAGAAAATGGTTTACTGCTTAAGTAAGGCCTCGAAAGAGGCTGACCAAATTTCCCATCGCCATTTTTCTACAACCCAGTTACGGCCATAAGTGCCCATCTCTTTTGAAGCCTTTGGATCCTTTAGAAATTTAATAACAGCTTCGGCAATGCTTTTGTTATCAACTCCGTTTACAACCACACCACTTCTACCCTCATCAACGGCATCTGGTGCCCCACCAGATGCGCCTGCAATTACTGGAAGCCCACATGCACTTGCCTCCAAGTAAGCAATTCCTAAACCTTCAACCTCTAACCCCCAAAAACGTGATCGTGATGGCATGGCAAAAACATCTCCAACACATATGTACTCTGGTAGTTGCTCATAACCAATGCGTCCAACAAAAGTTACATTCGCTTGAATACCTAATTGATGGACACGCTTCACTAATTGCTGACGATAGGGTCCTTCACCAACGATTAGAAGGTGAGCATTTGAAACAGATCGCAGAATCTCTGGCATAGCCTCTATCAATCGATCCTGACCTTTGCGATGAACTAATCTGGCCACACATACAATAGTTTTTTTCTCTCCCAAGTTGAGAGAATTACGCAGAACTTCCGAGTTACGTGGATAAAAATGTTCAGTATCGATGCCTGGAGCGATTTTAACCATGGCTGATTTTGCCGATTGAGTTAAAGCACGCGAAATCTTTTGCTTTGTGTATAGACCTAAATAAGTCAGTGAATCAACACCAGTGCCTATTCTGCGAAGGATCAAATTAAAGGGAAATACCTTTGCCCACCAAACTTCATGTCCATGGGTAATGGCAACAATTCGAACAACACCAGAGCGTCTCATTGAATACGAAAGGAGTCCCAACGGAGCCGCTGCACCAAAGGCAACAGTCTTTATACTTTCACTCTTTACTAGCTTTGATATTTTGCGGGCTACTCTTGGAGTCGGTAGTAATATTTTTGATCTATCTCGTACAACTCTAACTCCATACTTTCGTGCCCAGTTGTCATCATATTCTTGAGAGTTTTCTTGTGAAGATGTGTAAACAATTGTGCTTGCAAATGCTCTTCGCTCTATAAGTCCGATAATAAAGGTTTCGATACCACCGGTCCGAGGGCCAAAATCATTAGTGACAAATAGAATTTTGTCCCCTTGGTTCAACATATAAGCAAGGCTAACTCTGAGATGGCTGCTAATTCAACTGGGTGGAAGCGGTGAAGCATTTTGCCGCTGCCAAAGCCACCTGGATTAGGTGATAATTATCCAATGAGCACAATTGCAACTTTGGTGGTGGGTCAAGATGGTTCTACAACCAAAAATGCTACTTCTAAGAACATCTCCTCCTCAAGTGATCGCGCCTCATTTCTCAACCGTCGTCGCCACGTTGATGTAATAATCATTGGCGGAAATACAGCTCGAAATGAACCATACGCGCGCACCCCAGTTCCACTGATTGTTTGTTCCCGAGGGATGATTAATCCCGTCGAAGAAAATAAAATTGCTCAGTTGTGGAACTGCTCGCCAATGGAGGCAATTGACAAGGCTCGCAAACTTTTTGGCGACAATATTCTCATAGAAGGTGGAGCAGCAATGATTCTGGATTTAGTACAGAATCAAAAGATTGATCAACTTGAATTAAGTGTCACCCAAGTAACAGGCGGTGAGAACTTCTTGGATTGGAAACTTCTACTCTCAAAGTTTAATAAATTGGATATGAAAGAGGTGGAAGATACGCAATTCTATTCTGCTTCGAACTAGGAAATCTTTCGACAATTCCTTAAAAAGCAGAAATTAGAGATACTCCGCTTACAGCCAATGCAATCCCTACATATTGAACCCTGTGCAAGCGCTCGTTTAGAAATTTAAAGGCTAATAATGCTGTTGCTATTGGATAAAGGGATCCAAATACCATTGCTACAGAAACCAATCCTTTTGTAGTCGCTACTCCCAGTAAGAGGTTAGCTATGAAATCTGCTGCTCCAATAAAGATCAAAAGTGGCAGATCTTCCTTTTGAAAATTTCCAGTCGTTCGAAATCTCAAAGCAATTGATAGCGTCACGAAAAAAGTTGCCCCGCGCATTGCGACCATTGTTAATAAGGCGCTTGATTCGGAGCCAACGGCTATGAAAGTAAGTGAAAGTCCAAAACCTGCAGCTGCTCCTAATGCAAGTAACAAAGGTTTGATCGGCATCCCCTGAGATAGCTCTGGTCCGCTAGCGCAAAACACACCAATAAGTGCAATGAGTACTCCAATAGATGCCAAGGCTGAAAGTGCATCACCAGTTGCTAATGCATATGCAAGTGGAACAACTGCACTCATTGAACTAATGGGAGCAACTACTCCCATTCGTCCAGTAGATAATCCTTCATACAAACATGCAAGACCAATGTATCCAGCCAAACCTGCCAAAGCACCTGGAATTAAATAACCATCAAAACCAAATACTTTTCCCTGCCAATTACCGGAGATTACTAGGATCAATAATCCAACAAATAATCCAATCACCTGAGAAAAGCCCAAGACTGCGAAGGGATGATGCTTCTTACTCATTCGACCGGCAAAAAAATCGGCCGATCCCCATAACGCACTAGAGAGAAGCGCTAATAACGATGCCATAGTCAAAGCCTACCGCCCCGCCTCCCATGAAAAGCTATCGGTAATCTTTATCCTTAGAACATGGATGCGAACGGGTTTGAGCGATTAATCGATCAGCTTCGCACCTTTACACCAAGATCTGAACTAATGCTTACAGAGGTACCTGCACCTCAAAAGTTAGCAACATATTCATTTGCTTTTTCTGCCGATGTTTCTAATGGATTACTTGGCGAAAAAGAAGATGAAATTGCAAATGGTCGTTTTGTTTTATTGCATGAACCCGGCGGGCAGGCCACATGGGATGGCGAATTTAGATGCGTGACATTTGTCAGCGCCGATGTTGATCCCATTATGCAAGAGGATCCACTACTTCCTGAAGTTGGCTGGAGTTGGTTTCTAGAATCTCTTGATAACAATGGTTGTTCCTATAACTCCCCCAGTGGCACAGTTACACGAGTAACAAGTGCTTCCTTTGGAAAATTGTCACCGCGTAAAAATGATGCAGAGATAGAGATCCGTGCTTCATGGACACCGATTGTAAGTGATCCGATTTTAATTCTTGATCACATAGAAAGCTGGTGCAAATTAATCTGTGAAGTAGCGGGATTGCCTCCAATTCCTGAAGGAGTCTCTGCGATTACATCTAATCGCCGCAACTAAATATGAGTGAAGAGATTGTTGCGGTTCCATTACTAGCCCCTGCTGGCGGCACACCTGAACCCATAGATACTGACTTAGCTCTTGAGAGCGCAATTGATGAGTTGAGGCTTGGAAGTGGAGCTTTTGCAGTTGATGCTGAACGTGCCTCAGGATTTAGATATAGCGCTCGAGCCTACTTAATTCAAATAAAAAGAAATGGTGGTGGCCTTCACCTTATTGATCCCATTCCATTTGGAATCAACCATCCCCTAATTTTGAAATTAAATGATCTGCTCAATACGGATGAAGTAATTTTGCATGCCAGCACTCAAGATCTTCCCTGTCTTCGCGAAATTGGAATCAATCCCACTAGGTTATTTGATACCGAACTTGCAGGCAGAATTGCAGGGTTGCCACGGGTTGGTTTAGGACCACTTCTCGAATCATTGATGGGTGTCTCCTTGGCCAAAGAGCACAGCGCTGCTGATTGGTCAGTGCGCCCACTTCCTACAAATTGGCTTACATATGCTGCTTTAGATGTTGAACTTCTCGTAGAGCTGCGTGATCGAATTAATCAAATATTAATTGAGAGTAAAAAGCTTTCATGGGCTTTAGAAGAGTTTGAATCAATTTTACTTGCACCACCTCCAGCACCACGGATTGATCCATGGCGGCGAACATCAGGGATGCACAAGATCAAACGAAGGGATCAACTAGCCATTATTAGGTCTCTTTGGATCGCTCGCGATAAAATTGCCAGTCAGAGCGATATCGCGCAGGGCAAACTTCTTAATGACAACGCAATTGTTGAGTTAGCCATGGCTGCTCCTACCTCAAAAAAAGAGTTTGAAAAAGCATTGCGTCCATTGGGGCTACGTGCGCGCTGGCTGGAAAACTTACCCTTATGGCTTGAAAGTATCACCTTGGCCGTTGCGCTGCCTGAACAAGATTGGCCACAAATGCGGACAAATGCAGATACTTTGCCGCCGATTAAATTGTGGCGAGATAAATTTCCTGAAAAATATGCACCGCTATCACACGCCCGTGTAGGCCTTGAAAAGATATCTGAAGAAAACAATATCCCTGTAGAAAATTTAATTACTCCAGAATTAGTTCGCCGAATTTGTTGGAACCCGCCTCAGGGCTCAAATGAGAGTTTGCAGGTTGCAGCCGTGGAAACATCGCTACTCTCACTTGGCGCTCGCCCATGGCAAGTTAACTTGGTAGGACAGGTAATAGCTGCGGCCCTGCTAGAAAAAGAGCCCGTGCCGGTCCCTGTCGAAGAAGAAACACCCGTAAGCCCGGAGTGATTTACTCCACCCGACCTAGTTGATTTGGCATTGTCCAGAGACCCTACTCACGAGTAACATCTTCCCTATACCGCTAACAAGGGAAATCCCATGACTCGCACCGTTGTCCTAGTTGATGCTGTTCGTACGCCATTTGGAAAGGCCGGCGGAATGTACTCGGGTACCAGAGCAGATGACTTAATGGTGAGAGCAATTCGTGGATTACTCGATCGAAATCCAAATATAGATCGTTCATTAATTGAAGATGTTGCAATTGCCGCCGCTACACAGACTGGTGATCAGGGCATGAACATTGGACGAAGTGCCGCACTTCTTTCCGGTCTTCCTAACACAGTTCCTGGATATTCAATTGATAGATGGTGTGCTGGCGCAATGACAGCTGTAACAACTATTGCAGGTGCTATTGCAATGGGAACAAATGATCTTGCAATTGCCGGTGGTGTCGAACATATGGGTAACCACCCAATCGGAGAAGGCTTAGATCCCAATCCTAGATATTTAGCTGAAAGAATTGTTGAGCAAGATGCACTTGCAATGGGTGCAACTGCTGAGCGTTTGCACGATCGTTTCCCACAGTTAACAAAACAGCGCGCAGATCAATACGCACTTAACTCTCAGATCAAAACCGCAAAAGCATATAGCGAAGGAAAGATTCAAAGAGATTTAATTCCAACGGCAGCACGAAATGCAGAACTTGGTTGGGGAGTTGCCACAGTCGATGAACCACCTCGTCCTCAAACTACGATGGAAGGTTTAGCTGGATTAAAAACCCCGTTTCGACCAGCTGGGCGCGTTACACCTGGTAACTCATCAGGGCTAAACGACGGTGCAACTGCGGCGCTACTTGCTAGCGAAGAAAAAGCATTAGAACTTGGTCTCACAATTAAAGCAAAACTTGTAACTTTTGCATTCGTAGGTGTTGAGCCAGAGATTATGGGTTATGGACCAGTTCCCGCCACACTTAAAGCATTAAAGCAGGCAGGATTAAAGATTGAAGATATTGGCGCATTTGAAGTCAATGAAGCATTTGCAGTGCAAGTCATTGCGTTTTTGGATCACTTTGGAATTGCCGATGATGACTCTCGTGTAAATCCTTATGGTGGTGCTATCGCCGTCGGCCATCCATTGGCATCCTCGGGTGTTCGCTTGATGCTCAACCTTGCTCGCACTTTCGAAGAAAAACCTGAAGTTCGATATGGAATTACAACGATGTGTATTGGTTTAGGCATGGGCGGCACCGTTATCTGGGAAAATCCACACTTTAAAGGAACTAAATAATTATGAGTACAGATATTACTTTGCCAGCAGGAGCACCAGAAGAAGTTGTTACTCACGCACTTGTTCGTGATATTGATTTAGCAGCCTTTGGAGGTAAAGGCTCTCTTGCATTAATCACATTAGATAACTCCCTTGATCACAACAGACCAAATACCTTCGGACCTCAATCACTGAGCGCTCTAGATGCTGCAATTTCTGATGCTATAGCCAGAAAGCCAGAAGCTATTGCCATCACGGGTAAGCCATTTATATTTGCAGCAGGTGCTGATCTCTCGGCTCTTGCATTCTTAAATGATCACAAGCAAGCAATGGCGATTGGAAAACTCGGACACGATGTTTTCCGCAGGTTAGGGGAATCTAAGATTCCAACTTTTGCTTTCATTAATGGACTTGCACTAGGTGGTGGCCTTGAAGTTGGCCTGCACTGCCATTATCGAACTCTTTCATCGACGGCATTCATCGCACTTCCTGAAGTTTTCTTGGGGCTGGTCCCAGGTTGGGGCGGTGCCACAATTTTGCCCAAACTAATTGGGCCAGAGCGTGCTGTTCAGGTAATCATGCTAAATGCACTCAATAACAATACGATGTTGAAATCTAAAGATGCCCTCAAGCTTGGTGTTGTAGATGCTGTATTTGATCCTGCAGATTATTTAGAACGTTCCATAGCATTTGCAGTTGGGGTTCTAAATGGAACTACAAAAATCGATCGCCCCGATTACAGTAACGATCCTGCATGGGAGAGCGCATTAGCAATAGGTAAAGCGGCTGCACTGAAAAAATATGGTGGCGCCGAGATTGCTTCTCCAACAAAAGCTTTGGAACTTATAGCAGCTGCAAGAAAGAGCGATCTGGGAACTGGTTTTGATGCCGAGGACAAAGTATTAGCTGACCTTGTGATGTCAGATCCACTTCGTGCATCTCTTTATGCTTTCAACTTAATTCAGAAGAAGCGTAAAAAAGTTGAAGGTGCACCTAAGCCGGCACTCGCACGTAAGGTTACAAAAGTTGGTGTGGTCGGTGCAGGATTAATGGCATCCCAACTAGCGTTGCTCTTGTTAAGAAATCTTAAATGTCCCGTTGTCATGACTGATATCGATCAGGCAAGAGCAGATAAAGGCGTTGCTTGGGTTAAAAACGAACTTCAAAAACTAGTTGAGAAAAAGCGTATGAGCGCAGAATCTGCTGCTCGACTTGCTCTCTTAATATCAGGATCAGATGACCAAAAAACCTTTGCTAACTGCGACTTCATTATCGAAGCTATTTTTGAAGAGCTCTCATTAAAGCAAGAGCTTTTTAAGAAATTAGAGGCAATCGTCTCCCCCGAGTGTGTGTTGGCAACAAATACTTCTTCACTCTCTGTTGAAGCGATGTCTCAAGGATTGAAAAACCCAGAACGGGTCGTTGGATTCCACTTCTTTAATCCTGTTGCTGTAATGCCTTTGCTAGAAGTTGCACGTACATCAACTACAGATGATGCAACAACTGCAACAGCAATTGCAGTTGGCAAAGAGCTAAAGAAAGTAATGATTATTTGTAAGGATGCTCCAGGCTTTGTTGTTAATCGACTCTTAACTCGATTTATGGGTGAGGTTACCGACGCCGTAGATGAAGGAACACCTCCGGCAGTTGCCGATGCTGCCATGATGGAGATTGGTTTCCCAATGTCACCGTTTCAACTTCTAGACCTAGTTGGTCCAGGGGTCGCACTTCATGTGTCAGAGACGTTGCATAATAACCTTGGACCGCGCTACCGAATTTCACCGACAATGCAGCGCATGGTCAAAGAGGGTGTCCGCAACTTCTATATTAAGAATGAAGATGGCTCATTTGCTCCAAATCCTGCAGCGATAGCACTTGTAGAAAAAGGAAGTTCACCTTCAACGGCCGAACAAGTTCGTAGTCGAGCTCTCAATGCGTTAGCCGAAGAAGCTAGATCTATGCTGGATGAGGGCGTTGTTTCCACTCCCGCAGAGATTGATTTGTGCATGTTAATGGGAGCTGGTTGGCCTATGCATCTGGGTGGAATATTGCCTTACCTTGATCGTGAAGGAATAAGTGAAGCCGTTTCAGGTAAGCGATTCCACGAAAATGGTGTTGCATCACTTCCTGCCAAAAACTAATCACTACAAGTTAGGTCTTGGTTCACCCTTTTGAGGACTTGTTGCAGGAATGGTTTTAAACGCCACTTCCTTTACGTGTCACAAAAATTCGAGTTAGTTTCTATAAAAGAGAGCGCAGTACAAACTGCATAATTCCACCGTGTCGGTAGTAATCAGCCTCTCCAGGAGTATCGATTCTAACTTTGGCGGTAAAACTCTTATCTCCAGCTGTCACAACTAGCTCCTTGGGAACACCGCCGGTATTGAGCGCTGTAATACCAGCGATTGAAAATACTTCGGTGCCAGTTAAACCTAGAGATGCCGCAGACTCTCCATTCTTGAACTCCAATGGAAGAACTCCCATACCAATGAGATTAGAACGGTGAATTCTTTCAAAACTCTCTGCGATCACTGCCCGAACGCCAAGTAGTGCGGTTCCTTTGGCAGCCCAATCGCGTGAAGAGCCTGATCCATATTCTTTACCTGCAAGAATCACCAATGGAACACCTGCGTTTTGATAGGCAGCAGATGCGTCATAAATAGTTGTTTGCTCTCCACCATTGAGGAAATTGCGTGTAAACCCACCTTCAATTCCATCAAGTAAGAGATTCTTCAAACGAATATTCGCGAAAGTTCCACGAATCATGATTTCATGGTTTCCGCGTCTAGAGCCATACGAGTTAAAGTCGACGCGCTCAATTCCATGCTCTGCCAGATATTTACCGGCAGGTGAATCAGCTTTAATGTTTCCAGCAGGAGAAATGTGGTCAGTTGTTACGGAATCTCCCAAAATTGCAAGAACTCTTGCACCCGAGATATCTGTAACTGGAGTTGGCAGTTTAGGCATTCCATCAAAATAAGGTGGTTTACGCACATATGTTGACTTTAAATCCCACTCAAAAATTTTTCCTGTTGGTGTTGCAAGTGATTTCCAGCGGTGATCGCCTTCAAAAACCGTTGCATAATCTTTTTTGAACATTTCAGATGAGATAGACGCATCGATAACGGTTTGGATCTCCTGAGGAGATGGCCAAATATCTTTTAAATAAACATCTTTTCCATCATTATCTTTACCTAACGAGTCCTTTTCGAAATCATGGTCCATCGTTCCAGCGATCGCATAGGCAACAACTAGTGGTGGGGATGCCAAGTAATTCATTTTTACTTCTGGACTGATGCGACCTTCAAAGTTTCGGTTACCCGAGAGAACAGCCGTTACAGCTAAATCACCTTCATGAATGGCTTTACCAACCTCTACTGGAAGCGGGCCGGAGTTTCCAATACAAGTAACGCAGCCATATCCAACTAAGTGGAAGCCAAGTGCTTGCATATATTGAGTCAAATCTGCACGATCATAATAATCAGTAACCACTTTAGAACCCGGAGCTAGAGTTGTTTTAACCCAAGGCTTGGATTTCAATCCTTTTTCAACTGCTTTCTTTGCAAGCAATGCAGCACCAATCATCACAGAGGGATTAGAAGTGTTGGTGCAGGATGTAATCGATGCAATTACAACATCTCCATTTTTAACCCGCGTTGAACCGGCTTTAACTTCACCCTTAATTGTTTTTTCACTTAAATATGTAGGCAGTATCTTTTCGAAGGAGACTTTTGAATCACTCAATGCAATTCGATCTTGTGGTCTCTTCGGACCAGAAATTGATGGAACTACTGTTGAAAGATCTAGCTCAACTACTTGCGAGAAGCGTGGCTCTACTGATGGGTCATGCCACATTCCCTGCTTTTTCGCATACTCTTGCACGAGTGCAATCTGCTCATCGCTTCGTCCAGTAAGACGAAGATATCGAAGAGTCTCTTCATCTATTGGAAAAATTGCACACGTTGAACCGTACTCAGGACTCATATTTCCAATTGTTGTGCGATTAGCCATTGGAACCGAGGCAACACCAGAGCCAAAGAACTCTACAAACTTTCCGACAACTCCAACCTTGCGCAAAATCTCTGTAATCGTTAAGGCCATATCTGTAGCCGTCGTTCCCAATGGAAGCTGACCGGTCAACTTAAAGCCAACCACTCGAGGAATAAGCATCGAAACCGGCTGACCTAATAGCGCGGCCTCGGCCTCAATGCCTCCGACTCCCCAACCCAAAACCCCTAGACCATTGACCATTGTTGTGTGTGAATCTGTACCAACAACTGTATCCGGATAAGCCCGTACGACACCATCAACGGTTCGAACCATGACTACTCGGGCCAAATATTCAATATTTACCTGATGAACAATTCCTGTACCAGGTGGAACTACTTTGAACTCGTCGAATGCACTTTGCCCCCAACGCAAAAATCTGTAGCGCTCTTGGTTGCGCTCGTATTCAATATCTGTATTTTGTTCAAAAGAATCTTTCGTACCAAATTTATCTGCAATAACGGAGTGATCGATAACAAGCTCTGCTGGGGCGAGCGGATTGACCTTAGATGGATCTCCACCTAACTCCACAATAGCTTCACGCATTGTTGCTAGATCTACAACGCAAGGAACACCGGTGAAATCCTGCATCACTACTCGGGCAGGAGTAAATTGAATCTCAGTATCTGGCTCTATTGATGGGTCCCAATTGGCTAAAGCTTTGATGTGGGCTTGCGTAATGTTTGCACCATCTTCTGTGCGAAGAAGGTTTTCAAGTAAGATTTTTAAGCTAAAAGGAAGAGTTGCCGCCCCATCGATGCTTGAGATATCAAAGATCTCAAAACTCTTGCCCGCAACATCCAGGTTCTTCTTTGCGTTGAAAGAGTTTTTACTCACCCGTGCACCCCTTGAATTCCATGATTACCTGCGCTCAAGATACATCAGTCTGAGCGTACAGAGCAACACATTCGATGTGATGTGTCATTGGAAAGAGATCAAAAGCACGCATTTTCACCAATGAAAATGAGTGATTTGCAAGGTAAGCAGAATCCCTGGCGAGTGCGGCTGGATCACAAGCTACATAAATTATTGATCGAGGTCTCAATCGTGCTAATTGAGCAACTACCTCCTTACCTGCTCCCTCTCTTGGAGGATCCAAAACAATTACGTCAGCAGATGTAATTCGAGGTAAATGCTTAGCAACATCGCCAGTTATTATCTTTACATTGCTATGCGAATTAAAGTTTCTCGAAGCATCATTTGTTGCAGACTTACTACCTTCAATAAGATCAATACGACCAGTTTCACCTACGACATCTAGAATTGCGGCAGTAAATAATCCAACGCCCCCATATAGATCTAGAACATGTTCCCCTTGTTTAAACTGAGCAAATTCAAGAACTGCATTCGTTAAAACCTCGGGTGCTGATTTGTGGCTCTGCCAAAAGGACTCTTGACTGACTTCTAGAGTTCTATTTAGCACTTTCTCATGAAGCACAGCCGGACCTTCAGTAACCCGTGCACGTTGGGGACCTTGCGGACTGGCCAATGCAATTGTTCTCTCCCCCGTGTTTGAAACGCTCACTTCAACTCGAAAATCAGCCTTCAAGGATCTTTGAGATATCTCAGAAAATTTCATCTCATCTACGCAAATCAAACAATCTGTTACGGGTACGACTGTGTGTGAGCGAGCATTATAGAAGCCCAACTTTCCATCTTTATTTGTAGTGGCAATCGCCCTCGTGCGCCAATTTAAACTTTCGCTGATCTTTTCAACTTCAACTACAACATCCATCTTTGCTATTCGAGCAAACTGTTCTGTAATTACTTGTGATTTTAATGTTCGTTGATGCGCGTCAGAGATGTGTTGAAAATCGCACCCTCCGCAACCACCTGGATGAGAATAGGAGCAGGCAGGGTCCACTCGAAACTCAGATGGAGTTTGAATTGAAACAACATCTGCGCGATTAAAACTTGCCCCCACACTTGTGAGTTCGATGGTGCACACCTCTCCGGGAATGGCATGTCGAACAAAAATTACTGCTCCGTTGTGTCGGGCAATAAAGTGACCTCCGTGGGCAACTTTTTCTATTGTGACCTCAATACGGTCTCCAGTTTTTAGGGCTGGACCCTGCTCTGATGCCATAGATGTAAGCCTATGGGTGTAAGTTGTACCTTGTGCACGTAGTCATCATGGGTTGCGGTCGAGTTGGATCATCTCTGGCCACTGAATTAGAGGCCGCAGGACATACGGTTGCAATCATTGACCAAGCTCGCGAAGCCTTTAGACGGTTGGGGCCCGATTTCAAAGGGAGAACAGTTACCGGGGTCGGATTTGATCGCGACAACTTAATTGAAGCCGGAATTCAAGATGCCGATGCATTTGCGGCAGTAAGCAATGGAGATAACTCAAATATTTTAGCGGCAAGAGTTGCTCGCGAAACATACGGTATCCAAAATGTTGTTGCCCGTATTTATGATCCAGGTAGAGCAGAGATTTACCAACGTCTTGGAATTCCAACAGTTGCAACTGTTCTGTGGACAACAGATCAAATACTTCGACGCTTAACCCCGGAGGGATCACGTTCTGAATGGCGCGATGCAACAGGAACTCTCCAACTCTATGAAGTAAATCCGAATACAGAGTGGTATGGCCGTCCAATTTTATTGATCGATGAGCTAACACCTGCTCGCGTTGCATTTATTACACGATTAGGCGAAGCAATAATTCCAAACACGCATACTGTTCTTCAGCAAGGAGATCTTGTTCATGTGATGGTTGCTGATGCTGGCTTGGAGCGAACGCTTGCGATTCTCTCCCAAACTCCGGAAGCAGAGCGCTCATGAGAATTGCGATTGCAGGTGCTGGAAATGTAGGACGGGCAATAGCGCGTGAACTTTTAGATAATGGTCACCAAGTTTTGCTCATTGAAAAAGATCCTAAAGCGCTAAAGATTGAGAGCGTCCCTGATGCCGAATGGCTGATGGCCGATGCCTGCGAAATCACTGCTCTTGATGCCGCTCACCTAGATACCTGTCAGGTTCTAGTAGCAGCTACCGGTGATGACAAAGCAAATCTAGTGACTTCCTTACTTGGCAAGACTGAGTATGGTGTTCCAAGAGTTGTCGCAAGAATCAATCACCCAAAAAATGAATGGCTTTTTGATTCTTCATGGGGTGTTGATGTTGCAGTATCGACACCAAGAATTATTTCAGCACTTATAGAAGAGGCCGTAACTGTTGGGGATGTAGTTCGACTTTTCTCATTTAGAAAAGGCCAAGCAAACCTTGTGGAGCTGACTTTGCCAGATGGCTCTGCTTGTATTGGAAAGACAGTTGATGAGATCGAACTTCCTGAAAATGCTGCACTTGCAGCGATCGTGCGTGATGGTCAAGTTATAACCGCTAAAGCCCATGATGTCTTTGTAGCTGGAGATGAACTGCTCTTTGTTGCCTCAGCTGATGCTGAGATTCAGATTAAAGCCTGCTTTATCTCTTAAAACTATGCTTTAAACTCTTTTTCAATGGGTGGTTCAGATTTAATGATGAGCCAAGAACCATACGCCGTGGCAAAAAATAGCGGGTAACCCATTGCAAGGTTAACACTGCCCAATAAATTTACATTCCCACTTTTATAAATTGGATACTGAACCGCAATGCGCGAAAAGAATAAAGCTACCCACAACCAACTTGCCTTGATATACATCTTTTTGCGGCGAGGATTATTTCGCCATGTGAAGTTTTCTCCTAATAATGGTCCAAGAACTAGACCCAGTATCGGCCATCCGACTATGTTGGCAATGAGATAAACAGTGCCATAGCCCAGATTAGTGAGCAGTTTTGGGATGTAGAAGTCAGTAGCATTTCCACTTCGATTAGCAAAATATGCACAGATTAATACTCCTATGACACCTGAAATCGAGTGCTGAATTGTGTCTTTGCGAGATAGTCGCCAGATCGCAAGAATTATTGATAATGAAAGAGATGCCCAGATTGCACCTCGGAGATTTTGATTAAGATTAAAAACAACGAGAAATACCACTGCCGGCAAGCCAGAATCAATTAAACCTTTTTTTCCACCTAGAGCATTTATTACCTTGTCGCGATCTTGGCCGTGCTCGCTCATGAGCGCCCCGTTGATCCAAAACCATCTGCGCCTCTATTGGATCCGGGAAGTTGTTTAACCTCTGTAAAAACTGCCCGTTCAACTTTTTGTATTACCAGTTGAGCAATTCGATCACCTTTTTTGAAGACGACAGATTCGCTTGGGTCGTGATTTATTAAAATGCAAGAAATTTCACCACGATAGCCAGCATCAACTGTGCCAGGGGCGTTAACCATCGTTACGCCATGCTTGATTGCAAGTCCTGAACGAGGATGAACCAAGGCCACATAGCCATCTGGAAGTGCAATAGATAACCCAGTGGGAACAAGAGCCCGCTCTCCTGGTTTTAAAACGATATCGATGCGAGTAGTTATATCGGCTCCTGCATCTCCTGCCTTTGAATATGAAGGTAGAGGAACTGAATCATCAAGGCGCGTAATTAAAACTTCTACACCTTTCATATCAAGGATTAATCTCAAAATTTGGATCGACAAATGCTAAGAGTTCAGGGGATTTTGCTAACTCTTCAAAATAACCCTCTGGTGCATTGTTTATAAAATGCTCCATAGGAACAACAATAAACAGAGCTGATGCTCGAACTGCGATCTCACCATCAGGCGAATTTAAGCGACCGACCGCTGATGTATAAACTTTTCGCCCCTGTTGCCCTGTGATTTCGGCAGCGATATACAAAGTTGTTCCAATTGGAACAGGAATAAGAAAATCTGTTTCGAGTCGACCGGTTACTGCTGGTGAGCGAATCAACCACATCAATTTACCCAGCGCTTCATCAAAGGCAAGTGAAAGTAACCCGCCATGGGCTAAGCCTGGGGCCCCTTGATGATTTTCTGTCACAGTAAAGGTTGCTGTGATGTTGGCACCTTCGCCAGAGTATGCAACTAAATGTAGACCTGTCGGATGTAGATGACCGCAACCAAAACAATGCCCAAAGTGTGAAGGAATTTTTGTGCCGACTGCCGGCGCAAGCGGGTGTCGATCTGGAATTGTGGAACCCTCAGGTGGAATTGTGCTCGCTACTCTTGCCATGGATAAAGATTACCGCCTCATTATCCGATACGGTAACACCCATGCGATACCGAGAAGTGATACGCGCGCCACTTTGGCTTTTGGCCATCATTTACTTCTTTTTTCTCTCCCTTGTTATCTCCATCTGGGCCGCCTTAGGAAATAATTCAGCGATTGTCAGTCTTGTTGTCCTTACTCTAATTTTGATAACCCTCTACTTCAAAAGCGCATTGGTGTTAGAAGTTGATGACTCTGAGATACGTGTTGGACGAGCACATTTATCCCGTGAATTTTTTGGCAGTATTGTGGCCTTGGACAATCAACAACTTCGAAGAGTTCGTACCCGTGATGCCGATCCTGCTGCATTTTTAGCAATTAGATTTTGGTCACCACGAGCTGTGCAGCTTTTTGTAAGTGATAATCGAGATCAAACACCATACTGGCTGATCTCAACTAGCCGACCAGAGAAACTTCTTGTAGCGTTAAAAGATTAACGAGTTAGTTGCACTCTTTGCACACTGCTTTGGCGCCATCGCCCTTAGCCAATTGAGAAATGTGATGCACTAAGAAACAACGAGAGCACGTGAATTCATTGACTTGCTTTGGAACCACGCGAACTGCAAGCTCTTCTCCTGAAAGATCTGCGCCAGGGAGTTCAAGATTTTCTGCCGCTTCAGCCTCATCAACATCGATTTGGCCTGATTGAGCATCAACACGCTTTGCCTTTAACTCTTCAAGAGACTCCTCATGAAGTTCCTCATCGGTTTTTCTGGGTGTGTCGTAATCAGTTGCCATTGCTCTCACCACCTTTTCGATCCTGCGTCGCCCTGCGATTAACTCTCTGCGGGCGCATCATGGCGTATTTACCATCATCTATTTGCTACAACACGCCAAAAGCCCATCTTATTCCTGACTTCCACCAGATTTTTCGATTCTTTGAGCCAGAGTTGCATCAACTCGAGCGTGTATGGCCGTGCCCTCTGCAACATACTCTTCTGAGAAAATCTCACCGGTCTCATGGATGGCGTGCACCAAATCTCCTCTGTCGTAGGGGATCACTACGGTCACTTCAATTGATGGGCGAGGTAAAGAGTTCTCAATTGCATGAAGTAATCCCTCTATACCAAAACCGGTTCGAACTGAAAATGCATAACTGTGTGGCTCCTTGCGCAAAATCTCCATAACAATGTTTGGATCAGCGACATCAACTTTATTGATCGCAATAATCTCAGGTATATCCTTGCCGCCGATCTCATCAATTACTAAACGAACGGCTTTAATCTGCTCAAAAGGATTTGGGTGCGAACCATCAACGACATGAACGATTAAATCTGATTGCGAAACCTCTTCTAATGTTGATTTGAATGCATCAATTAACTGATGTGGCAGGTGGCGAACAAATCCAACCGTGTCACTTAGTGTATAAATGCGGCCATCACTGGTCTGTGTCTTTCGAACCGTCGGATCTAAAGTTGCAAAGAGTGCGTTCTCAACCAAGACACCTGCGCCTGTAAGTTTGTTGAGCAATGATGATTTACCTGCATTTGTGTACCCAGCAATAGCTACCGATGGAATGTTATGCCGACGGCGTTCCTGTCTTTTTGTGTCACGAGCGGTTTTCATCTCTGCAATTTCACCACGCAGCTTTGCCATTTTGTCGCGAATTCTGCGACGATCTGTTTCGATCTTAGTTTCACCAGGTCCGCGACCTCCAATACCGGCGCCGCCGGCTGCACGACCACCGACTTGGCGCGAGAGTGAATCACCCCAGCCACGAAGTCTTGGAAGAAGATAGGCAATTTGTGCCAACTCAACTTGGGCTTTACCTTCTTTGCTTTTTGCATGCTGAGCAAAAATGTCCAAAATTAATGCCGTTCGATCTACAACCTTAACTTTTAACTTATCCTCTAACTGTCGCAGCTGTGAGGGAGATAATTCACCATCGCAGACAACCGTATCGGCCCCTGTTGATACAACTACGTTCTTGAGCTCTATAACTTTTCCTGAACCTATATAGGTGGCAGGATCTGGCTTATCTCGACGCTGAATTAATCCTTCAAGAACCTCTGACCCAGCTGTCTCTGCCAAGGCCTTTAATTCTGCTAATGAGTTTTCTGCATCAGCAATACTGCCCTCAGTCCAAACTCCAACAAGTACAACTCTTTCTAGTTGTAATTGGCGGTACTCGGCCTCAGAGATATCCTGAAGTTCTGTGGAAAATCCTTTGACTCGACGTAATGCATTTCGCTCTGATAGTTCTTGCGAGACATCGATAGTTTCATCTTCCTCGGCAGCATCAAACTCTGCAGCTACTCGAGCACTTTCTAAAAGAAGTTTTTCAAACTCAGCATCTAACTCTTTATCAAAGTCACTGCCAGAATCTTTACTCAACTAGGTACCCAGAGATATCTACATCCTTAACTAAAACCGCTGGCCCAATTAGAGTTGCGTTCGAGTGTGCATCAATTGAGACCTCTAAACGTCCACCCGGTGGGTTAATGATCCACGTTGAAGGTAATTTTCCACGGGTATGCATCGTGGCTGCTAAGGCCACTGCGCATGTTCCAGTTCCACAAGATTGTGTTTCCCCTGAACCTCTTTCAAATACCCGCATTGAGATCTCTTTTTCACCGGTAATTTGAACAAACTCGATATTTACGCCATCAGGGTATGAGTCTTTAGGACGAACTATTGGAGCTTCATGCAGTTCCCCCACTTGATTAATATCTTCAACAAATACAACGGCATGTGGATTACCAATACTGATGTTGTATCCATTCCAAATTTGTCCATTTGCCGAAGCTGTAATGGCCTCACCTTCATCACTTACTTGGCCCATATTGACTGAGATGTCATCTTTTAAGGGCACACGAAGATGTTTGATTCCATCCCGAGTATCAATTGCAAAAATGCCTTCAGGTTGATGTCCACGTTCGACTAAATAACGAGCCATCACACGAATACCGTTTCCACACATCTCTGCAAGAGAGCCATCGGCGTTGCGGTAATCCATAAACCATTTTTCATTTCTTTTAATTATTCGAATAAGTCCGTCGGCACCTATTCCGGTAGTGCGATCACAAATGGCAGCTGTTTGTGCAGTTGTTATGGAACGCTCATCCAAGGGATCAAAGACCAAAACAAAGTCGTTGTGTGTTCCATGCCCATAGGTTGCAATCATGTTGACGAGTTTAACGAACTAAGAATGCGTTCGATTCGATTTTGTGTAGGTGAGATCCAATTTATGCGCTCATCTCGTGAAAACCAGGTCTCTTGCCGACGCGCATATTGGCGTGTTGCACGCTTAGTTTCATCTATGGCCTCTTCTTCAGAGATCTTTCCCTCTTTGAAAGCAATCACTTGCGAGTATCCCAAGGCCTTTTGTGCAGTTGTACCTTTCGTAATTCCAGATTCAAGCAGCGTCTCAACCTCGGCCACCAAGCCTGCCTCCCACATTTGCTCAACACGTTTTGAAATGACATCACTTAGAATTTCGCGATCCATGACCAGACCAAACTGCATGGCATCTGGATATTTCGTGCTTTCTTTCCTTGGCAAATTTGCAGTAAATGGTTGACCTGTAATTTGAATTACTTCTAGAGCCCGAATAACTCTTCGTGAGTTTGCTCGATCTATAGCTAACGCTGCAGCAGGATCTAATTTTTCTAATCGTTCAAATAGAGGTCCAATGCCTTTGGTTGCATATTCAAGTTCGAGAGCGGCACGAACTACAGGATCGGTATCTGGAAAATTCAAGTCGTCCAAAATCGCTTTTATATAAAGTCCGGTTCCCCCCACAATAATTGCGTTTTTGCCACGCGAATGAATCTCTGAAATCGTCTCTCGAGCCTTTTGTTGATACCAAGCTACGTTTGCATCTTCGGTGACATCTAGAAGGTCCATTAAATGGTGAGGAATCCCCTGCCGTTGGGCCATTGTTATCTTCGCGGTACCGATATCCATCCCTTTATAGAGCTGCATAGAATCTGCATTTATAACTTCACCGTCAATTTCCTTGGCCAGAGCTACAGCGAGATCACTCTTTCCGGTCGCAGTTGCACCACAGATTACAACTACATACATTTCTTGACCGAAGGAATTCCAAGCATCGTTGCAGCTGGGCCTTTGTTTTCAAAACGTTCTTCATGGGCTTGTGCCCCTCTTGTCTGTCGTACTGAAATCGGATCTCCAATTAAGTAATGTGCCGAGGCCTCTGTAATTTTCACGGTTACTTCATCACCAGGGCGGGCTTGGCATGTGTTATCAAAGTGAACAAGACGGAAATCTTCGCTGCGTCCGGTCAAACGAGATTTTGCTTCATCTCTACGACCTTCATAGTCTCCTACTAAAACCTTATGGGTAGATCCGATACTTTCCTCATTTACAGATAAGGAGATCAGTTGTTGATGATTATGAAGGCGCGTATATCTTTCACCAACTACCTCTGCGCTGACTTGATCAGGCATTGTTGCTGCAGGGGTGCCGGGCCGTTTTGAATATTGGTAGGTGTAGGCCGCAGCAAATCTAGCCCGTGTGCAAAGATCTAATGTCTGTTGGAAATCTTCTTCACTTTCGCCAGGAAATCCAACGATGATATCGGTTGTAATCATCGCCTTCGGGATCGCAGTGCGAACACGATCTAATATTCCAAGATATCTATCACTTCGATATGAGCGTCTCATCTGTTGCAATATTCGATCGGAGCCCGATTGAAGGGGCATATGTAAATGTGGCATGACATTTGGAACCTGAGCCATCGCATCAATGACATCATCTGTGAAATCTCTTGGATGCGGTGACATAAATCGAACACGCTCCAAGCCATCAATCTCACCGCATGTGCGTAAAAGATTTGCAAAGGCACCTCGGTCTGAAAAATCAACGCCATAAGCATTTACATTTTGTCCCAAGAGAGTTATTTCGATAACTCCTTGATCAACCAGTGCCTTTACTTCATTGACAATATCTACTGCGCTTCTATCTTTTTCAATTCCGCGAAGGGTTGGGACGATACAAAATGTGCAGGTGTTGTTACATCCAACAGAGACCGATACCCATGATGAGAAAGCTGAAAGACGACGTGCTGGCAAAGTAGACGGGAAATGCTCTAACGCTTCTAAAATCTCTATCTGAGACTCTTCTTCAATCCGAGCACGCTCTAAAAGTATGGGGAGAGAGCCAATATTGTGTGTGCCAAAAACAACATCTACATAGGGGGCTTTTTTGATGATGGTGGCTTGATCTTTCTGTGCAAGACATCCTCCAACAGCAATCTGCATCTGTGGATTTGCCTTTTTTATTGGCGCCAAGAAACTCAAGTTTCCATAAAGTTTATTGTCAGCATTCTCGCGCACAGCGCAAGTGTTAAATACAACTAAATCCGCTTGTTCACCATCAAGGACTGGAATATAGCCAGCTTCATCCAATAGACCTGAAATGCGCTCTGAATCATGAACATTCATCTGGCATCCATAAGTTTCAACTAGATAGGAACGAGTCATCGCTGCCTATTTTCTAGTTGCCCGCGCATGCTGGTAACTCTACTTGATCGAATAGTTTTCATAAATGTGAAAAGTTATCGATTCTTTTTTGCGCGCTCAGCAGCTTGTTCTGAACGCCATTTTTCAATCTCTTTGTGATTTCCGCTGAGCAAGACTGCGGGTACTTCTAAATCACGCCAATTCGCGGGCTTAGTAAAATTAGGATATTCAAGATAGCCCTCATCATTATGAGATTCCTGATCTAGTGATTGAGGATTTCCAAGAACTCCAGGTATTAACCGCGTGATCGCCTCGATCATTACTAACGCTGCAACTTCTCCACCACCTAAAACGTAGTCACCAATAGAAACTTCATGAACTCGAAACCCATTTTGTTCGTAGTAGGCACGGACGCGGTCATCAATGCCTTCATAGCGACCACATGCAAAGACCAGGTGTTGGGCTTGTGAAAATTTTGCTGCCATTGGCTGATCAAAACGCTTGCCTGCCGGAGTCAAAATAATAAGATCCGAATCCTTGCTCATCAACGGATCTAAAGCCTGACCCCAAATTTCAGGCAACATCACCATTCCGGCTCCGCCACCATATGGTGTGTCATCTACACCGTGATGGTTATCTTGCGTTATAGACCTTAGGTCGTGGACTTTGATCTCGACTAACCCTTGCTCCTGAGCTTTCCCAAGTAAGGAAAGATTAAGCGGGGCTAAATACTCCGGAAAAATTGTAACAACATCTATTTTCATTTAAGGTCGCTCCGTAAAATCTGGTGGAATAACTGTAATTTTCTTGTTTTTGATATCAACTGTCGGGACTAGTTGGTTAACGAAAGGAATCAGTACCTCGCCACCTTCAGTTTTTATCGCTAATAAATCCTGGCCTGGAAGATTTATCACATCGGTAATTTCACCAAAAACTTCTCCATTTTGAAGAACTGCTTGACAGCCAATGAGCTGAAGGACGTGATACTCATCCTCTGCTTCACTTGTTTCGTTGATATCAACTTCGGCATACAAAAGCGTATCTCGTAGTTTTTCTATCGCATTGCGATCAGTAAATCCATTGAAGCCAAGCAATAAAATCCCATTGTGAACTCGACCAGAGATTATTGTTAAATCTCCGTGAGCATCTGTTGAAACTTGGTTTCCGATTGCAAAACGGCGATCGGGTTCATCAGTTCGAACTTCAATCGTTGCTTCACCAAGAATTCCGTGAGCGCGACCGATTCGCCCCACGAGCAAGCGCATTGCTATCTGGCTTCGTCGGTCTCGATGAGATCGACGCGCACGGTACGACCTGCGAGCGCACTTACAACGGTGCGAAGCGCCTTTGCAGTGCGGCCATTTCGGCCAATTACTTTTCCAATATCTTCAGGATTAACGCGCACTTCTAACGTTGTTCCTCGACGATGGTTAACCTCTTTGACTACAACATCATCAGGATTATCGACGATTCCCTTTACTAAATGCTCTAAGGCTTCATCCATCATTGTTATTCAGTAGCCGCTTCTGATGATTCTTCTACAACTACCTCTGGAGTTGCTTCTGGAGTTGCTTCTGGAGTTGCTTCAACAACTGCCTCTGGTGCATCCTGTGTTGCTACGGATTCAGTAGCAACTTCGGCAACTGGTTCAGGTGCGACAGGATTAGCTTTTGCTGCAAGCTTGTCCTGTGCCTTCTTCTTCATTGTTGTTGCACCCTCTGCTGGTTCATCTGCTGCTGCTTTCATCGCTGCTTCATAAGCAACGCTCTTAGCTGGTTTAACTGCAGCTACTCGCAGAGTTCCTTCGCTTCCTGGAAGACCTTTAAATTTCTGCCAATCACCGGTTACCTTAAGGAGAGCGGCTACTGCCTCTGATGGCTGTGCCCCAACTCCAAGCCAGTACTGAGCACGCTCTGAATTAATCTCGATAAGTGATGGTTCTTGCCCTGGAACGTAGCGACCGATCTCCTCAATAGAAAGACCGTTGCGTGCCTTGCGTGCATCTGTAACCACAACACGGAAAAATGGTGTGCGGATCTTACCCATGCGCATTAAACGAATTTTTGTAGCCAAGAAAGTTGTACTCCTGTATTTGTGTGTCTCGATTATTGAGTGCAGCGGGGTGCGCAATCAAAATTCGGAACTATCGGTAATGGATGTTGAACGGGGGTAGAGGGCCCCATCAACAGGATCGTAATTCTGCCATCTACTGCTCCTAGAGGGAAATCGAGCAAGCTCGCAAGGCATCGATTATTCACGCCCCAGCGTTGGCCTGCAGTTGGCTACTTCAGACCCTCTTCCAAGGCTCGTTTGGCTGGATTTCCAGATTTAGACTTCTTCTTAGCTAATGCATTATTGCCAGATGAGGGCTTAGAGGTAGTAGGTATGCCTGTCTGAAAGCCCGCTGCCATGCCCTGCGGCATCCCTGAACTTCTGACTTGTTTCATCATTTTTTGAGCGGCCACAAATCGATCTACAAGATTATTTACATCGGAGACTTTACGACCGCAACCAAGTGCAATACGTGCACGTCGTGATCCATTGAGTAACTTGGGATTTGCTCGCTCCATTGCGGTCATGGATTCGACTATCGATCTGGAGCGAACAATTTCACCTTCGTCAAAATTATCAATCTGTTTTTTCATGGCTCCTGACCCTGGCAGCATTCCCAGAAGTTTTGTCATGTTTCCCATTTTGGACATCGCCTGTAGTTGTTCAAGAAAATCTTCAAGAGTAAAATCTTCCCCGCTTGCAAATTTTGCCTCAAGTTTTGCTGAAGAATCTGAATCAAAAGCTTTTTTTGCTTGTTCAGCTAATGTTGCAACATCACCTAAGCCTAAAATTCTAGATGCCATTCTTTCAGGATAAAAAATATCGAAATCTTGGAGTTTTTCCCCCGTTGATACAAACATAATTGGACGCTTAGTCAATGAAGTTATTGATAACGCAGCTCCACCACGAGCATCTCCATCCAACTTTGTTAGCACTATTCCATCAAAGCCAACACCATCTAAAAATGCCTGCGCTGTTGGTACGGCGTCTTGCCCCATCATTGCGTCAACAACAAAGAGAATTTCATTTGGATTTATTGCATCACGAATCTTTGATGCCTGATTCATTAGCTCTTCATCAACACCTAATCGACCCGCTGTATCGACGATTACAATATTGTGTAATTTTGACTTAGAAAATTCAATTCCAGCCTTTGCAACTTGGACTGGATCACCCACACCGTTGCCGGGTTCTGGAGCAAAAACTGGAATATTTATTGACTCACCAACTACTTGTAACTGCGTAACAGCATTTGGTCGTTGTAAATCCGAAGCTACAAGTAAAGGAGTATTACCCTGGTCGGAATAAAACTTTGCCAATTTACCTGCCAAGGTTGTTTTACCGGCGCCCTGAAGTCCAGCCAACATAATCACAGTTGGTGGATTCTTTGCCATTCTTACGCGTCGAGTAGCCCCACCTAAAATTTCAACTAAAGCTGTATGAACGATTTCAAAGATCGCTTGTGCCTGATTTGTTCCGGACTGTAAACCAGGGATCGCATCCAAGGATCTCTGCCTAATATCAACTATAAAACTATCAACGACGGTAAGGGCAACATCAGAGTCTAAAAGCGCATGCCTAATTTCTTCACATGTATCTTCAATATCTTTGGATGAAATTTTTCCCCGAGATCGCAATGAGGAGAAAGCGCTACTAAATCTGGAAGCAAGTGAATCAAACATAGTGGGAGCAGAGTACTTCAGAGCCTGCACATTATGAGTATCTGCGATAGCTCTTAGTTCAACGTTATCGGTTATCGCAGATACTCATACTGACACAACTAAATTGCCTCTGACCCGCGCTCTCCTGTGCGTACGCGAATCACTTGATCTACAGGCGTGGTCCATACTTTTCCATCGCCAATAGAACCTGTTGATGCAGATTTAACGATTACCGCAAGAACAGAGTCAACATCTTCATCATCGACTACGACCTCAAGGCGAATTTTTGGAACTAGGTTGACAGTGTATTCAGCGCCACGATAAACCTCTGTATGGCCACCTTGCCGGCCAAAGCCGCTAGCTTCCGAAACAGTCATACCGTTGATTCCAACAGCATGCAGCGCATCTTTAACATCATCTAATTTTGCTGGTTTTAATATTGCTGTAATTAATTTCATTTAATTACGCCCCCTTCAAGTTTCCAAGGACATTTCCTTGATTATTGTCTGAAAATTCATATCCGCGCTCAGCATGGATTGCCAAGTCGATTCCAGCTAGTTCTTGCTCAACGGTTATGCGAAAGCCAATGGTGAGGTCAATTAATTTACCGATGACATATGAAACTACAAATGAGTAGACCAGAACAGCTCCGGCGCCAATTGCCTGCTTGACTAACTGCTCGCTTCCACCGCCATTGAATAGACCGACATCTACTCCAACGAAACCAATCATGATTGTTCCGACAATTCCACCAACAAGGTGAACTGCAACAACATCTAATGAATCGTCAAAACCAAATTTGAATTTTAGCCCTACTGAAAGTGCGCAGAAAGCTCCTGAGATGGCACCGATTATTAGTGCGCCAGAGGCATTAACAGCTGCACATGCAGGAGTAATTGCAACTAGACCTGCAACTACTCCGGAGGCTGCTCCAAGACTGGTCGCATGTCCATCACGGATTTTTTCAACAAGAATCCATGTGAGAACTGCTGCCGCTGTTGCCCCAATAGTGTTGAGAAGTGCTAATCCTGCAGTACCATTTGATGCAATGGCAGATCCTGCATTGAACCCGAACCATCCAAACCATAGGAGCCCAGCACCTAGCATTACGAGTGGAAGATTGTGTGGTCGCATTGGCATCTTTCCAAATCCAACGCGATTGCCTAACACTAGAGCTAAAGCTAAACCTGCAGCTCCAGCATTGATATGTACGGCTGTGCCACCAGCAAAATCTAGGGCTCCAAGATCGTTTGCAATCCAACCACCTGCTTTGGCAACAAAGTTATCAAATGCAAAGACCCAGTGTGCTACTGGAAAATAAACCAGAGTTGCCCAAAGACCGGCAAAAACCATCCATGCACCAAATTTTGCACGATCGGCAATAGCTCCAGAGATAAGTGCAACTGTGATGGCTGCAAACATTCCTTGAAATCCAACAAAAACTGCTGCAGGAATTGTGCCGATAACTGCTTCTGAATTATCTAGCCCTTTAAGAAAAGCAAACTGTGAAATGTCTCCAATGAGGCCAGAACCATTAACGGAATCACCAAATACCAGTGAGAAGCCATATGCAATCCATAAAACAAAAACAACTGCCAACGCCCCAAATGACATCATCATCATGTTAAGTACGCTCTTTACTCGAACCATTCCACCATAGAAAAGAACTAATCCTGGAATCATGAGAGTAACGAGCCCAGCACTCATTAACATCCAGGCCGTATCTCCAGAGTTGATTACAGCTTGCTCCATATTTTTTACCGCCTAATTTTCACAAGGTGAGATCTCAACATTGAGAGCCTTTGATTGTGCCCAACCCTCTTATTTCTGGGTTACAGATGATGCCTTGATGGGTTTCGACGGTGTGACAAATAATGCTGCGGTGTTACAAATGGGTTACGACAAGAGAGATTTGAGATAGGCAGAGGGCTCAAAGGGGGCAAAGTCTGCCGCAGACTCTCCCATTCCAACCCACTTGATAGGGATATCAAGTGCGGCCTCGATTGCTAGCGCAACGCCTCCCTTTGCACTCCCATCCATTTTAGTAAGGATCACACCCGTGACATCAACGCTGTCTGCAAAAATCTTTGCCTGCATTAAACCATTTTGACCCGTAGTTGCATCGATGACTAGAAGCACCTCATTGATTGGAGAGATTTTTTCAACAACACGTTTTACTTTTGAAAGTTCTGCCATCAGATCATTTTTATTATGTAGGCGTCCAGCGGTATCAATAATCAAAACCTGCACCGCATCTGACTGTGCAATTTTGGCCGCATCGAATGCAATAGAGGCTGGATCTCCGTTTACTTGCCCTGATATAACCGGCACATCCATGCGCTCGCCCCAAGTTTTCAGTTGATCTACTGCAGCTGCTCTAAAAGTATCACCAGCTGCCATAAGCACGCTTTTGCCAGATGATTTATAGTACGAGGCAAGTTTTGCAACTGATGTAGTTTTACCTGTTCCATTAACGCCAACAACTAAAATCGTAGAAGTATCACCAGTCATATTCATTTCATGGGATCGATTTGAAAGCTTTCCGGATAAAAACTGTAGAAGTGATTCCTCCGGAGTTTGCCCACTGAATCGTTTTGCTTGTTCTATGCATTCGGAAGTTAGTGAGGGACCCAGATCTGCCTGAAGAAGCTCTGACTCCAAATCAGACCAGTCTGAAGATAAAACATTAGTATTACCCTTTAATTTGGCAATGAACTTACTAAAAAGAGCCATCAGAGGAAAACCTTAACTTGCGTCAGATTCGCGCAAGCGTTGTGAAATAACCTCACTCACGCCATCCCCGCGCATCGTCACACCATACAAAGCATCGGCAATCTCCATGGTGCGTTTTTGGTGAGTAATAATGATTAACTGAGAACTGGCACGTAGCTCTTCAAGAACGCCCAACAACCTGCCTAAGTTGACATCATCTAAGGCTGCTTCAACCTCATCGAGTACGTAGAAAGGACTTGGTCGAGCTTTAAAGATTGCAATGAGCATTGCAACAGCGGTCAAGGATTTTTCTCCACCAGATAAGAGTGAAAGACGCTTTACTCTCTTTCCAGGCGGACGGGCCTCCACATCAACACCACTTGTGAGTGGGTTATCTGGATCGGTCAAAATAAGACGTCCATCTCCCCCGGGAAATAACCGTGCGAAAATATCTTCAAAATGCTTTGCAGTCTCTAAATATGCTTCCATAAATATCGATTGCACGCGATCATCGACCTCTTTGATGATGTCTAGAAGATCTTTCTTTGTATTTTTCAAATCCTCTAACTGCTCTGCTAAAAACTTTAACCGCTCTTCCAGAGATGTGTACTCCTCAAGTGCCAGTGGATTAATCTTTCCTAGCAAATTCAGTGATCTTTCCGCCGAGGCTAATCTCTTTTGCTGCTGATCACGGCGATATGGAATCATCTCTGTTGAGATAATTTCACCCTCATCTGTCTCATGAAAAGTTGGAACATCCTTGTCAGGTCCATACTCACTGATCAATGTTTGAGAATCGACTCCGAACTCTTCAAGAGTTTTGCTCTCTAGGGTTTCAATACGCAATCGCTGCTCAGCACGGGCGATCTCATCTTTATGAACACTTGAAGTAAGTGATTCAAGTTGGATTGTTAACTCCCGACCACGAGAGCGCACAGTCAACGTTTCACCTTCACGATTTGCACGTGATTCATCCAGTCGAGAGCGTTCGATCGCTGCTTTCGAAATTGAACGCTCTAAGTGAATGAGAACTTCATATGCAGCTTCAGCAACGGCTTGTGAAATTACAGCTGCGCGAGCTCGAACGCTGCGACGGTGAACAGCACGCTCTGATGCATCACGCTCTGCTTGGGCAGATTTTTCTAAACCAAGGGCGCGAGCTGCAACTGAATCAACTCTCTCTTCAATTGTTCTCACTGCAAGGCGGGCTTCAACCTCAGTAGTTCTAGCAGTTGAGACCTGGCTTCGTAAGAGCTCCGTGTGTGAATGATCTGGTTCTGTAACCTCACCGCGCTGTTGTAGTTGGTTTTGAGCAATGACAATTTCGCCCTCATCTCGAGATTTCGTGGCATTGGCTTCATTAATAGAAACCTCTAATCGCTCAACTTCTGCCATAGATGATTTCATATTTTGGCCAGATACTGCCAACTGCTCGGTCAAAGCTGCAATCCGAGCATCGGACTCATTGAGTTTTGAAAGCGCTGAATCAAATTCACTCTGTCTAGTTGATACTTCTGCATTGGCTGATGCAATTTCAAATTTTAATCGATCACAGTCATGGCTTATTTCTTGCAGTTTGGCTTCTAAATTACTAATCAACGCTTTGATTTCGATCAGAGATGATGAAGACTTAGAGCCACCAGTTGCTCGCACTCTGGAAACGACATCACCATCACGTGTCACCACTATGACATCTGGGTGTGATCGCAGGATAGCTTCTGCAGCATTTGCATCCTCTGCAACAACTATTCCTGACAAAAGAGATGAGAGTAATTCACTAATTGAGCTAGAACGAATATAGGTTGATATTGAGTTCAACCCGGAAGGTATCGAGCTCTTAGCGCTATTTCCTGGCTCATAAACTAAAACATCTGCCTGTCCTAGATTTTCTCTACGCAATGTTGTCAACGCAGTTACCGCTGAGGAGAGATCTTTTACGACGACTGCATCTGCAAAATTTCCTAACGCTGCAGCAGCAGCTGCCTCCCAGCCTCTATCTATCTCAATGAGTCCGGCCACACTGCCGATAATTGATACTCCCCGTGAATCACGCAGAAGAGCCGAGGCGCCATCTCGATTTTCTGATGTCAATTTGATAGCTTCCAATTTGGATTCAACAGCATTTCGTTCACGATCTGCAGAGCGTTCTGCTTCCAAAAGCTGTACAAGTTTTACTTTTGATGAATCCAAAGAAGACTTTGCGGTTTCAAAGAGTGAATCAAGTCCTAGTTCACCAGAGTCGGCACTTGCAATTTCAAGCTCATATGTCGAATATTCACGTTGTGCTTGATCCACTCGCGCTTGTGCATCATCTCGAGACTTAGTTAATCGAGCAAGCTCTTCGGCAATTGCTTCTAACCGTGCATTTAAAGATTTGATGTGACCCTCTTGGCGAGCAGTACCTTCACGTGCATCTGCGATTGCACGCATTGCAGCTGCGATAGTGTCTTCATCGCTTTTCAAAAGGACTTCTGCTGAAACTAAAGCCGCTGTTGCTTGGGCAAGAGAGTTCTTTGCAACTTCAACATTGGCACGCAGATCTCGCTCTTCAGCACGTAATGCTTGGGCCTCTAGATCTAATGTCGCAGGATCACGTCCTGAGGTACGTGCCTCTTCAGCCTCTTCATTGAGGAATCGTGATCTTTCCTGGGCCAGGCTTTGTGTTCCACGAAATTTTTCACGCAATGAATTTAAGTTGTAATAAAGTTCTTGAGCAGCAACAAGTTGGGGGCCTTCAATTGCCGCCTGTGAATCCAAAGCCTCTTCTCGTCGGCGAATAGTTTCGAGCTCATGTTCAACTACCGCGCGTTGTTCTCTCAGTGCGCTCTCATCAGCGACTTCAAGTTCTAAAGTTTTAGACATCGAAATGTAGTCATCGGCGAAAAGACGCAACTTTGCATCACGTAGATCGGCTTGAATAGTTGCTGCCTTCTTAGCTACTTCAGCCTGCTTTCCAAGTGGGCGAAGCTGTCTGCGAAGTTCCACAGTCAGATCCTGTACACGAGCAAGATTTGCCTGCATTGAGTCAAGTTTTCGAAGAGCTTTTTCTTTACGCTTTCTGTGCTTTAGAACTCCAGCGGCTTCCTCAATAAATCCGCGTCGCTCTTCTGGCGTTGCCATTAATATTGCATCTAATTGCCCTTGACCAACAATGACGTGCATTTCGCGACCAATTCCAGAATCGCTAAGAAGCTCTTGAATATCTAGTAGACGCGATGCCTCACCATTTATTTGATATTCACTCTGTCCATTTCTAAATAAAATTCTAGAGATTGTTACCTCTGCATACTCGATCGGAAGAGCGCCATCTGTGTTATCAATTGTTAGTGAAACTTCAGCACGACCAAGTGGTGCACGACCACTTGTGCCGGCAAAAATGACATCTTCCATTTTGGCCCCACGAAGAGACTTCGCACCTTGTTCACCCATAACCCAGGTAAGAGCATCGACAACGTTAGATTTTCCAGAACCATTGGGGCCTACAACGCAAGTAATTCCGGGTTCGAGTCGAAGAGTGGTCGCCGAAGCAAAGGACTTAAAGCCCTTGAGCGTCATACTTTTCAAATACACACGGCAAACCTATCGCTTCAAGCGCGAGATTTTCGTAGATTTAAGGCTGTGGAAAGGCGGTTTTTAAAGCTTCATATGCACCGCGTGCAGCCACTTGTTCAGCCTCGCGCTTGCTCTTTCCGCTGCCTTGACTTAGGGCTTGCCCAGAGAGCATCGCTACTGCAGTGAAATTTTTATCGTGATCTGGTCCCTCTTCGCTGACAACGTACTCTGGTGCGCCTTTTCCAAGTGCAGCGGCTAACTCTTGCAATGCAGTCTTTCCATCAAGGCCCGCGCCGCGAGCAACGGCTGAATCCATGGTTGGAGTAATTAGTTTTTCGACAATTTCAGAACATTTAGTGAAGCCAAACTGCAAATAAATGGCGCCGATTAATGCTTCAAGGGCATCTGCTAATAGTGAGTGTTTGTCTCGACCACCAGTTACTTCTTCACCTTTACCAAGACGTATGTACTGACCTAGTTGTAATCCTCGCGCAATATCGGCAAGGGCGCGCATGTTTACAACTCCGGAGCGAAGTGGCGAAAGTCGGCTTTCATCAAAATCTGGATAACGTTTATAAAGTGCTTCGGTAACAATTAAACCTAAGACTGAATCCCCGAGAAATTCGAGGCGCTCATTGGTTTCTTTACTTCCCGATTCGTATGCAAATGATCGATGGGTAAAGGCCAATTCAAGCAGAGCTGGATCGAGAACTACTCCCAGCTGCTCAGTGAGCGAAGAACTCAGATCAGACCTCTAATACCTGACGACGGTTATAAGTACCGCATGTTGGACAAGCAGTGTGCTGAAGTTTTGGTTGCTGGCATTGACCACATGTAGCAAGTGCAGCTGCAGTTGTTTTCCACTGACTACGACGAGAGCGCGTCTTTGAACGCGACATTTTTCGCTTTGGTACTGGCACTTTTCTAACCTCTTCCTTCGGTTTCCTCTAGCATTCGAGAGTTCTAAAAATCTAGGCTTTCCCGGCTAATTGCCGTGCTTACCCAAGAGCGTAAGTATCCCCTAAAACCACTAAATCTTGAAATCGGGGTCTTCAGAACCCAATGCCTTTAAGCCTGACCAGCGGGCGTCTATGGTTTCGTGAGCATGGTCTTTTGCTAGTCCGGCCCACTTCTCACCACATTCAGGGCAAAGGCCTAAGCAATCTTGATTGCATAGAGGATTGATTGGAAGTGAGAGAACAACAGCATCACGTATTGGTGTTTCCAAATCCATAATCTGACCCTGCATCATTAATTCATCTTCAATATCCAAATCATCAATCTCAGGTTCATGTTTCTTCTTTTTTCCACGTTCATTCGTTGGTTCGTAGTTATATAACTCCTGTATTTTTCGTTCAATCACAATCTCAACAGGATCTAGGCAACGAATGCACTCGCCCTTTGCAACTGCATAAACATCGGCACTTAAAAGAATGCCCTCTGTAACTGACTCTAACCGAGCATCTACTTCTATAGTTTCACCTGCAGGAACAGAAATCAGGGTGATACCAAAGTTTTCGCTCACTTGGATATCCAACGAATACTCCTTCATCTCCCCTGCACGCCTTGGAAGTTCGAAGGTGTTTAGCTGGAAGGATTTATAAGAAGCGTTCATGAGTTCAAATATCTGTGGCTAGGCCCACTAATCCTTATCGGCAAGTTGCGACAAAATATCTTTATCATTTGCGCCAGCAAGGCGATCCCTACCACGGCTAATCGCATCCAAGGTTTTGTTCAAGATAACTTCAAGAGTTGCTAGTCGACCATCTATGTACTCTTCGATTTCTTGTTTTTCGATATCGGCGCTCTCTCGCGCGTCTTGAACAATTGCTCTTGCTTCATCACGAGCGATTTGAACGACAGAAGTCTTTTCAACCATTTGAGAAACTTCTTCCCGAGCTATAGCAATCATCTGTTCAGCACTAAGGCGTGCTTCCTCAATGATCGCCTCTCTTGTTTGAATAATTGAGTGTGCAGAGGCAAAATCTGAAGGAAGTCCATCACGTGCAGAATCTAAAATTGAAAGTATCTCGGCACGGTGAACAACACAACTGGCTGACAAAGGTACGCCTCGTGCCTCTTCTATCATTGTGATTGCAGATGTTAACTTTTCAATAGATTCCATGATCTACTCCCCTGCTATTCGAAGCTTTAAGGCTTCATTGATTGACGGTGGCACCATTGATGAGACATCACCAGAGTAGTGCGCAAGTTCTTTGACCAAAGATGAAGACAAAAATGAATGAGTTGGGGATGTAGCCATGAACATAGTTTCAACGCCTGATCCCTGTAAATTAACTTGAGCCATTTGAAGTTCATAATCAAAATCTGTTACGGCGCGTAAGCCCTTAACAATTGCTTGAATTGAATTGCTCTTGCAATAATCGACTAACAAACCACTCCAAGAATCAACAGATACATTTGGAAATTTACTTGTGACCTCTGTGATCATCTTTATTCGTTCCTTGACCGTGAATAAAGATGCTTTCGTGCGGTTTTCAAGCACTGCAACTACTACGTGATCAAACTGCTGTGCGGCACGTTCGATGATGTCTAAATGCCCATAAGTGATGGGATCAAAAGATCCAGGACAGACGGCGCGCTTCATAGACCAAACGCTAGCAATAGAAGGGCGAGTAATCCATTCTTAAGGCTGGAAATTGGCGTAATAGATGCTGGCCTGACCATAATTTCGCTCTCGTGCCGGAATAAAGGCATCAGGCCAAACGAACTGATCCATCCTTGTATTACGCTCCACCGCAATAAATGCATCACTACTTAAAAAGTTATCATCATGTAATTTACTCAAAATATCTTCTACGCCTTGATTAGAAAATTCATAGGGAGGATCAATATAAACGAGGTGATATTTCTCCCTTGGTTGATCATTGAGAAAACGTTCAACACTCATTCCAAATATTTGAAGCTTGCCTGCAGGATTAGATTTTTTTACTAACTCATGATTTGCCTCGATGGTCTTTAATGCTTGCTCATCTTTTTCGACAACATGAACAAGTGTGGCGCCCCGAGAAAGTGACTCAAGGCCAATGGCCCCTGACCCTGCAAAGAGATCTAAAACCCGCAATCCCTCAAATGTTCCAAACTCAGAAGAGAGCGAAGAAAAAAGACCCTCGCGGGCACGATCGGATGTAGGCCTTGTAGCTTGTGCCACTGTTCCTAAATTTCTACCTTTTGCTACTCCAGCAATTATTCGCAACTACATCACCCCTTGTCTAAATAATCTACGGCTTGATCCTGTTGCAACTTTGCCAACTCTAACTTTAGAGCAGGATAGTTTTTTAGATCATTTTCCAGGGATATTAAATCGTTTGCATCTTCTCTGGCCTGTTCAATCAGTGCCTCATCTCGAAGAACTCGAAGTAATCGCAGATGCGATCTCGTTCCGGACTGAGATGCGCCTAAGACATCACCTTCACGTCTTTGCTCAAGGTCGATTCGTGAAAGCTCAAAACCATCCAGCGTTTTTGCAACTGCATCGAGACGCTCCCGTGCTGGAGATTCATCGACAGTTGCTGTAACTAGTAAACAAAGACCAGGAGACACACCGCGGCCTACACGACCTCGAAGTTGGTGCAGCTGGGATACGCCAAAGCGATCGGCATCCATAATTACCATGATCGTTGCATTAGCCACATCAACGCCTACTTCGATAACAGTGGTTGAAACTAAAACATCGATCTCACCATTTGAAAAAGCCTGCATAGTTTTTTCTTTTTCGTCGGCTGATAGGCGACCGTGTAGAACTGCAATTTTCAATCCTCTTAAAGCTCCTTGTGCAAGGGTCGGTGCAAGTTCCTCAACTGCAGAAATCTCATCTGTTTCTTCGCCAAATAAGAAATCTAAATCAGCATCTGCATTGGCCTCTTCATTGGCAGATATTCTGGGCGCCACGATGTAGGCCTGATGTCCCTGTGCGACTTCCTCCTTAATTCGCTCCCATGTTCGCTCTAAATAATGTGGTTTTTCTTTTACAGGAACCACATGGGTGGTTATCGGTTGGCGCCCTAGTGGCAGTTCACGAAGTGTTGAAACATCTAAATCACCAAAAACCGTCATCGCCACAGTACGAGGAATTGGCGTTGCTGTCATAACCAATAAATGTGGAGGAAGGATCGCTTTCTCCTTAAGTGCATCACGTTGCTCAACACCAAAGCGATGCTGTTCGTCAACAACAATTAATCCAAGATTCTTAAAGGCAACTTTCTCGCCAAGTAGTGCGTGAGTTCCAATCACAATTCCGGCAACACCATCGGCAGCCATTGCAAGGGACTCTTTACGAGCAAGTGCGCTTTGGGAACCGGTCAAAAGAACTACTCGTGTCGCATTTTCATTTCCGCCCAACATTCCACCCTGAGCTAACTCTCCTAACAGTTTTGTAATAGTACGAAGGTGCTGTCCGGCTAGTACTTCAGTTGGTGCAAGTAGCGCTGCCTGTCCGCCGCTATCTACTACTGAAAGCATTGCTCTTAAAGCAACGATTGTTTTTCCTGACCCGACTTCACCTTGCAGTAATCGATGCATGGGGTGCGACTGTGCAAGATCTGATTCAATCTCTTTGCTCACCTCCAATTGACCGACAGTCAGCTCAAATGGAAGTGCTTTATCAAATGAATCTAGTAATCCTCCGCTTACTTTCTTAATGGCAGTTGAATTCAATTTCTTTAACTCATTGCGCCGCAAAACCAATAAAGATTGAAGCAGAAAGGCCTCATCAAAAGTCAACCGCTCGCGTGCTAGGTCGGCGTGTTCAAGATCTGCCGGTTGATGTAACTGAACTAGAGCTTGGTGCAAAGTCGGATAACTATGTTTTTCTCTAATCTTTTCAGGAAGAAAATCTTGAACTTCTTCTAACGATCCAATGGCTAGTTCAACGCACTGAGAGATTTTCCACGATGGTAGTTTTGATGATGCGGGATATACAGGTAGGTACTTTCCAGCAAAACCTTCAACAGCTGTATCAACATCAGAGCCATCAGGTATCAGTTCATAATCTGGATGTGTTAACTGTTTCTTATTGTTAAAAACGCCGATCTTGCCTGCAAATAAACCTTGCCTTCCAACCTTGAGATCTTTCTCGCGCCAAGCTTGATTAAAGAAGGTTAGCGAAAGTTTGTCGGTACCATCTGTTACTACAACTTCTAACATGCTTCCTTTTCGCCCTCGCATAGGTCTATTTGTTGCCGAGTAAATCTGCGCAAGTATTGTTGTCTCATCACCTTCTCTAAGAGCGGAAATGTCAGATAGCTCCCCGCGAACCATGTATCTGCGCGGGTAGTGGCGCATCAGATCGCCTATGTTTTTTATACCAAAACCGGTCTCGAGAACCTTCGCTGTACGGTCTCCAATAACAGATGAGACCTTGTTCTCTAAAGTTGCCACGCGAGCATTCTCTCGTGTTATCAAGCAAAAGTTGGTTACCGCAACAAAGTCAGGGTTTTATCTGTATTTTTCCAATCTGAATGCGTAATCACGATACAAATGGCCGAGCCGCAGTACTGCTGAATGGCATTCATGACACGATTCGAGAGCTCAAAATTAAGGTGCTCTGTCGGCTCATCAAAGATGTAGACCTGGGCATCAGCCAACAACGCGCGTGCGATTGCAAATCTCTTGGCCTCGCCACCGGAGACACCTCTTCCATAGACTCCCATAATTGTGTCCAAACCATTATCCATTTCTGAAACAACTGAGTCCAAACCAATCGCATGAAGAACCTCCATGATTTGCTCATCGGTTGCCTCCGGATTTCCTATTTTCATATTTTCACGTACCGAGGTATTGAAAACATGTGATCTCTGAACGGTTCCTACGATGATCTCATGTATGTCTGCAATAGTAGATAGTTCGCGATCATTAACACGGATGGATCCTGTGTAGGGCAATAGGCCTAACAATCCCATTGCAAAGGTTGATTTACCTGTTCCAGAGTTTCCACGAATTAGGAGCAACTCTCCTTGAGTTACTTCGCACGAGATACCCTGCATAAAAGGCTGGCTCCATGACACTTGTACATTTTTACACTCAATCTTTGTAACAACTTCATCAAGGGTAAGCTTTTCATAAATTTGGATATCTGATCGCAGCAAATCATCGACTGCATACTGAGATGCAATCAATTTTCCTGCCCCAAATAGATTTGGATACCAGGCAGTAATTGCTTCAAACATGACAAGTGGCAGGAATATCAACATAGCGATCTGCACTGCCGGAATGTCATAATTTCCTGCTAGAACAAAGGCTAGATAGGCACTAAAGGTGATAGCCCCGCCGATCAGTAAATTAGTAATAAAGGAGAATAATCCACCGCGGAAAATCAGTGATCTTTCTTTATGGAAAATATCTGACTCAAGTTGTTGGGCTGGAAGAAATGATTGATGTAGATAACCGTAGATTCTGGCCTCAACAACGCCATGAACTGTTGATTCAACGATCTTTGCATAATCATTTTCTCTCTTTTCAATCCCTTTCGCCAAAGGGAGGGCAGTTCGTGAGATGAGCATCGGCATAAAAACCAATAACACCAAGGAGACTGGAAGAGTTATAGCCAGGGATTCAGGACGGACCCACCATCCCAATGAAACACCTGCAGCTAAGGCAAGAACGGCAGAGACTCCTGGCAACTTAATCCGAAGTTGATATTCCTGTGCTCGTTCAACATCATCCACCAAGCTCTTTACTGCTGGACCAGAATTAACAACTGACGAAGCAGAAATACTCTTACTTGCAACACTTGAATAAATCTTCACTCGTAGTGAAGTTAGTTGATCAAAGACTGCTTTGTGGCTAATGATTCTCTCGCTATATCGTGCAACAGCACGAAAAATTGCAAAAAATCTCACGACAGTACCTGCCAAGCCTAAAGTAAGAATTGGAGGGTGGGTTGAAGCCATTGTGATTAGCCATCCACTGGTAACCGTTAATCCAATTCCACCAATGAATACAAAGGCGCCAAATAGGTACGCCAAAGGCATCATGAGAGCACCTTCGAAACAAAACTTTGGTGAGAATCATTAGGTTTTACTATAGATAGATCATGAGTAATGCAAACCACTATTGCACCGGCGGAGGCGTAGTTTCTTAGTGCCTCCATTACTTTCTCTGCACTTTCCGAATCGAGATCTGCAGTCGGCTCATCTGCGATCAAGAGTTGAGGTTTTGAGAAAAGTGCACGGGCAACAGATATTTTTCGTATCTGTCCACCGGATGCAGAGCTTGCTCCTTCCCCAAAACCTCCCATAATTGTTTCGAGGCCATTGGGAAGTTCATTAATACTCAACCCACAATCGAGCAAGATTCTTTCAATTTCTTTATCAGAGGCAGTTGGTAAAACTAGTTGAAACTGATTACGCAAGGAACCATGAGCTAATTGTGGTAACTGCGGTATCCATCCAAGTTGTTTGAACCATGAGGCATTTAATGCTGGAGTCAATAAAAACTGTCCTGTTGAACTTTGAACCAACACCTCAGTTTCATGAATGATGCCAAGAAGATTGAGAGCAAAGGTACTTTTCCCAACCCCGGATTCACCCAGAATGAAATGTATCTGTCCACTTTCTAGGAAATGGGACTCGATTACTGAAGATTCCCGACCACGAGCACTAAGCGCCCAATCACTCCATGAAATTGAATCGATCTGAGAAAAATCGCATTCAATCGGAATGATTGAGGGGAGCTTTTTTTCTTCAACTTCTTGCAATTGCATAAGGGCTTGGCTTCCATCTGCTGATGCATGAAACAATAAAGCAACATTTCGAAGTGGGAAGTACACCTCTGGTGCCAAAATTAATACCGCTAGAGCGCTAGTGAAATCGACCGAGTCATTAACTAATCGAATACCCATAGTTACCGCAATGAGAGCTACAGAAATAGTTGCAACTAGTTCAAGTGCCAGCGCCGATAGAAATGAAATACTCAAAACCTTCATGGTTTCTCGGGTGTACTTATCCCCCATCTCCTCGATTCGAGAACTTTGTGTTTCATGGCGCCCAAATACTTTGAGAGTAATAAAGCCTCTTAATGAATCCTCAAAATATGAGGAGAGAGATCCTAAGGTCTTCCACTTTTTTGCAACTGAATCAGATGTGTAGCGACCGATCAATGCGCCAAACACTGGAATCAAAGGCAGCGTAAGTACCGCAATCAGGGCAGACAGAGGATCTAGAATCAGGATGGTGATGATCACGCCTACAGGAACAACCATTGCAAAGAATAATTGTGGTAGAAATCGACCCAAGTAAATATCTAGTGAGTTCAATCCTTTTACCAAGAGTGTGGTGATTACAGATGGTGGCACATGCGAGAAAGCATCTAGATTCGAGGTAACTTCATTGCGTATCTGCCTTTTGATCCGAATTGCCTTTAGAGAGCACCATGTTTCAAATGTGGATTGAAAAAACGCCCGAAAAACCCATAACCCTCCAAGTGCAACGATTAGAGAAAGAGCAGCTGAATCTCTGTCAATAATTGCGACAATCACTTGAGCCAAGACAAGACCACTCGCAATAATTATTGACACCCATAAAAAGGCGGCTGCAATTGAAGTAAAGAAAAGTCTGCGGCTACCACCCCATTGGAACAGTAGCCGCAGGTTGTTCGATCTCACTTGTGTAAGAAATGACTTCCTGTGTCCAAAACGCCTAGCTCGGGATTTGGGATCTGCGAAGCACTAACACGTTTACGGAACACCCAGTAAGTCCAACCCTGATAGATCAATACCAATGGCGTCATAATTACAGCTACAAATGTCATGACCTTGAGTGTGTAATCAGTACTGGATGCGTTTGAAATTGTTAGATCAAACTGTGCACCAAGTGAGCTTGGCATAACTCGTGGGTACAGGGCAAAGAACAATGTAGATACAAATGTTGCAATTGTTGCCGCTGAAAAAATGAAGGACCATCCTTCTCTACGTTTCAAGTTGGCAAAGATGCCTGCTACCCACAAGGCAGCGACAGCCACTGAAAGTCCTAGTACCACTGAGTTGATCTCCGGGAACATGAGATTTGTCCATACCAAGAATGTAACCGCTGCAACGGCTGCAACCAGGCCTGAAACCTTTGCTATTTCATGAGAACGATCACGGATTGTCCCTGTTGTTTTGAGAGATAGAAAAACCGCTCCATGTGTGAGGAACACTGTCAGGGTTACAACACCACCCAATAAAGCATATGGATTGAGCAGGTTGAAGAATCCACCGACATACTCAAGAGATCCGCTTTCAGCTCTTTCAATTGGAACACCACGGACTATGTTTGCAAAAGCTACTCCCCATAAAAGTGCTGGAATCGCACTGCTTATAAAGATTGCTAAATCCCAGCGTTTTCTCCATTGAGCCTTTCCATACTTGCTTCGATACTCAAAAGCGACACCTCTAACAATTAACGAAACAAGAATTAGAAAGAGGGGCAGATAAAACCCGCTAAACAGGGTTGCATACCACTCCGGGAATGCTGCAAAGGTTGCACCTCCTGCTACTAAAAGCCAAACCTCATTACCATCCCACACTGGTCCTAAAGTGGTTAGAACTGCGCGACGATCGGCTTCATTGCGGGAAACAAAACGTTGGAGCATGCCCACTCCGAAGTCGAAACCTTCAAGAATAAAATATCCAACCCATAGAACAGCAATTAACAAAAACCAGGTTGTTTGAAAACTCATTTGCATACTCCCTTCTTAATAGGCCATCACTAGTTGTTTATCTTCAGAGCCGCCCAGTTGGGGGTCCTCGTAATCAATCTCCTCAGATGGACCATTCTTGATTACCTTCATAATCAATCCAAACTCAATGAATGCAAGCACTCCGTACAAAAGGGTGAAGACAATCATTGTGAATAGAACTGCTCCAGCTGAAACCACCGCACTCACACCATCAGCGGTTTTAATCAAACCAAATACCGCCCATGGTTGACGAGCAGTCTCTGTGAAAATCCAGCCAAACGAGTTTGCTAGAAGTGGAAGAAATGGCAACGAGTACATCGCTGGGCCAAACCACTTGCCCTTTGGAGTACCGCCTCGACGCATCTGCCATAAAGCAACAAAGACAAATAATGAAGCAATTGCACCAAAGCCGATCATAAGTCGAAATGACCAATAGGCCAGAGGAACGTTGGGTGTGTAATCTCCTAGCCCATACTTTTCGTCATACATAACTTCAAGGTCGTTGATACCTTCTACGACACCGTTGAAATCTCCAGTAGACATGAATGAAAGCAGTGATGGAATTCCGATTTGGAAGACAGATTGAGACCCATCAAGTGTTCCTATAGTTAGCAACGAGAATGGGGCATTGGCTTGAGTGTCATAGAGAGCTTCAGCGGCAGCCATCTTCATTGGTTGTTGTTCTGTCATGATACGTGCTGTTACATCTCCAGAAACAGAAACTAAGACGAAGCTTATTAACATTGTAATTGCACCAAGTTTGAAGGTCCCACGTGCCATCTCCAAATCTTTGCGCTTAATAATGAGGTAGGCAGAGACACCTGCAATAAAAGCACCACCTGTAAAAGCCGCTGCAGGAATAGTGTGGAAGAAGGTTGCAACCGCTGTGTTTTGTGTAAGAACTTCGACAATATCTACAAGCTCTGCGCGCCCCTTTTCTTCATTGATAATGTAACCAACGGGATGCTGCATCCACGCATTGGCAGCTAAAATGAAATACGCAGAAAGTAGAGTTCCTGTTGCCGCAATCCAAATAGTTGCAAGGTGCATTTTTTTAGGAAGTCGATCCCAACCAAATATCCATAGACCAAGGAATGTACTCTCAAGGAAAAATGCTAGTAAACCTTCCATTGCAAGAGGTGCGCCAAAAACATCACCAACAAATCTGCTGTAGGAAGACCAATTCATTCCAAATTGAAACTCTTGAACAATTCCGGTTACAACACCGATTGCAAAGTTGATTAAGAACAACTTGCCAAAAAATTTAGTTGCTCGAAGATACTTAACTTTGTTGGTGCGAAACCAAGCCGTTTGAAGGCCCGCAACTAGAAAGGCCATTCCTATGGTGATAGGAACAAAAATAAAGTGGTACACCGTAGTGATGGCAAACTGCCATCTGGCTAGATCTAAAACGTCCATGGAACTGATTCCCCGATTCTGAACCCCTCTACCGGCTCTAAGACAATCTTCCGCGCCTTCACAAATATCCGCAGTGAAAAATCAGGTGCTAGCCCTCATGTTGCCGAACTAACACCTCAACCCCGCTTATGCCGCAACGAATTGGCATCTGCCCCCGCTCTCGCGCTACCCTTACGCCCTGTTCGCAAAGCACCGCTTTTGAGAACACGCAAGAATCAAACATTTAAAGGAGTTCTGCCATGGCAGCAACATGCGATATCTGTGGCAAAGGCCCCAGCTTTGGAAACAACGTTTCACACTCACAGGTAAAGACTCGTCGTCGCTGGAATCCAAATATCCAACGCGTTCGCACACTTGTTGGTGGAAGTACTAAGCGTCAAAACGTTTGCACTTCATGCCTTAAGGCTGGAAAAGTAGTTCGTTAACAATAACTTTATTGAAAATGGCGCCAGGTCTCTGGCGCTTTTTTCATTTCAAGACCTGTAACACCTTGTCCCTTAACAACGGTACCAACCTTAAATCCATTGAGATCCACACCTGTGGCCAAGAATACGTGGTCTTCTCCTCCAGCAAATATCCATTGCCAAACATCACAATTTTGTGCATCCGCTAGTTCTTTTAGCGAAGCAAACTCAGAGTGCTCGGCGATTAGCTTCTGATCAAAATGCAAAGCTACTCCAGATGCATCTGCAATTTGGTTTGCCTGAATGATTAGCGCATCACTGACATCACACATCGAATGTGCTCGCTTATTTGAAAACTCAATAGCCGATGCATAACCAACTGTTGGTGCACTGTATTCAGAGACTGCATGTAGGGCTAGATCATCCTCTAGCTCTTTTTCAATTACAGACAGTCCTGCAGCAGACCAACCAGGCAAAGAGGAAATATAAATTGAATCGCCTTCCTGTGCTCCCGCTCGTGTAATTGGATTTTCAATTTCTCCAATTGCCGTAATGGAGATAACTACACAGGAACCTTTGGCAAGATCGCCACCAACAACATATGCCCCACAACTAGCGGTCTCGCGTGCTATGCCTTCTGCAAGATCTTCAATCCATTCCATGCTCTCTTGACCAGTAAGTGTTATCGCAGCAACTAGATATTTTGGAGAACCACCCATTGCATAAACATCTGCCAAGTTGGCTGCTGCAACTTTGCGACCAATATCAAAAGCCCCATTCCATTCAGTTCTAAAGTGAGTTCCTTCTACGGCCATGTCGGTTGTGATGACAGTTCGATCAGTTGTAGAAACAACCGCGGCGTCATCACCAATTCCAATTTCCACTCCACGATGAGTCGCGCCAAATATGCGCACTAAAGCAGAAATTACCCCCGCCTCATCAAAGTTCATACCACCTAGCCTACCGAGCCCATTCGACTAGTGAGTAAGGGTTGTTCTGCGGTAGCGTGTGGGTCTGAACCAGAGAGGACTTCACATGTCAGTACAAGCTTTTATCTTGATCCAAACTGAAGTTGGAAAAGCAGCAGCGGTTGCAAATGAAGCGGCAAAAATTGCTGGCGTAACACTTTCTGAAGGAGTTACTGGTCCTTACGATGTCATCATGCGTGCAGAAGCTGCAAGCATGGAAGAGTTTGGTCGCCTTGTTTTAGCTAAAGTTCAAGGAGTGCCAGGAATTACACGAACACTTACATGCCCAGTAACTCACTTAAGCTAAAAGTAATAAGTCCAAAGCGTTTTTATTACTTTTAAAACTAAGTAGATCTAGTAAATATTGACATCAATTCTTTTGTGAAGAATTGATCAAAACTGAGATCAAATCGGTATATTCCAAACCGCTAGCTGCCCATAATTTTGGATAAACAGAAGTTCCCGTAAAGCCCGGCATTGTGTTGATCTCATTAATGATGATTTCACCTTGCTCAGTGTAAAAGAAATCACAACGTGCCAGGCCCTTACAACCCAACGCCTCAAAAGCTTGCTTGGCCTGATTCTGAATCTTGATTGAATCTGATTGGCTAATTTGGGCAGGAATTTGAACTGTAGTTGCGCTGTCCAAATATTTTGCTTCAAAGTCATAGAACTCAAAGGCAGGGTTAACGATGATCTCGCCAACAATTGATGCTTGAACAACTCCATCACGCTCTAATACGGCGCACTCAATTTCTCGCCCTTGAATTGCTTGCTCTACCAAAACTTTGTCATCATATGTGAGGGCATCTTTTATAGCCTCTTCTAATGATTGTGCATCTTTGACTTTGTGTGTTCCTCTACTAGATCCACCACTAGAAGGCTTAGCAAAGACTGGATAAGTTAGACCTTCTGTCAATTTCTTCCAATTTAATGCAGTCACTTCAACACCTGGCGCAATTGTTAATCCAGATTTTTCAAAAATGGCTTTTGCAATCGATTTATCCATCGCATGTGCTGAGGCTTCAACCCCACTACCAACATAGGCAATTCCAGAATTTTCAAGCATCTGTTGAATCTGTCCATCCTCACCAAATTCCCCGTGCAAAACCGTAAAGACGCAGTCAATGTGCATCTTGACGCCATTTAACAGAAAGCCCTTTTCAGAAAGCTCTACGCGGTTTTCATTTAATTCGATTGTAGGCATAACTCCCTTAACTATTTTCAAGGGATAGTCATTTGGAAGTAAAACCCACTGACTAGATTTAGTGATTCCGATAAGAACTGGCTCGTAGGCGTTTTTATCTAAACCTGAGAGAACTCCAGCACCAGAAAGAGCCGAGACTTCATGCTCGCTGCTGGGACCGCCGCAAA
>Ga0209442_1000018_pt1 | contig 102830 bp, 75 predicted proteins | sample LauGreSBDMM110DD_2_FD_187565 | JGI IMG/M metagenome (GOLD analysis project Ga0209442, IMG submission 187565) | Freshwater lake microbial communities from Lake Michigan, USA - Sp13.BD.MM110.DD (SPAdes) (version 2) | ecosystem: Environmental > Aquatic > Freshwater > Lake | place: Lake Michigan...
TACCCGACATCAAGAAAACACTTCCTTTGGAAACATTTGTCAGTAACGACTTTGTATTCCATTTTCACACATACTTGTGTGTGGTTGAAAATGAATTTGTGCCAGTGTTAAGTTTGGAACACAACGGCTGGGCATGGTGCGCTATGGATGCGGCTCCTAAACCCTTACATCAAGGACTGCGAACCAGCTTTACCAACCGTGCAATACGCACAAAACTCCAAACTGTATTTGATATTGTTGATTTAATATAGTCACATTTCGTCAGCTGTATTTTTTTTAACAGTAAATATCACACAGTTAATTAAAGGGTGATATATGTTTGAAGAAGAAGATAATCCACGAGGATTAATGGTAAAAAAAGTTGCCAAAATCTTTCCTACCTATTTGCTAGGCTATGACAACCCGGATTTTGTAGAACAAAATAAAAAAATTATTGAAGTTTTAGAAAAAGAAGCATTTACACCCGGGCCACGGCAACCGTGGCAGACATTAGACAATCATTTGGAGTTACGCACGGAATTCAACGATCTGTTTGGCTGGATACATACTTGTTTGGAAGACTATCGTAGAACATTTATGTACAATTGCGATGAATTTAAAATTGTCATAGCATGGGCAAACAAAGCAAATCAGAACGGGGCACATAGAATGCATGTCCATCCCAACAGTTTTATTTCAGGAGTATATTATGTCTCTGAAAATCCTACTCCAACAATGTTTGAAGATCCAAGATATCAAATTCGCAGTGGTTTTACAGTTGCCAGTCATTCTTTAATGGCTTCCAGCGTATTCGAGGGACCGTCTGATCAAGGAGCTTTAATTCTATTTCCGTCATGGTTACCGCATTTTACAGAGTCAATGCCGTTTGAAGGCACTAGATATACGATTTCTTTTAATGTTGTTCCCGGCGGCAAAACAAATAAAGGTAGTTTGACAGAGTTTAATTATTAATATGAACACTAACGAACTTAATTTGTTGCCTAATTTGTTAGATAGGCAGATAGTGGATATAGTACATAAAAAATTATTAGAATGCCCTAGATGGATAGTGGTCACAAACCGTGTTGATATTAACCAGTTTCAAAAACGATATAATGCAACCGATGGCGGCTTAATATTGTGTTCTTACGAGGACAACGAAGGAGATTTTAAGTTTTCTCCGGACAACAACGAAGATCCAATTTTTAAACAATTAAATTTTTACGGCGATTTAATTTTAGATTTGTGTTTAAAGTCTTGTACAGAAGATACTATATTTGAAAAAATGCCTGTGTTTAAAAATGCAGAAGTAGTTAGATATTTTTGGAATTATTACCATAATACCAGCAGAGGTGATTTTCACATTGATTCAAATAAAGATAATCACTGGAGTGTAGTTATATATTTAAATGATTGCCCCGAAGGTGGAACTGTATTTGTGGATGACGAAGGAAATAAAACAACTGTTCCACATATCCCCGGCAACGCAGTAATTTTCCCAGCTTCAATGAAACATTACGGACTATTACCAAACCCAAATAATCACAGATGCTGTTTGAATATTTTGTTTAAAGCACATAGGATGAAAAATGTAGTACTAGTTAGTAACGAACTGCTATCTTCTACGGAATTAGAAAATGAATAATAAATTAACAGACTTTATTGTAGTAAAAAATGTAATACCAAAAGACGTTTGCGAAAAAGTTATTGAAATGACTAAAGATGTTGCTTGGAAAAAACACGAATGGTATAGTACAGAAACAGATGATAGTATGTCTTATAAAGAGAAAGAACTGGATGTATTATTTCCAACACCAGACGTATCGCAACTAGTGTTTGAATATGTTGTAAAATCGTTTTGTGAGTATGAATCAGTATGTAAACAATTAAGTACTGAAACTAATTTTAATCAAACAATTGGTCAATGTTGTGGTATTAGACTCAATCGATATAACGAAAATACTCTAATGCGGCCACACTTTGATCACATTCATTCGCTATTTGATGGCCAACAGAAGGGAATACCAGTACTGTCGCTAGTGGGAGTGTTAAATGACGACTATGAAGGCGGCGAATTAACGTTCTTTGACGATTATAAACTAGATTTAAAACAAGGAGACGTTGTTGTTTTTCCTAGTTGTTTCTTATACCCACATAAAGTAAATGAAATTACAAAAGGAACTAGATATAGTCTAGTTAGTTGGGGTTGGTAATTTATGAAGACTGTTTATTATGCTCCGAGAATGGAAAATTACCAGTTACCATTTGATCATCCATTATTGGATGAAGTAGCGTATATTCAACCTGTACCATTTTTAACTTATTTTAAAGACAGTTATTCTCAACACACGTATGCCGCTTGCCCTGCGTGGAAAAATTCATTTAAAAACAGCTATGTATTCTTTTCTCAGGAAGATGTAGAAATCAATTACAATAAAGAAACAGGCGTTGTACAAGACAAGTCGTTTAATTACTGTATGTTTGATGAAGCAAATGAGTTAATAAACGAGATTGTGCCGTTTGGTAATAATCGTCGACAAAAAGAACCTTCTGTATATAACGGCGTAGCTGTGGGGCAACTAAATCAACACTTGGTATTCTGGCCTAAAGATGAAACTGTTAAAAACATGTGGTTGGAAATACAACCTATTCCTGATATGATACGCACACACAATGCTGAACTGATAGGCGGAGAGTTTCCTTTTAGTCGATGGTTCAGACCTTCGCTATTTGCATTTAAATTTCATGCTGAAAAAACAATATTCAAACGCGGTGATCCTCTAGGCATTATCAAGTTTAAAAATCTTGACAATTACTTAGAAGATATCAATTTAGTAAGAGCTGATCCTAGCGATACTCTAATAAGACGTATCAATAGTCACACTCGCTTAAAAAACTATTTGCCAGGTAAATCCTGGTCGTTGATCAAAGATGCTCCTGCAAAGTTGTGTCCTTTTAAGAGATTTTGGAAATGAAGATTGATTTATTTTCAATACCTGTGTTTATCGATCAAGTTGATTTGACTAAAATTGAAATTACACAAAGTAGTTTTGATCCAACCTGGCACAGTAATACTCCTAGTAATTATTTGTATCAGCCCGGCATGCATCCAGAAACATTTGACTATCTAAGCGGTATTATCGACAAACATTTGCGTTCTACAGGCAACTATAAAAATCCAACTATCGGTGCTATATGGCGTAATAATTACAGTATTACGGATACCCAAGAAGTTCATATTCATGCAAAATATCAATGGAGTTTTATAATTTATGAAACTGTTGCTGAATCTAAAACAGTATTTTTAAATCCTGCTTGGAAATCAATAGAATCTCAGCTTGGGCCATATGCCGATAGTTTTGTTATGAGTTGGAAGCCTGAAGTTAAAGCAGGCACTATGCTAATTTTCCCCAGTTTTTTAGAACATTTTGTATTGGCTGGCAATGTTGGTACTACTATTGCAGGTAATATCAGTCTTGAATACATCAATACAACGGAAATACTATGACAACATTACATAATTTATTTCCAACACCAGTATTACAAGTGTCTGCTACTATTGAAAACTATGATCCAGTTCAGTTAGAAATACAAGCCGCTTGGAAAACTATACAAGAAAACAACGACTTTACCACAGTATCTTATTTTTGTAAAGAATCTCAAGAAGTATTGTCTGCTAAAACTTATAATTTTATTGAAAAATACAATTGCAAGCATTTAGAAACACGTATATACGAAGCAGTTGACCAATATATCAAACAAATTGGCTGGAAAGCCACATGTGATGGATTTGTAATTAAAGACTCTTGGATGAACGTTATGGATAAGGGAGACTCCCATACATTGCATTGTCATCCAGGCTACACTATATCAGGAACATATTATTTTAGAGTAAGCGGTCAACAAGGAAGCATTAGATTTAACAATCCGAATGCGCTGATGTTTTATTGCCAGTTTCCGCAAGGGCATGTGGCTCCGCAAACTACGGATATAGTGCCAGATGATGGTGACGTGATATTATTTCCCAGCTGGCTAGTGCATGGCACACAGAAAAATTTAACTAACGATCAACGCATCAGTATTGCTTTTAATTTAGATCCTGTTAATTTAGTTGAAAATCGAGTAATGGGACTAGTGAAAGCCAGTCATATTCCTGCTAACAAAACAATACCCAGTATAAAAGAACTGATTAAGGATTTCCCTCGTGGATTATAAACTATTTCAGTCTAGTTATATTGCAACCAATCAACAGGCATTTATAGACCAATGTGAACAAATTAAATTGTTGTTCAACGGAGAAGATACCACAGCAAACTATTACAAATATAACTTATTTGCGGCTACCGCTGGATCTACTCATTTTTATAATCTATTCAAAGAGTTGCGTGATATTATTCGAAAAGAAATTCCCGATAAACCCTTATGGTTTCAAGCATGGGTCAATTTACATACAGAAAATAATGTATTAGATTGGCATAATCATGCGTGGGATTATCACGGATACATATCAATTGATCCAAAAGACACCGCAACTGAGTTTAAAGATTATATAATAACAAATAAAGTAGGACAAATCTATTTTGGGCCTGGCGGTAGATTACATCGTGTCAATGTCGTAACTCCGTATGTTGGTGATAGGATAACTATAGGATACGATATAACAACAGAACCTATTATGGATACTGGTTGTGCCGGATTATTTCCACTATTATGAGAACAAACTTATGCCAATGATGAACCTTTTTCCAGTACCGCTTTATAGAGATCATGCTACTACTGGTAACTATGACCCAGTTCAGTTAGAAATTCAAGCCGCACTAAAATACATTAAAGATAATGACGATTTAGAAAATGTATCTTACATTTATAGAGATTCAGCCGCAAGAAAACAAGAAAATCCATTAGGCGGATTTTTTATCTCTGATGATTTAATTGGCAAACATAAACTAACTAACTTAGAAGCACGTATACACGAAGCATTGGATCGATATCTCAGCGCAGTAGAATGGACAGTAATTGTTAATAACCCTGATCCAGTAGTGCCAAATCTTAAAGGCGGCAATTTTAAAATTATGAATTCCTGGATCAACATTGCTGAAAAAGGTGTTAAACACGACTACCATTCTCATCCGGGTTATACTATAGCAGGTGTTTATTATTTTAGAGTTAGTGACAAACAAGGTGGCATCTGTTTTAATAATCCCAATATGATGATTTATAATTGTGGATTTCCAGAAGGCCGTATGAGCCCACAGAGTATTGAATTAATTCCTAAAGACGGCGATATTGTGTTGTTTCCCGCATGGTTACAACACGGTACTATGGAAAACACCACAGACGAAGAACGCATTAGTATTGCATTTAATATTAATTTTATTCCTCCAGCAAAATAAGGAAATATCATGTCTTTTAAAAAAACTATAGAATTTGAAGGTAAAAAAATTGTTGTTTACGAAAACGTTTTTAATAGACGACAAAATATAGAAATATATCACAATGTTGTCAATTCAGAATTTGTTAGATCAAACATAGATGTGTATTTGCTAAACAACAAAGATAGAGATGTCAAATGGAAGAGCGTTATAGATTCTAATTCCGCTTTATCTCATACCATTAATCCTAGATATGCGTCTGTTATAAGCGAAATAAATTGGGGCAAGGCCGAATGTCGAGATCAATATATCAATTATGGTGGTCCTACCACTGTTGACGTTATTCATTCAGACACTGCCGCTGAAGAAAAAAATGTTTGGAGCATTATACATTATGCAAATCACACATGGGATGTTAATTGGCACGGCGGCACAAATTTCTACAACGATGATTGTTCTGATATAATTTATTCAGCTATAATCAAGCCAGGAAGTTTAATTGTGTTTGACCCTACGATTCAACATTCTTCAACAGCTCCGTCCATGCTTGCAGAATATGCTAGATATACAGTTGTTACAAAAATTTCAGTCGGCCAATAATTTATTTTTTTAAATGACTACGATTTTTAAACTGCTCGTGCATTGCTCTTTCATCTAACTCGCTGAAAAAATCTTTTAGGTCAGGGTGCGGCAGAAGCGGATCTTCAATACATCTGTCTTCTCTCAGCTGTTCATTGATGGCACAACGATTCAATCTATAATTAAAGGATAACGTAATACGAAATCCTTCACTCGGTAGTTGTCCATAATGCCAAAAATACGAAGGAAAAAATACTGCACGATTTAATTTCCAAGCTGTTCTTGCAATTTCATTGGGTCTTTGCAAATCTCCATTGTCGTCCGGAACTGGATTATCAAAAAATACAGTGTCGCCGTCAAGGCCGTCAAGATAATACACCATAGTCCACATGTCTACTTCGGACCAGTCGTAGTGTAATCCTAATTCTTCTTTGCTGGGCAGTGTGCCATTAAAATGTACACGATGAATATTAACCACCTGGCCATCTGGTATCAGTTTTGGCATAATTTCGTCCTGCCACAAATCGTTAAATACATTGCAAATACCTTCGTGATCTCCTGGAAATGGCCCACGCAAGCCTCTATGTGTGCCTGCTTGTGCTACCCATAAAGCAAAAAATCTTTGGTAGTCTAATCGCGTGGCCGCAAGTCCGTATTTCCATCGTTGTGCTTCCAAAATACGTGTACGCCAACTGTTAAACAACCACTCGGGTGCAACATCGTCTACAACAAATATTTTATTAGGGTCTATTTTAGGATTAAAGTTTTTCATATGTTTTGTCTCGTACGCCTACATTAAATACCATAGTAAGTCGGGGTTCAATTGATTGATTTTTAGGAACTCGGTGCATTGCCCACGATTCCCATAATAAAAATAGTCCAGGTTGCGGGTCAATAATAATAGTATGGTTGGGACTAATAGTGATAATTTCTCCTTTGCTACTATAACTAGATTCTTCCAAATAGTTTAACCAGGATGAATTGGCAGTTCTTGGCGATTTAAATTCCAACGCAGACGAATCAGGAGGAGTTTGTAAATAGATAATTCCAGATAGTAGTGCTCCTGGATGAGTATGTGGGGAATGTTCATCGCCTGCAATCATTTCACTTGCAAATAAAGACACATACAGCTCGACTGTTGGCTTTAATTTGAGTTTATTTTTAGCAAGATAATTGTATGATTGTTCTAGTATATAGTCTATAAAAAATTTAAGTTCTAATTCAGACGCTAGTCCAACTCCGTCTGAATATGTATTTTTATAGTTCCACTCATTCGTCAATTTTGACGGGTCAGACAAAAACTTCCTCGCTAGAGGAAGTAATTGTGTTGCTAGTCTTTGATTTTGAGAATAGTTTATATTTAAGTTATAAAGTACTTGTTCATCCATGTACCTATTTATTGGCTGGAATCTTTAACTGCTTTGATTGTGGCGTAAAATTGACTGGTTTTTGCATCAGGGCCTAATAGTCCAGCATCGATGTCTTTGTACAACATATCCAATTGGTCTTTCCAGTGAGGATATACACGGGCACGTTTGCCTGACATGGCTTCGTAGTCTGCAAGATTCTCTGCATGTTCAGCTTCAACTTCGGCCCATGTGGGTAATTCATTTTGAGCTTGTTCCCATGTGTATGAATTTCCTGGCAGTCCAGTCCACTGATCCACTGCTTTCATTTCTTCAGACGCTGTTAAATCTCGAAAATCCAACGCATGATATTCTTCTTCTGTGCTAAAACTAGCACTTCCGCTAAATTCAAATCTGCTGTTTCGTTTTTTTAATAAATCTTCCAACGCATGACCTCTGAAAGGTGCTTTTAATTGGTCATACAAATGTGTTTTGTCTAATAATGCCATTTTGGTTATCCTTGATTATTTTAATATCTGGTTAGGTTACCTGAGTTCACTACAAAGCGATCAAGTTCCCATACTTCTAAAATGTTGTTTTCCCAACCACCATTGCGTGTTTGGCGGCCAATGCCAGCATGTACTCTAGCTGGGCCATTCCAGTTGGCGTGATATATTCTAAAACTGTGTGGTTGAGTTGGGTATGCTGGGTGTACTGGTACCAAATAGTCCACATTACACATCCAATACAGATCGCCAGTGTCGTTTTCAAGTGTTGCGTGGTGTCCTTGGTCCATGACACGCACCCATCCAGCACTTGGTGTATTACGATAAATGGCCGCGCCGGTGCCTTGTGCGCCGCCGCCTTGATCATCACATATTGTCTGGTAGCGTATTCTGTACCAGTTGTTGGCATTGGCAGGTACGCCCATGTCAACTTGCGATCCTGAATACTGCCACTGTGGTCCAAATCCACTGCCTGCACTAAAGTCTCTGCTTTGTGACGAAGTAAATCCCACTTTGATAATTCCTTCAATGCTGGGCTGGGTAAACCCATCTGCATTTACTAGTCCTGTTCCTGTTATACTTGTTGGCATATTAATATCTCGTTAAGTTAGTAGTTTGGGCCATGTCGCTGTCTAGTTCCCAACATTCCATCAAGTTGGCTTGCCATCCTGCTTGTCGTAGATCAGCACCAATACTGCAATTGATTCTCATTGCCACATCCGGATGTCGCCTAGCATACATTCTAAACGAATGTACTTCACCGGGATAAGTCTGATGCACTGGAGCATAAAATACTGTTCTTATAGTGGTGTAAAAATCTCCAGCATTATTATCGTAATTGGCATGCCAGCCCGGATCTAAAATTCTTTCCCAGCCCGATGTGGGTGTGTTTCGATACAGGGCCATACCACTGCCCCCATTACTGGGCCCCCAATCGTCAGTGTCTGTATAGAATTCTATGCGATACCAGTTGGTAGACTTGGCTGGAACACCCATGTTAATTTCTGCACCGGTCACATGATCCCAATTACCTGATTGAATCACTTGATCCACTGTGGTGCCACTGCACATACGATGTTTGACCACAACTCGATTACGAGTTTGCACCAATCCACTGTTGTAGGTAACACCTGTTCCTGTTAAACTTGTTGCCATAATTAAAACCTCGACATTGCGCCGGTAGTAGCGATGCGATCACCGTCTATTTCCCACACTTCGTATATGTTATTTTCCCAACCGTTACGGCGGAGATCATTACCAATACTGCAATTAAAACGGATCTGCCCGTTGTCATGCTTGTTGAATCCCAAACGGAATTGATGTTGCTGAGTTTGAAACGAAGGATGTGTTGGCACCCAGAAAATTCCTTGATTTTGTCTGTACCAGTCAGCATAGTTGTTATCGTAACTGGAGTGTGATCCCTGTGCTAGAACTTCTTGCCAGCCCGAACTAGGAGTCCAACGTTCAATGCGAAACCCCATACCGCTGACGTTACCGTCATTGTCATCGGCGCATGTTTGGGCAAATATTCTATACCAGTTGTTGGCCTTGGTTGGAACGCCCATATCGACCTGCGCTCCATTTATGAGTCCGCTGGATCCGTCTGGTGTACCAGTGACTTGATTAACAGTGGAGCCACTGCCAAACCTAATTTTCACAATTATGTTGCTGTTTTCTTGATCTGTTGTGGTAGCGCCAGACGAATATTGGTCAAATACGGGAGCGCCGTGGCGTACTGATGTTCCTGTTATGCTTGCCATGTTATCCTACCTTCCTTTTGAGTTCTTCGATTTGTGTTTGTTGCTCTTTGATTGCTTCAATTAACAAAGCAACAGTGTTGGCATAAGCAACTGACTTCATTCCTTCTTCGTCAGTAAACACCAACTGAGGAACAATTGCTTCTACTTGCTGAGCAATAACACCAATCTCTTCACGGGTTTGTCCAATACGATTGAACAACACACCTTCCAATTGTTGTACCAGTGCCAATGCACCAGTGATGGGTTTTATATTTTCTTTTAATCTAGCATCTGATGACGCAGTAACAATTGTTGATGTCAGTGTGCCAGTGCCTGGATTGAAAGTCAACGCTGTGGCAGTGAGCTGGGCCTGATTACTTGAGCTGTTTGACGTAACAAATGTTGGATAATATGTGCCGGCTGTTGCAAAAGCACCAGTTGTTGCAGTGTTTGTGGCATTGGTGGCTGTGGTTGCACCGCTGGCAGTGCCAGTCAACGCACCAACGAAAGTGGTTGCATACGCTGTACCACTAATACCTATGCCGCCTGTGACTAACACAGAGTGTGCCACGTCAGTGGTTGTTGTACCTTGGCCGTTACGTGTGAATGTTGTTGCATTATTACTTGTCAACGTAGTGAATGTTCCAGCGGCACGTGTTGTTCCGCCAATAGTCATGTTATTGATAGCACCCACATCAGTTGGATTAATTGTAACAGTGGATCCAGTAGTTGGACTGGCTGTTATGCCGCCCGATGCAGTGATTAAGCCAGTAAACGTAGCAGTGGTGCCCGCAAATGCACCGCCACCGTCCAGTCCAACGACCCAGTTTGTTCCGTCTGAGCGACAAGTAACAACTGAGCCACTGGACAATGCCAGTGTGGTGCTGTTACCTGGAGTAGTTGGGCCTACGAAAAATCCGCCCCCGCCTGTGGTGAATACCAAGTTTACTGGTTGAGTATTTGCATTATAAAATGCTTGTGCTTGCCCACGGTATAAAACTGGATCACCGATTGTAACGTTGTACGTTGCACTACCTGTAATTTTAGTAAACAAACCGGCATCAGGCGATGTGACGGTTGCCGTTGTAGTTGTTGTAGTTTGCGGTACAACTGTTTGATATCGTGCCATATTTTATCTCTCTTTAATATTAACTTGTACTTGTTTCAATACCGTACACTGTTGCATTTACAGCAGAACCGGCGCTGGCCAAAGCCACAACGTTTTGTCCTGCTTGCAACACCAAACCAGTACGCTCCAGCACGCCTTTTGCTGGTATAACTGTGGTGTATTCAATCCACTCGCTGGTACTGGGTGTAGCGGTGGTTGATAATGCTAACTGAACCGTCACTGATGACGCAGTAGTGTTGACAAGGTTCACTGAAAACACACTGTAAAATCCGTTAGGAACTGTGTATAATGTTGTGTTGCCTGTTGCAAGCTGTATGCTAGCTTGCGGTGTTGTAAATCGTCCTGTTGCCATGTTTATTTCTCCAAATTTTTATGGTTATCTCTGACTGAAGAATGCTAAAGCAACTGGTGCTCCATCAACTCCGCCTATAAAGTTCATCTTCGATATCACGTTAATTGCATTACCAGCTGTGTTTTCTATTGTGTTGTTAGAAAGTTTAATCTGTCCTGCTGTTAGTGTATTTACGTTCAAAGTGCTGGATCCGCCACCAATTTGAGCTGTAATATACGCTTTGATAGCTTTTTGTGTTGGAACGACACTGTCGCTGTTAGCAGTAAAGAACGGGTCAGTACTGAACTGTGTAATAATAGCTGATCCAACACCCAATGTTACCGCACCAAGTTGCAATGATTGTAAACCAGCCAAGTTAAATGCGCTGGCATTCAATGTTGCAGTACCAGTTGCTTGTGCTACTCCAAACAAGTTACCCACGTTGAAGTTACCGTCTTGGTCAGTTGAAGTAAAGAACACACGACCGCCGCCGCTGAATAATCCCTGATTGGCTGTGATGGCCAATGTTGGGTCAACGTTTGGATAGTTGGTTCTTGTGAAATTACCAGTACCAATGTACAAGAAGTCATGTCCAGTTAAACGAACTTGACTGTATTTCAATCGGGTAGTAATTAAATCATTGTGTGGCGGTGCAAGTAACACACTCAATGCTGGATTAATCTGGAATGTTGCTTGATAATTTCCAACAATACCGCCAGTAATTGTAACACTTACCAGTTTATACCACTGATTTGAGCCAGTGATATTTGCAAACTGCACGTTTGCACCAGCAGTTGGAACACTGTATAAATTACTTACAGACACAAAACTGCTTGATTGATACAAATCACTAAATCCGTCGCCTTGTACTGAAGCACTGGCAGTGGCATTGTTTGTTCCACGAGCACTTATACTTGGATTAGCTACAGCACCGTCTCCCAATCTCACACGTAGAGCGGCAGTGACTATTCTGTTTGGATCAGTTTGAGTAACAATCGGACCTGCACGATACATGCCAGATAATCCGCTTGCTGTGGTCAAGTTAACTGGTGTTGAACTGCCTGATGTAGCACTGACTTTGAAACTTGTGTTGGCAACAATTGTTGCACTGATCACATAGTAAGTTACATTGTCTAATAGACCTGCTGTTGAGCAACCTGTAAATTCTACTGGTTGGTTACTGGCCAAGTTGGTGGTGTCTCCAGTTAATATTGCATCGGTTGCACCGCCCGTTGCACCTGTCACAGTTCCTTTTGGATATCCGCTACCCGGTTCAGCTATACGTACTTCGTTGACAGAATTGCTTGCAACTTTTATACGTCCCAATGTTTGCGCACCAGTACGGATACTGGCCGCTACTGTACCACTTGTGTCGCTTACTGCTACCCATAATGGGTTGCCACTTGGATTTCCAAATGCTAAACCTTGCCAGTTACTTGAACTTGGCAATGCTCGTACTGTCCAGTTGATACCATCTGGGCTGGTAGCACAAACAGTAGTACCTTTGGCAATTGCCATAAACACACCTTGTCCGTAAGATATCTTACTCCAAGTATAGCTTGAGCTTAAAATACTGGTAGTTGTGCCAGTTGAATTTGGACATGCAAACCATGTAGTACCGTTGTTCACTGTGTATGCCACTGCACCGTTAACTGCTAGTGCAACGAATCGATTGTTACCATACGCAACGCTAGTCCAGTTGGTGCTTGCTGGTAAGTTTCCGCCTATTACCCATGTTGCAGGATTACCTGCGCAAGTAATTGTTTTATTGCCGCCACTACCGTTAACAGCAAGGAATACTCCACTACCGTATGCAATGCTGGTGTAGAATCCAGTAGCAGTAGCAACGTTGGTTGCGGCTGAACGATCAATCCAGTTGCCAGTAGATATAGGATCGGTAGTGCTAACAACACTTGATGTATTTGTTGTTCCGCCTACCGCAATAAACAATCCTGCGCCATATGCAATTGACAACAAATCAGTTTTTCCACTGCTTACACCACTACCACTCCACGCACTGGTAATAGTTGTTGGTGCATTGTACGCAATTGCGTTAGAACCGGTAGCAATTGCCACAAATCGTGAAGCACTGTCTGTGATTGTTACGGTTGGAATACTGTTGTATCCAATGCCCGAATTGACAATTGTAATACTGCTTACTCCTGCATTGGTCAACAATGCTGTGCCAGAAGCTTGAGTACCAAAGTATTGTAATGTTGCTGTACCGTTGGTTGTAGTACCGCTTGTGTGAATCGGGCCGCTGGATGTAAATGTTCCAGCAATTGTACATAGATAGTAGTTGGTTGTGCTACCGTTAACAAACGAATAATATGAGCTTAGAGTTGCTGTACCGCCTGAACTCCATACTGTTGCTGAAATTCCAGCAGGTGTACTAAATGCCACAGCAGGTGTACTGAAGTAATTCTTGCCCCATGCATTCATAGTAATACCAGTTACTCTATCAGTTACTACAGATATAGTTACACCACTGTTATAACCTGAACCCGGAATTGTAATAGTCAACGAAGCAATTGCACCGTTCAACACAGTGGCAACTGCAACAGCGCCAGAACCACCGCTAACTGCTGTAAACACAATAGTTGGAGGTGTTGTGTATCCAGTACCGCCGGTGTTGATTGTTATACCAACAACTTGCCCTGCCAAGTCTCCAGTGCCCAGTATTGCTGTCAGCACCGCGCCCTGGCCGCCAAATCCGCCAAGTGTGGCAGTAGCAACTGAGCCTTGTCCGCCTGAATAAACAATATCTTGCCATGTTGAACTTGAAGGCAATGCACCTCCAGCTAACCATGTTCTGCCATCAGTTGAATAATTACTTGTGGTAGCGCCGCTGGCCACTGCCACATAACGATTTGCACCGTATGCAACTGCTTCCCAAGTGCCAGTACCGATCAATGCTCTAGCAGTGGCAGTGTAACCTGGCTCAGTGTAGTTGATACGTGGTTCAAGAATATATGTGCTGGTTAAATCTGGCACGTTGTTGATTGGCCAACCTGCTACCACATGATCCCATCCTGCCGCATATAATGGCATGCCAATTTGGCCTGTAATTGTTGTACTGTTTACAGTTTGTGTATTGTTCACAGTCCATGTTGAGCCAGTTCCACTGCCTGAAATGTTAGCAACAATATATGTGTTTGCTGATACTCCGGTACCAGTCAGTGTCATACCAACATAAATGACTCCAGATGCCAGTGTACCAACAGTTAAAGTTTCTGCCGCAATACTGGATCCAGTCATAGAAGCCGCTGTACTTGTGGTTGTTGTTATTGCAGTGGTCAATGCCGTGCCGCCGCTGGTAGCAGACACAGTAAATGTGGTTGCTGAAGAAATAGCTTGCACAAAGTATAAAGTACCCACGGTTAAACCACCAACTGTACTGGCTGTGTAGAATGGCATTGTGGCAAATAATGTTGCTGTACTTGCCACAGTAACAGTACTTGGTGTGCCGTTTGTAGTTGCAGTAATAGTCAATATAGCAAAACTATCTTTGATTATCTTGGCTACTTTGCCGCCGTTTTCAAAACTTAAGATGTTGGCAAACTGACCTACTCCTGAACCTGCTGTGATTTGTATACGCATACCAGTGTATGCTGTACTCAATGCAGTGTCAGTAGCGGCTAAAACTATGTTACCAACGCTACTTAACTGTGCAGTGTTTGCCGCTGTGACATATTTTGTACCGCCAAAGCCGTTTGTGTCGTTCAAATCAATAATACGAGTTTCAAATACTGCGGCATCACGGAACTCGTCCGCTACTGTAGTAATACCATAGCCCGAACTGCTGATAGTAGGTATAGTATTGGTGTAATTGCTACCAGCATTACTAAACTCAAGTCTGTATATTAGATTTACAGCATCAGTAACCACGTTACTTATTAACGCTTGTGCAGAACGATTATTTAAGTTGGCCAAGATTGGTGTTTCGTATGTATCCACACCTTCAGCAATAACACCATATGTACCATATGAACTGTTGCCGTTAGTAGCTCGCATACGGCCGCCCAGTTCTGCCAAGTATCCAGCATAGCCATAGTAGTTGAACACTGAAACTAATTCAGTCAATGAACCAGAACCTGTACACCATACTCCAATACCATCGCTGATAATTGTTGTAAAGTCGTTCTTGACCATGGATTTGTTGCCGCCACTATGTAGGGCCGCATCAATCTTGGCGCCCGAGCAAGCTGTTCCAAACATGGTAACGTTTTGTGAGTAGTGCGAACGTGTGCTTACCCATACGTTGGTATCGTTGGGGCCAAAGCCCGGATCAAGAGCAACGAATGCTCCTGCTGTTGGGCGACTTGTGCCGTAAATGTTTGGAACTGTTAAAATTCCAGTCAATCCATTTAGTGTGCAATTACGTAACCCTGTTCCATTACGAACACGGAACATATCTGTTGTTTGTGAACCGCGTACTGCGTTCACATATAATTCAGACGCTCTCAATGTTTGATAATTGCCAGTGTATTGTAAATCATACACCATTGCATCAATGTATGCTCGTGTATCTCTCAAACAGTTTTCAAGCAAGTAATAATAATTCATGGTCAACGCACCGTTGCCACTAGTCAGTGTTATTGCAACAGCGTTGATTTGAGTTGCAGACACAGTGATAGTTGTTGTACTTGGCACTGTTAACACATAGTATGCTGTGTTGAGTGCAAGTCCGCCAATCATGCCGCCTGCTGTTACTGTCATTGTTCCTGAACCGCCTGAAACGGAAATTGCACTGCCGTTGTAAGAAGCACTCAGTGTAATTTGATTTGATCCAGCATTAACGTTGATAATATAATATGTTGAAGTATTAGATACTCCGCCAAATGTTGTTCCTGTCAATGATACTGGCATGCCTGTTACCATTCCGCTTGTACCACCAGCTGTCACAGTCAATACGCCGCCTGATGTTATAGTTGTTGCTGAAGTGACTTTTGTTGTTACTGCGGTAAATTGCACAGGATCGCCAATTGTTAAATTATGATTGGCACTGAATGTAATAGTGTTACCAGTGCTGGATGTTGCTGTTACTGCTCCGCCGTAACTGGCATCAATAAATGCACTGGCTTCATATGCTAAGAATTTTCTATTGGCACGTAGAATTTCGGCGCCTTGTTGTATTTCCTGTACATTGTTGTATGTTATGGTTCCATGTACTTCGGGCGTGTCGCCAATGCCGTTGTTTAAAATAGCCAAATACGTTGTCATGTTGGCATTCATGCTGGCCAATGCTGTGGCATCTGTGCTCAATGTGATTCGTAATTGAGTTTGCAAGTATTGGAAAGCTGAAATTGTCGCAGATTTTTGTGAAGCAATTACCAATGCTGATTGTGATCGATAATAACTCATTGCGGCTTTGACTGTTTTGAAATTACTGCCAACCATGAAATCGTAACCAACTGCGTCAATCAAGTAACCAACGTCACGTGCGCATGTGGCTGAGTTATAAGACAGTGTTGGGAAGTTGGTTGTGATATAACTAATTACTGATGCTTGTAGTGTTGCTTTGGCCGCAGACAATGCAGTGTAAGAAGTTGTAAGATTGCTTGCTACCCATGTGGTAGTTGCATTATTTGTTTTCTCTGCAACAATACTTAAACCTGTGCCATTGGTAAATGTTGTTATAGCCGCGCCGCCCCATGTTGCGGCTAATGTAAATGTTGTTGCCAATGGAATTGACGCAACATAATAGATTGTTCCAGCTACTAGTCCGTTGGCAGTTGATTGAGGAATAACTTCATCACCTACTGCCAACCCGTGTGTGCCGCTGGTAAATGTAGTAGTACCTGCAATTGTTGTAATTGTAATTTTTGGTGCGCCAGTAGTTAGGCCAGTGTCTATGTAATTATAAACAATAGTAACTAGTGCGGCCGCCGCTGTACCTTCAGTTCCTGTACCATATGCTGATGCTGTTACACGACTTACAGTTCCTTGCAACGGAGTATAAGCACCATTCTGCGCAATTGCTGAAACTAATGTTCCTAACAGTGTGTATGCGTCTAATGTAGCAACTTTTTCATATGCGCCAATTTGTAAACTACCATTTAAACGTGAGTAGTATGCAATACCAGCTTGCTTGCTAGCATAGTTGCCGCCGTATGTTAAATCATAACGAATAGCATCAACAATATATCCAACGTCACGTGTGCATGTTGCCTGAACAATACTTGTCCAAACACTGCTGTAGTTTGTACTTAAGAATGATGAAATTTCAGCTTGGATAAATGCTTTGTTTCTCCAAATAACCTTTGCCGCGGCCGCGCGGTCTGCACTTATACCAGTGTAATCTGGCCATGTGAAGAAACGTGGCACTGAGCCGCCATTGATGTATGCTATTGCATCATCAATCAAGGTATTAATTTGAATTACCGAGCCTGCGCCTGCAATCATTCCAACTTTGTATGCAACGAATCCAATTGATCCAACTTCTGCGGCCAACTGACTGTTGATAACCACTTGTGCGGAACTGATTGCTCTAAAATATGAACGTGCCGCAATAATACTATTGAAATTAGATCCAAGAGCCGCGTCATATGCCAGTGCATCAACAATAAGTCCAGCATCACGATAGCATGTTGCAGTGTTATAGAACATTGACTGATAAAATCTAGCAACCCAACTTACTGTGTCAGCTTGAATTTCTGTTTTTCTTGCAACAACAGCATTGTAAGATGCTTGTAATGCCGCGCTTGCTAGTCCAACTGCTCCACTAGTTACTGGAGTAATTTGATCAAAGCCAGTAATTGTGGTTGAGCTTACAGTTTGGCTTACGTTTACCAGATAAGTTCCTGTAGCACCTGGTGCATAGAAACTGTAAGTGCCACTGGCTTGTGATATTAGGAATGCCGGAGCTCCCCAGTAATTAACTAGTGTGATTGTTGTGCCGCTAACATATGATGAAATTACATAAGAACCAGCTGGGACGCCTGTACCAACAACCAGTTGACCTGCCGCAACGTTTGTGGCTGTGCCAACTACAAAAGTTTGACTTGTTGGTGCACCACCACTTGAATATGTGGCAGATGCCACTGTGCTGACACCGCCATTTTGTGCAGTGATGTAAGTGCCTATACCAACACCAGCACCAGTTACCAGTGCTCCAGGAACAACAACACCAGAGCCAACTGCTGTCACAGTCAGTGTTCCACCAGCAGTTGTTGAAATAGAACCAGTTGTGCTAAATGTTCCTGTATCCGGTGCAGTATTATTAATCCAGTAAATTGTATCACCAATACGCTGTGCCGCAAAAGTAGCCGCACTTGCTGAACCAGCTGTGCCGCTTACAACTTGCGAAGTGGCATTGCCGGCACTAACAGCCACAGATGTTTTAAGCACAATTTGTTGTACCACTTGTTGTAAACGTTGATAAGCCGCAACAGTAGCTACTTTTTCTACTGCCGCAATAGTTAGTGCGTAGTTAGAATAATATGTACTGCCAGCGATTTGACTTTGTGTATTACCACCATATGTCATATCGTACTGTAGTGCATCTAACATATATCCAACATCACGTTGACATAATGCTTGACCGCCTCCACCTAGTGCTGTCCAAACTGCGTTGTAGTTTGTATTTAAGAACGCTGAAATTTCATCTTTAATAAATTGATAATTTTGTACAATTTGTGTTTTGCCGTCGCCATAGCCTGCCAAATAACTTGTGTTATATCCGGTAGGATTTGTAAAGCTGTATGCTAAAATTTGTGCAGTACCATTTAATAGTGTGTCACGCATTGCATCAGTATTGGCCACAACACTGGCCACTGCAATTGCACTGCCTGTATTGCCGGCGGTAATACTAGTGTCTTGGCTAGATGCGATGCCTGCTACTGTTTGTGGGCCGGCTGTAGACCCACTAAATGATACACTGTTTAGTGTACATGCTGTTACTGTTTTAGAACCGTTAAATCCGCTTGGAGTAACTCCGCTAATTGTAATTTTTTGTCCTGGCACAAATGGAACTGTTGTTTGTAGCGCAAATGTAACGGTGCTAGTACCAGCTGAACTGCTTGCACCAGTGGTAGCAAGCACTTGTTTGTTTCCAGCTGAACCAGTAATCGGAGTGTTAGCTACCAAACTACTTACCAGTGCTTTGACTCTTCCTAGTGCCGCAACAGATTTTGGTTTGTCATTAACTAGATTAGCTATTGCTGGCTGTGGTTGAATCACAGTACTGCGTAATTCGTCGCCAACAATTGCAGTATATGATGGAATTATAATCGGTAATACTTCGTTGAATGTACCAGTTTTAACACTGACGCTGGTTTGTGGCTGTTGTGGCACAGGAATATTTGTTGATACGCCAGCAGTTATGGCACTGGTAACGATAGCGACTAAATTTTGTGCTGTGGCAGTGGAACCAGATTCCGCAACCAGTGTGGTGTCAAAAATCTGTGTTGCTGGTGTGGCCACACTGTTTAATGACTGATAGTTGACTGTTGGTGCTGTATTGGCTAGCACATTGCCAATCAAAGTAGACATGTATGTATCAGCGCCAACAAATACTGCGGCTTGTGATTGTGCGCCAGCATTGATATATCCAGATCCGCTGGTATTTAAATATGCCTTGGCATTTATTACAGATTTAGAAGTGCCGCCATGGCTTAAATCAAATACTACACCTTCAAATATGTATCCAGCATCACGTTCAATTTCTGAAAAAAGGCTTGTGTAATACTTGGCAGTGGCTGTGCCTGTGCCTGCCGCTGTTGATGCGTTGCCGCCAAAACTGGTAGCTACTGTGAAACTTGCATTGGTTGTGATGCTTTGAATATAATACACAGTTGTGGATACAAAAGATGCTCCACCGATAGTCAAACTTCCAGTTTGTGCTGTAAACGTAATTGGCATTCCAACACGCAATCCAGAAGTACTGGCTGTTGTAAATTCGCCAGTTGCTGTGCCTGTTACACTTACTTGATATATGTAACTTACATAATTAGAAACTTCTTTAAGAATAAATTGTTTGTTCTTTGCCAACAAATCTCTTGCATTTGTATTCAAATAGCCATCTTCAATCTGTTTTGCCGCAAATCGAACAGTCTTCCATGGCTTGTCTAATGTTAATCCTTGGCCTGCACCGATTGAGTCTGTTCCGCTAGGTGCAACATACACAATATTATTTAAAATACCATAGTAGCTCCATGCTGGTAATCCGTTGGTAACACGTAGAATTTGTCCGTCAGTGCCGATAGGCAGACGTTGTGCTCCGGTTGAACCGTAATAGTATGTGTCGCCTTGGGTGGTTAACACAGCACTGTTGGTACCCGCTGATAATAAATTCCAGTATGTTCCTGTGGTGTCGTTGTCTGGACGATTGCCGGTAGCACCAATGTGTGCGCTTACGCAAATGTAACTGTTTGCTCCAAAATACACAGCATCGCCCAACACGTATGCTGTGCCAGTGGTCCAAGTAACAGCATTACCAGTTGTTGAAATACCTGCGGCTTGGATTACGCCGCCGCTGACTGTATTGACAGTGATAAAAATATCGTTAGCTGGGCTAATACCGCCAACACTAGTACCTAAAATCTTTAATGTGTCTGTACTTGCATAGCCAGTGCCGCCTGCATTGACTGTGACTGCATATTCAGAATTGTTACGTGTCACGTTGAATGTTGCACTGACCCCAGAACTTAGTACATTGGATGCAGACACTGCGGTGTATGTTCCAGCTGTTGAGTTGTAACGAATACCTGGATTTAATCTTGACCAATATGTTGCAAACGGTGGAGTTGGATTAGTAGTTGCTACCACCGACTGTCCTGAAGTTGTAGATAATGTCACTGCGGTTGCTGAGCCTGGTGTTGCACTGACTTTAAATTGATTCAATGTAGCAGTGAGTGTTATTGGGCCGGCCACAAGTTGACTAGCACTGACAACCCATGATAATGCGCTACCTGAAACAATATAAGTTCCAGCAGTTACGCCTGCGCCAGTAATATACATGCCAACAGCTACAGTGCCTGCACCAACTGAACCAATGGCCAATACTGTTCCTGCGCCGCCGCTTCCATTACTAATACTTGCACTGTTTAGTGTTGCTGTTGTTGTAGCAACGGTGGCTCCAATAACATAATACGTACTGGTGTTTGATAACCCGCCCACAGTTGTGGCAACAGTGATAGGTAAACTATCAATTAATCCTGTTACTGAATCAACGTTAACAAAATTTGTTGAAACAACAGTGCTGTTAATTGTTGGAGTTCTTGTGGTGTTATCAGCAATGGCAACATAAGTATATCCGCCTAGACGAACCACACTACCTACATAATAGTTGCCAGAACTTGACCAGTCACCCTGGAAACTAAATCCTGTAGTATACACATCCCAGAACGCAGAACTAGTTGCGCTTGGCGTTTGTGTGGTTGCATGGTTTTGTTTACAAATATAAGCATAGCCGCCGTAGGTAACAATGTCACCAATTTGGTATGTTGATCCGCCGGACCAACTGCTTTCAAATTGAAAACCGTTAACAAAAATTCCCCATTTAGTATTATCAAAGCCGGCTGAGCTGGTGTGCTGTGTGGTACAAATCCATAAATCAGCACCGTACTTGACAACATCATTTAATTTGTAACGATAAGAACTGCCACTCCAGGCGCCTAGGTAAACAATGCCAGAGTTAAACGAATCCCATTTGGCAGTGTCGTTTTCTAAACCCAATGCAGATGTGTTTGCACTAACGTGAGCAGTGTTACACACGTAGGTAATACCACCGTATGTTACCAAGTCTCTTACTTTGTAACGTGTGTTAATTGTCCAAGATCCACCCCAGAAAAAGTTAGATGCAAATGCATCCCACTTAGATTGGTCAGCTTCCAATGCTGTTTGTATTGTGCCTACAATTGTACCACCTGTGGTGTATGTTGCACTGGTAGCATTGGTGTAACTTACACTTGTTGTTGTACATGCTGTTACAGTTGCACCAGCTTGATTGTAACCGCTAGCTGTGGTTGTAATTCCCGCTACTGTAACAGTAGAGCCAATTAAAAATGGAGCAACTGCTTGGGTAGTAAATGTTATTGTTACAGTGGCTCCTGTACCGGTAGCTCCTGTAACTGTGAGCGGTGCGCTTGTTGCAATACTTGTGTGAGCAGTGTTGGCTTGATACACAATTCCGCCGTATTGGACCTGATCGCCAATGTTATAATAGGTATTGTTTGTCCAATTGCCTAACCATTTAGAACCGTCAGATACCACGTTCCATTTTGTTGGGTTGAAATTTAAATCTGTTCCAAATAATCCTGCTGATGTGTGACTGATCACACAAATATAAGTTTTACCGCCCACGGTAACAACGTCATCAACTGCATAAGCAGTCCCAGTTGCCCAAGCGCCTTGGTATACAAATTTAATTCTACCTAGTTTGAATTCTGCCATTTTATTGTTCCTCTGATAGTATTTATCTTAACGCAATTTTTGTTCTTTAACAAATTATTTTCTTCTTCTAATGAAAAAGTCTAATGCCGCTATATTTCCGTCTATCGGGTTAGCACCACTAACAGCAGGAAAATACACTTTATTCTTCATCACAACTACTGAACCAGCAACACCGTTTGGAATTGTAGATCCTATTTTAGCTGGACCGCCTATCAACACAGTCCCTGCTGTCAATTGCCCAGTAAATGTGTTGGAACCGCCTTGACTCAATCTGCCAGTTAGGTAAGATTTAATAGCTTTTTGTGTTGGTATAATGGTGTCACTGTTTGCTACAAAAGTACTATCAGTACTGAACTGAGTAACAATAACACTTGATCCGCCCACCGCTATTCCGCCCAAACTCAACGTATTCAATCCTGTTAATCCAAATTGAGTTGCGCTTAACGTAACAATACCTGTAGATTGTTGTACCCCAAACAAGTTACCAACTTTAAAGTTTCCGTCTTGGTCAGTTGAAGTAAAGAACACACGACCAAAGTTTGTTTCTGCAACTTGATTTTGTTGTTGTAATGCTGTTTCTGTTGGCTCTCCAGGATAATTTGATTGGGTTTGAGTGCCGTAACCAATATTTAAGAAGTCATGTCCCGTCAAACGAGCTTGACTGTATTTTTGTCTAATACTGACTGTTGTGCCGTTTGCTGGACTAAATGCTGTGGTCATTGCTGGAGATATTTGAACATTTGCTTCGATATTTGGAACAACTGTTCCAAATGCAACTGTGGCACTTGTTATTTTATAGTTTTGACTCACTCCAGTAATTTGTAAATTATCACCAGGTTGTGGCAAACGTGTTAAGTTATTTAAAATAATGCTTAATCCAGTTTGAAAGGCATCAGAATATCCATTTCCAGATATTGTAACAACTGTTGAATTAGTGTTGTATCCTGATCCTCTGTTAACAAATGTAGGGCTTGATAATGCACCATTAGCAACTCGAGAAGATACCGAAGCCAATGTTGTTACATTTGGATCTATGAATGATACGCCGGCTACTCCCAGTGAGTATCCTGATCCTGGTTCAAATTCGTTAATAGCTGTAATGACCCCGGATACCACATTTGCTCTGCCTTTTGTTTTTGTACCAGCAACTATTACGCTTCCGGCAGAAGCGCCGTGAAACGCTAAAAATTTTCCAGCGGCATTTGATGCTGTAAATCCAAATCCCAGTGTGCTGTAGTTGCTTGAACTTACTGATTTAACTTTCCAACTGGCACCGTCTTCACTTACATACGCAATATTATTTCCAGTAGTTACTGCTAAAAATACACCCTGACCATACTTAACAAAGTTGGCCGCAATAGTTAAGTTTGATCCGTACCAAACAGAACCGTTTACACTGTAAGCAGTAACAGCCAACGTACTGGAAACTGCTACAAACAATCCGTTGCCGTAGGTAATACTGGACCATGTGGTCGAAGCTGGCAAGGTGCTGGCTGTCCAAGAGATACCGTCTGTGCTGAATGCGGCAGTGGTTCCTAATCCCACTGCTACAAATCGACCAGTTCCGTATGTCATTGATGTGTAAGTTCCAGCTGGAATTACTCCAGCTGACCATGTTGCACCAAAGTTGGTTGAGTATGCTGTGGCAGTGCTGTCAGAAGTAATCATAACAAATATGCCGTTGCCGTAACTGATGTTATTCCAGTTTGCCACAGTTCCCACTGATGTGGTTCTCCATCCTTGGCCGTTAGACACAGATCGAATAACATTACCGCTAGCCGATGCTATACCAATCCAATATCCGTTACCATATGCTATGCCACTCCAGGTTGCTGATGATGGTAGTGGAATACTGACCCATGATGATCCGTCACTAGATCCTGTTGCGGTAGATCCTCCGTTGGGGAAAGCAATCCAGTATCCGTCACCGTATGCCATTGAGCTCCATGCATTGGCTCCTGCTGATATAGGTGCGGCCATTGCAGTTTGTGTGAATGTTGGTTCTTGATATACTGTTCTAGGTTCGATAAAATATACGCTTGATGAATCTAGTGTATTACTGGTCGGAGTTCCAGGATTCACATGATCCCAACCAACCGCGGCCAAATTCATAGACCCTGTTTTGGTCAACAATGTGACTGAACTAACTCCAACATTACCAAGTGATGATGAAACGGTTATTTTTTTAGTTAGCGAGTCAATAGTGTTAACATAGTAAGTCGTGCCTAATACCACGTTACCAAATAATTGTGTTGAAAACGTAGCGTTAATTGTGGAGTATCCGTAGGTTAATAGTGTTTTATTAGACGTACTAGTACCAGTCATAGTTCCGCTAGCGGCTGCCAACGGAAATGCCACTGGACATGTTTTAGCATAACAAATACCAGTTCCGGCTGTTAAGTTCACAGCTGATTGTCCTGGCAAGTTACTGACTGAGAATGAAACTCCGTCTCCGCTAATGGCTGACACATAATATATCTGTTCTGCAACCAAGTTACCAAATGTCAGTCCAACAAATCTGATTGGATTGTTTGAAATAAATCCAGTAGTGGATGAACAAGTAATTAAGTTGTTTCCTGTGCCAGAAGTTGCACTAACTGTAACTGTATTTAAAGTGGTCGAAATACTAAATTCTGTAGGGCTGTTGATTTTACTAATATAATATTTCGTACCTTCAACAACACCGCCAAACAGTGTTCCTGCACCAGCTGTGAATAAAATTGGATTCAACACTGACAACACAGACGTGCTGGTAACCGTGTATGTATTACTAGTTACCGAGTTGGATGCTGTGGGAGAAACTGTTACTAACGAACCTGAAATTGTAAAATTACTGCCGTCAACTACATCGTTGATATAGTAAGTATTTCCAACGGTTAGTCCGCCCACACTAGTTCCAGTAAACTGAATAGGATAATTAACAACCATGTTTTGAGTAACTGCTTGTAAGTAATTTGTATACGACGGATAATTCAATGTCATATTTCCAGTAGCAGTTGACAGCGGCCAATCGACTCCAAACAGTGAGTCTGAAATTTTAATAGTTGTGCCATTGACAATTTCGTTTATATAGTATGTGAATCCAGCTAACACATTACTAAACACACTGAGTCCGCCGCTGAAAGTTATAGGCATATTTGCACGTAATTGTGCAGTACTGGTAACAGTTAATGTATTTGTAGTTCCACCTATTGCCGCAGTCACACTCACACTGCTAATTCCAATTGTGGCTACTGATGTGTTGTAATAGGTAGGAATAAACTGAACAGGCTGTCCAGAGTATACGGTACTGGTATCAAATGCTGATCCCAATAACATTGTGTTATCTGCTGAGCTGGACGAAATTATTTGCAATGTATCAAACGATTCTTTCAATATATATGCAATCTTAGTACCTGAATCGTATGATGAAACATAACCATACTGGCCCGCGCCAGTTCCGCTATTAATAAACAGACGCATGCCAATATAATTTTGAGCTGTGTTTACATCTGATTGGGCCAACTGTACATATTGTGTGGTACCGCTTTGGGTGTTGTTGCTGGCTGTCAAATATCCAGCGCCGCCTGTGATGCCAGCACTGTCAGTAGTGATTCGTGTTTCAAACACGGCGCTGGATCGAATTTCATCTCCCACTGCGATTACCCCAGTACCAGATCCAACAATGTTGTAATTAGCGTATGCTGTGTATCTAGTTGCACCGTCATTTTGTAAGTAAAAGGATGGATATCCAGATACTGATGAATTTTCTAACTGTGCGCCATAGAAAAGATTATACTGGCCGGTAATACTTGCAGGACCAACTGGAATAATCGATGCGTATATGGCATTGTTTAATCCCGTAGAGTCATACGATGCAAACCATAATCTATACCAACCGTCGGGCAATGACAGTGCTCCATACTGTGTAGGTGATGGCATTATACTATCGTTGAACGGAGTTATTGCGCTCGAGTCAAAGTTAAAAATTATTCCGTTGGATATACTGGTATCTCCAGTCCAGCTTGCGCCCAGAGCCACCGTAGAGGCAGTGCCTCGTTTGACATAAACACTAGTTGTGTAACTTTTTGCACTACCCAGTGGCACAGTTCCGCTAGATGTAACTGTTAAAATTGCAGTGCCCGATAATGAAAACACAGTCAATGTACAATCGTTAACAATGTTTACACCGCCAAGTAAACCTCCAGAGATGATAATTTGATCTCCAACAATATAACCAGATCCGCCAAAATTTGTTGTTACAACATAAGCAGTTCCTGTGACTCTCACATCAAATGTTGCACTAGAGCCTGAGCCGCCAATGCCTGACAATGCAGAATATAATGCACCTGCGGGCGAAACACCAAACCCTTGAGTAATGGATGCATTTGTACCCGATGCTGTAAATGCCCATGCTTCTACATTTCCTGTTGGTGCTACTGTATTTTTTGATAGCACAACATTGTTGTTTGTCCAGTTTGTTTCAAAATTATTACTGGAAATAAGCAGGTTAGTAGTTGTTGTATTGTAGGCCGCGCCTGCATTTGAAAAAGATGTACGAATTAGCTGGGCAGATGAACCAAAGCTACTTTGAACTGTGGCTTGAACTTGGCTTGACTGATTGAACACAATTCCAGTAATAGGAATCTCCGTATTGTCGTATCCTTCCGCAATAACACCATAGCTACCATACGAAGTGTTGCCGTTGGTAGCACGAAGTCTGCCACCGTCTTCTGCAAAATAACCTGCATAGCCAAAGTAAGAGAATACTGAAACTGCTTCACAAACTGAACTGGGCCCAGTCACCCAAATGCCGATTCCGTTACTAATAACCTGGGTATAATCGTTACATACTATAGATTTATTTCCACCATTGTGTAGTGTTCCGTCAATTTTTAAACCAACACATCCTTCGCCAAAGGTGGTTACGTTTTGTACATACGGGCTACGTCTAAAAATCCAAGCAGTGGTGTCTGTTGGTCCGGTACCTGGGTCTAAACTGGTATATGATGGACCTGTTGGACGTTGTGTAAGGTATCCGTTGAGCGGTCCTATAATTCCCAGTAAGCCATTCAAAGTCATATTTCTTAAGCCACTGCCATTACGCAGACGGAACATGTCTTTTAAACAATCACCAGCATACATTGTAACAGATCCATTAGTAACCAGTGTCAATGTAACTGGTGTAGAACTTCCCGGAACAGTACTAACGCTGAATTGTGTTGGGGTAATACTGCTACCAATAACGTAGTATGTTGTGCCTGCGATTAGACCAGCAAACGTTGTTACCAGTTGTATTGGCATTGAGCCTGCTAACTTAGAAGTATCTGAAGTTATTAATGTGTTAAATGTGTTTGATGCCGCGGTAATTTTTTGGACGATCCGTACTGCTGGTTGCACCACTGTGCCGCGCAATTCGTCTCCACACACTGCAACATTCTCTCCAATAATAATAGGAAGACTTTCGTCGTATGTTCCAGTCTTAACAAACACAGTGGCAGTTACTCCAGAATTAGGAGTCGGTAATGCTGTTGTGCTTTGAGTTGTCAATGCTGTGATAATCAAATTAAACAAACTTGTAATTTCAGTCAGTGCATTAAATTCTGCTCCCAGAGCAGTGGGTTGTGTTACTGGAACACTGGTAATTGTGATACTGGATTGCGTAATTGTTTTGCTAACAGTCCACGAACTAGTTGGGCTAGTTCCAGTACCTGATATTTTATTCACAATGTATGTTCCAGCTGGTATTGAGCCACCGCTAATAACTTGTCCTATTAAAATTCCAGCATTGGTTGGCGAGCTGGTAACTGTTAATGTAGTGCCGCTGATACTTCCGGTAAATGAAGTTGCACCAATCAAAGTTTGATAACTCTGAGCAGGAGCATTACCGCTGATACCACTAGCTATCAATTCCAACAACTTGTTTAGGCCTGCAATAATATAAGGCATTTGTGCGGCGGTAGATGTATTGATAAATGTATTTGCATTTTCTTGTGCAAAATACGCTAGTGCATTTGCCACTGTTTGACTGTTGCCGCCTCGAGATATGTCATAACCCAATGCATCGATTACATACTGTGCATCTCTAAAAGTTTTAGTTGCATCAAACACGGAACTTGGAGTGAATGGTGATATTGATTGTTGTTTTTGATACAACATCCAATAGTACATTTCTGTAACCATCCAATTTTTAGCATTGGCTAAATTTGTTTTGGCATTTGGATTTAGTTTTCCGGCGTTGGCATAGTTGCAAGCAAACGCAATAGTTTTAAAAGGCTTGTCCCAAGTTTCGCCCCAGCCGCTTGTTAGGCTATCAGTTCCTGTAGGAGCAACATAATATATATTATTAATTCCGTGCAAATGTGCCCATGTAGGAGTTGTTAATTGAGTACCAGTGTTTGTAGTAGCTCTCAAAGAATAAGATTCTGTTCCAATAGGAATAGCTGTTGGTTGGCCAACACTGTATGCTTCAATGTCTCCTAAACTTGTTAAGCTGTTGTTTTTATCATGGTTAATAAACAGCGACCAGTACGATCTAGTTGTGTCTAAATCAGGACGCACAGTGTTTAGCGTACTGGTATTTGCATGTGTTTGAATACACATGTATGTGGCATCTTTCCAAACTACCAAATCTCCAATAGTATAACTTGACGGAGTTGTTGCCCATGGGCCTATATAATAATTTCCAGTATTTACTAACGCCCAGCCGGTACTAACTCCAACAAATGTCAGTGTCTGGCCGTTAGCTGGAGTGCTGTCAGGCCCATAGCCAAGTATCACTGTGGATGCATCACTAACAGAAAGCACTGATTGACCTAATGAAAATCCTGCTCCTATCACTATCATTCCAACAACAATACTAGTTGTTGAATTTACTTTCAATGTTGTTCCACTACTGCCTGACGCAGTGTATGTTTTATATAACAAGCTATTACTTGGGTCAACACCTGCGCTAACGTCCGATATGGCAGTATATAGTCTACCGTTTCTTCTAACAGTGTCGCCAACTTTATAAGCAGTTGTAGTAATCCAATCATTTCTAAAATTATAATTTTTGGTAAACAACGTCCAGTTAGTTGCATCAGTGGATGGAACATTGTTAGTATTATTTGTGGTATTATTAATATACTGGTAGCCGCCGTAGTTTACAACATCACCAATTTGATATAGGCCGCTAGAAGTCCACGTGGTAGGATTATACGATTCGCCTGGAAGCCACATGGCCCATCTAGCAGGATTAAATGTAGAGCTAGACGTGTGACCAGCATTGGCCTTCCATAAGTTAGCTCCAAATTTAACAACGTCATTTAATTTATAACGTGTGCCGTTTGACCAGCCAGCTGGCTGATAATCAATACCACTATTAAGAACAGTCCATTTGGTCTGATCTGCTTCAAGTCCCGATGTTGTTTCAGGGTCGGCGCCGGCAGTCAGTGCTCCAGAACTGGTATGATTTGCGTTACACACATACACTATTCCGCCATATTTTACTACATCGTTCACGCCATAAACTGTGTTGATAGTCCAGTTGGTTTTGGAATTGGCCGCGTCCCATCTTGTGAATTGTGAGTATTGTATCCAATTGGCAGATTGTGAAGCAAACGCTGTACTGGTATGCGGAGTCACGCAGGTATAGAGTGTGCCACCAAACGCTACAATGTTGCCTTCGCTGTAAAATCTATTAGTGGCCCAGGTGTTTTTCCATGTTTTGCCGTCAACGATAACTTGCCAGAATGGAGTTGCCGCGCCCAATGCATCTACAAAATTTAAATCGTTATAAAAGTTAGCATTAGCAGTGTGCGCAATCAAACATGCAAATGTCTTACCATTGTACTGTACTACTGAGTCTTTGCCGTAGACGGTGCCGGTGACCCATGCTCCTAACCAAGTATAACGTAATCTGTTTATCTTAAACTCTGCCATTTTTTATTCCTTAACTGTAAACGTATACTTGATTAACACGGGCAACTAGTTCGCCAGCTGTGTTAATGTAATAATACATATTTTTTGTGTCCCATCGATATTGATCATAATACAAATTTGCATATGGGCGACTGTGATCTGCCGCACTACGGCCATCAAAATAATCTACACCGTATTCAAAATCTTCAAAGTTATTTGCATTAGGCCCTGGAATGTTGATAGTGATTGTATCGGTGCTGGTTAACTGGTCTACTTTAGCAAAAAATAAAGTACCGTCTTCTGTTCTTCTGAGTCCGTAAAAGAAACGACTCTGACCTTCGCCAAGTAAATCGTTTAATGATACTGCACCTACATAATTATTGCTCATAATATTATTCCTTAAACAATTTCAACTAAACTAACAATACCATCGCAACTGGATGGAGTATTTGTTATCAATACCAAACTATTTGACGACCCTAGTACCAAGCGTTCGCCGCCATTGATTACCCGTAAACTTTGATTAGGGGGTATAACTACATCCTTAATATAATAACCGGTAGCAGATACAGTTGATGCAAATGTAACAGTATTAGCTGTCAACGTTTGTATTGCCGCATTATTCATTGTGATGGTTTTTGCAACTGCATTGAAACTGCTAACTACTGTGTTGCTTGGTATGCCCGTGCCGCTAAGTGCGGCACCAACAGAAATATTATTAAATGTGTTTACGTTTGTAAGTACAGTTGGAGTAGTAGCTGTACTTTGATTAGCAGTAAATGTGCCGGTTGGTGCTGGATCAGTAATATAAACACTTGCTGTCACAAACCCTGCTGTTAAATTTGCTAGGCTGATGCCCAAAACAGTTACGCGAACGTTGCCTGCCGCGGTATAAACTATTATAGGATCAGTTCCTAATGCTGTACTTAATACGTTTTTAAATGTGGTTGCCATGTCTTATCCTAGTGCTAACGCCCATTGAGCGGCTGTGTCCGTAGCTTGATTAATTGTGATACCTGCTGATACACCTGCAACACCTGCCCACTGACTGCCTGTATAAACTTCAACGGCCAAATTACTTGGATCACTATTAAAACGTATCATACCAGATGTTGGACTACCTGGACGTTGTAATGTTGTTCCTGCTGGAATAACTACGCCGTTGGTTCCGCCGATGTAAACATAACCTGTAACGGTGCCAGTTATGGCTGTTGAGCTAACTGTTTGGGCTGGACTTACATAGTATGTACCTTGTGTGCCAGGTGTGTAAAAATTATATGTTCCAGTTGCTTGAGTAGTGAATGCTTTGGTCAACGTAATTGTTGCTCCAGAAACTGCGCTTACAAAGGTGTTTTCTGGAATACCTGTGCCGCTTACAAATTGATTTTTAGCAATGTTAGTTCCTGAACTCACTACAAATGTATAAGAACTTGATGCACCACCGCTTGAAAATGTTGGACTTGCCACAGCCGCAGTTGTTGCTGTGTTTTGACTGATAACCACAGTATCCGCAGTGACTCCGCTTCCAGTTAGTATCATTCCAGAATTAATTGGACCAGATGCAACTGCTGTAACTGTAAGTATTGCTAGCTGTGCTGTAATCGTTGTGCTTGCTTGAGTAAAATAGTTGTTGATAGACCAAGTACTGCTTGAACCAGCACCAGTTCCAGTTAAGTTGGCAACAATATAAGTGCCTACTGGTATTGTGCCGCCACTTAAACTTTGTCCTACCACTAACCCTGCGCCAGTTGGTGCGCTGGTAACTGTCAGTGTTGATCCAGTAACACTACCTGTAAATGTTACTGCTGTGGCATTTGCTACAGATCCAGTAAAACTAGCAGTTCCAGTTGTTTGATTAAATGTTGTTACTGCGTTAGAAACAGTATTGGTAATGTTGTTAGCATTAACTTTGATATTACCAATGATGATTCCGCCAACACCAGTTGTAGCAAATTGAATATCTGCATTGTTTACAGTGTTGGTAATTGTGTTACTACTAAAAACTAAATTATTTGTTTGAAAGTTAGCAACATTGATTGTGTCAAAATAACTTGAAGTGGAGTAAGTATTATTCCAATAAAAACTTGCACTACCCAAGTTGTATGTAGCAGTTATATCTGGTGTTAAATTACTACTAATTCCAGCAGTGATTGCCACTGTATCGGTTGTGGCATCACCAATTGTGATGTTGCCTTTAATAGTAACTGTGCCATCAACAGTCAAGTTGCCTTGTGTGTACAAGTTTCCAGTAACAGTTAAATTATTATTAATAACCACTGCTCCTGTACCGGTCGTGGTCAAACTGATATTTTGATTGGTGGCAATTGTGCTCAGTGTGTTAGCAGTTAATTGTAACTGTCCAACTTGTAAAATGCCTTGGTATACTACTGGGTTTGAGCCGCCAGCTGTTAAATTAATTTGACTGCTTGAGCTGGTAATACTATTAGAAGTAAAATCAATTAGGCCAAGTGTACTGGTATTGGTTACGTTTAGTGTAGAGCTACGGATTGTTCCGTTAACTTGTAAATCGTGTGAAGGAGTACCGGTATTGATACCAACGCGGCGATTTGATACATCCAAGTACAATAGATTCGTCTCAAATGCCAAGTCTACACCATTACGAAGTAGATTCGACTTTAAGAGCGGACCACTAATTCGACCAAGGGCCATCTGCCTCTCCTTTACCACCGAATTTCACGGATACGGCCACCTTGCATAGCGGGCCTCGCTGTTGAGTATCGTAAAAGTTTGGTCAACCTTTACAGTAATAGTATTTAGCGGTTTGGGATTTTTAACCTAGTATAAGGTCGTAAATTACGGCACTGTCACTCATGTACTGAGCATCCGCAAGTGAAATATTTCCGTTGGAGTTCTGCCAAGCTGTTCCGTTATAAATTTCTAAAAAGCCCAAGTCTGTGTTATAACGAGTGGTGCCCGTGATAGTAGTATTACGTTGGGCTGTGGTTCCCAAAGGAAAAACAGCGGCAGTTGTTCCAGCAAAATTTACATACCCGTCATTAGTTGACAGCAAATAATATGGAGCATTATAAACTCTGTTTGTGTTATTATTTAGATTACTTCCGGTGAACGGTACTAGACCATTAAAAGTTATATTGCCAGTTCCCAACGGACTAATAGTAACATTGTTAGAAATAACTGTGCTATAAATGCTGTTATTAGCCAGTGTAATTCCGTCCAACACAGCACCAGTTGTGTTTACGCTGGTACCATTTAAAGTTGTAGCATAAATGTTATTCCACTTTTTACTACCAGATCCTAAACTATAAGTGTTAGTTGTACTGGAAATTAAATTTGAATTTCCGTCTGCTGTAAATGAAATTGTATCGGTTGTGGCATCGCCTAGATTAATTACACTACCTGCAATATAGTTACCGTCAACTAGTACATTACCAGTCACATAAGTCAAACTGCTGACTCCGTTAACTTGCATGTTGCCGTTAACTTGCACGATGCCTATGTTATCTGGAGTTATGTAAAGACTTTCGTTTATAGTCTTTGTGGCAATCAATCTGTCAGTAATATTGACATTTGCGCTACCAACACCGTTGGTTGCAATTATTGGATTGCTGACTTGGTTAGGAGAAACATACAACGTACCAGTTGCTAATTGTATAGTATTACTGCTGATAGTCCAGTAGGAATCGGTAGTAGTTACGCCGTCAACTATTAAACTAACAGTTTCCAGTGCTTGATCGCCAGCAAGTGTTCCTAAGTAAAGAGCTTCAGGGCTTGTGCCATAGTTGTTGATGCCAATACGATTGTTAGCAACATCTAAGTATAGTAAATCAGTATCAAATTGAACGTCATCGCCTTGGAATTCCAAGTTGGAGGACAGTAATTGTCCGCCAATGCGTCCTAAACTTTGTGCATATTCCGGCGTTAAATTGAGAGCCATCAGCTACCCCTTAACTGTCAAAACCTGAGATAACTGTGATTGGTTTTGTTGCGGCCGCTGGGCCTGTAAAACGAATATAATACCCTGTAGGTAATGTCATAGTGATACCCCTACCTGCCGCAATTGCTCCAGTGGTAGCATTATTGATTGTAATGGTGTTGGTAAAACTGTTCACTGCTGTTACTGTGGTACTGGCCGCAAACACAGTTCCGCTGGCGCTACTTGTAAAAGTCACAGTACCAGTCGGTGTTGAATTTGGTGGTGCGCTGAGTACTACCACGTTGCCTGAAGCACTTACCACTGTTTGACCACTGTTAAATCCAATACCGTCTACAAACATTCCTGCAACTATACTGGTGGTGCTGGCAACAATTAAGTTGTTGCCGCCGCCCCATGCCGCAAATGTAAGTGTACCGCTAGGTGTGCTGTTTGCTACCGCATTGAGAACAAAACTTGTAGTAGCGGAACCACTAACAATAAACTGTCCGCTGTTGAACCCAGTAGTATTAATCAGTTGTTGACCGTCAACAAATGTGCCTGATTTGGTACTGACTACCATAGTTGTGCTAACTACACCACCGCTCACATAAGTTGCAGTTGTACTAGTCGCATTGACTGTTGTTGTAACTGTTGTGGTTGGTGCTGTTGTTGTAACAGCAGACCCAACGATGATATCTGCAACACTGTTTAAAATAATATTAGTAGAGCCAATGTTGGCCAAAGTATTAACAGTGTCACTGACTGTTGGGTTTTGTGCAATTAAATAGTTAGTGTTGAACAATTGAAAAACGTTTTCAACATATACCATTAAGTTTGCGCCAGTCCAAGTGTATCCGCTTTGTGGTATACTAGGAGGTGCTGGGCTAAGTGGGCCATATAACGTGCTGATACCGTCGCCGGCGCCTAAACTTTGTAGGGCAATTGCGCCGCTTTCTTTGAAACGTAAACTGCGCCAGCTGGAACTTTGATATACTTCTACCTGTCCGCTAGTTGTGTTTAACCGCATCATACCAGCAACTGGGCTGACTGCTCTATCAGCATCAGGTCCACTAGGTAACAGCAAGCTACGTGTGGTATTAAATTGCACTTCATCGGCTTTGGTAATAACCAGCCGCTGATCGTGCGGTGCTTTAGGATTAAGGTTTATGTTTCTTAAAAATCGCATTATACGCTCAATGTGCTTACAGTAGATACTAAACTACTAATGTTCATAAATGTTGTTCCAGAACCATATGTACCTGGGTCTGCTGTATAACTCAGTTGAATTGTTGTGGCTGTACTGGCTGTACACACATAAACTCCGTTATACAATGCATTGCCATTACCAACAATACTAAAATAAAAGCCAACGCCGCCGTTGGTTCCTAAACTGGCTGTTGTTGGGATATTAAATGTAACCAAGTACGGGCCCGTGCCGGTTTTTGCGTTGTAACTTGATACAGTTAAACTAACTGCATTAGGACCCACTCCTGTTGCCGCGCTACTAGTAGCTACCAGTGTGTCGTTGTTACTCATAATAATTTTTTCATTATCAAAAGTAAATGTTTCTCCGGCTGGCAGAGGCAATGCGCTGACAATCATGTTGGAAAAATTAGGAGTTCCGCCACCTGGCACTATGAACAAGTTCAAATTGCTTTGGCCAACTGTTGGAGTCGCAGGATTAAATGTGTTTACATTTGACACAATCAAAGTGGTGATAGCAGTATTGCCGCTACTGGTATACAATGTTGTGTTTGCCGCGTTGATTGATGTACAAGTTAATGCCATATTCTGTCCTTAAAATATCATGCTTAAAAGTAATGCTCGATTCTTGGCCACTAACTCGTCGGCATAGTTTGTACTATTTACAAAAAATATTCCTGACTTTCCTGGTCCTGGAGTAATGCTCGAGTATACTTTGGTACCGCCTGTTGTGTAAGTTGGTAACGTTTGGTTGTTGAGTGTTAGTACCGCGGCCACTTGTATATTACCGTTATTTGCGCCCAATACTAAGTCATTAGACAAGTCATAATTTTTAATAGTATTGGTTTTGATCTTTATGTTATCGATGTAAAAACCGTTAGCATTCAATTGGGCTCTTATGACACCGTCTACGGTGAACACCACCTGGCTGGTTTCTGCTACTGGTGTTGGATCTGCTGGGCTGAACGGTGCTGTATAAACACCTTGGGTTGGATTGCCTGTGGCCGCTTGGTTTAAAATCCAACTGAGTCCACTACCAGAAACAATATATGTGCCAGCAGTAACACTGCCGCCGCTTAACAGCATGCCTGGTTGAACTGGATCGCCTGTGGACTGAGTAAAGGTCAGTACTCCTGGAGTGGCTCCAGAAATATTTGCACTGGTAAGAGTGGCAATTCTTGTTGCGCTTACGCTTGAATCAAACACACGAACTGTGGTGTCGCCTGAGTAAATCTGATTGACGTCGGCAACGCCTGGTAAAAATGCTCCAGACGCTACATAATTTGTGACATATTGTTTATTAGGAATATGGTCGTTTTGAGTCACGCGAGCATAATAAGGCACACTTCCCACAGTAGCAACGCCTCGAGCAATACTTAAAACGTTGGTTGTGTTGTTCAAGTCAAAGTTGATGTCAAAGCCAGCTTGAGTGCCAACTGCGGCCAGTTGCACACTGGTCAATACCCCGTCTGCGGTACGTGCCACAAATGAACCTGGAGCACTTGTTCCTAAAGCAGGATCATAATGCGTAACTGATTCATCGTAAATAAATTGGGCGGCTGATAACACACCGCGATTGATCTGTATGCCAGAACGATAATTATTTGCCGCGCTGATGCCTGAATTGACATCGCTAGGATCATAATTCAATTCAAAAATTACATCTTTAACATAACTGTTTGTTGACTCAACATAAGTGGTTGTGCCAATAACATCCAAGTTTCCTTTAATAGTCACGCTACCGTAACTGGCAGGATTTGCAGATTGTCCTGTGGTATCTAATACAATATTTTTGGGCGTGACACCGGAACCTACAACAACTTTGTAGTCTCCGTTATTTATTTTGACTATTCTTGACATTAGTTATCCTAAACAGGGAGCTTGCGCTCCCTTGTTAGTTATTACGCACTTGGGATTTGGCAAACTGTTGCTGTTGCTGATCCAAAAGTCCAAGGAACTGACGAACCGCTAGTAAAAACTGTGCCAGTACCAACTATTAATGTGGCTCTATTTTTAGTCAACTTAGTAACATAATATGTACCAGCGGAAGCATCAACAGCAACAATGGCCATCTCACCTGCCGCTGTTGGAGCACTTGCTTTTAGTGCGCAGATTGCTGTACCGTCTTGAGTCTGAATTTGATAACGACGACTTGACACTTGTTTGATAATGTCGTTACCAGTTGTACGGTTTGTTGTACCAGCTGTGATGCCTTGACACACAATGGCATCGCCAACTGTTGCTGTCAATGTTGCTATTGGAGTAGCACTACCAGAGCCACCTGCAACGGTACCAGCAAATGTAATTGTAGGAGCAGCGGTGTAACCTGAGCCTGCTGTGACTACTGTTACTGTGTAGGTTGTTGTGCCAGTTACCACAACATTTAGTGTTGGTTTTACGCCGCCTTGGATTTGCGGTGCAGTGATGCTTGCGCCTGGAATTGCGTAAGTACCGTTGACTAATGATGCTAACGTGCCAGCTGGAGCTGTTGCACTTGCAACACCCTCGCCGCCGACACCAGCAGTATTGGTATTACCAAAGAATTTTTTATGTAAAGGACGTCCCATTTTATTTTCTCCTTAAGAAATAACAGCGTTCTAGGCTGTACGCGGTTGGATATCCGCATAAAATCCACCCTGTGTGGATCATTACTATGTATTTAGCTGAAAACGAAAAAGGACTTCCGAAGAAGTCCTTAGTCTTATAACGCTAATGTCTCTTTCAGATTAACTGAATTTAACGTTAGCTGAAGTGATACCAACACGACCCAAGTAGTCCGCGGCATTACCTAGAGAAGAAGCAGTGTTGCTTAATTCTACGTAACCGTAACGTGTCATGAATGATACAACTGGTTCAAATGTTGATGGATCCAATACAACACCACTGCTCATCAATGGAATGTATGGGCAATAGAATGCAGGAGCATCAGACTCTGAAGAACCTTTGTAACCAACAAGAATACTTGTTGAATCGTTTGCGTATGAGTTAACATAAATCTTCATAGCATTGTTCAATGTACCAACAAACTTGGTGTTTGTAGGTGCTTCGAATGTACCTTCTGTTGTACGAGCAAATGCGCTTGTAGTAGCAGATTGTAGAATTGTCAATGCAAATGGACTTACAACGGCGTAGTTACCAGCACCACGACGTGTACGCTGAGCGATCAAGTTAGCAACACGGTTGATCTGAACTGCCAATGCGGCATGCTCGTCACCAACAAATGTAGCTGTACCAGATACAGCGGCTTGGTTATATGTCTCAGTATCTGCACCAGCAAGTGTTAACAAGCTAGCCAATACTTCTTGGTCGATTTCAGCAGTAATTTCTTGTGCTAAAGCGGCCATGATTTCTGCTTCAACGTCAATACCCTGTTGGGCCTGTGCGTCTTGAGCGGCTTCAAACGTCCAGCGAGCTGATAACTTACGTGTCTTAGCTTCAACTGTTTGTTTCAAGATCTGGATGCTCATTCTGTTACCAGCACGACCTTCTAAAGTAGCTGTACTAGCGGCTTTAGCTGTTGAACTTTCGTTTCCAGAATATGCTTCTGCAATCTTGAATGGGCTCAATGCCTCTTCACCTGCTGTCACTCCACTGTTTGTTGATGTGTCTGCATAGCGAACACGCAACGTGTGAATTTGTCCAACTGGACCAGTCATTGGTTGTACGCCGACTAGTTCATTAGCAATGACTGTAGGCATAACGCGGCGAATCACTGGAAGGATTACGCGATTTAGTGTGGCAACGTTACCGGCAGAGGTAGCACCAGCTGTTGGGGATTCCATCAAATACTTACGAGTATTTTCTAGTGTAACCGCCATGACTGATTTTTTAGTGCCGTGTAGGCCTTCTAAAAGTGCTTCCTTAGTTTCTGCCCAACGTCCGTTTAGTAGTTCTGACATTTAAATTCTCCTTAAATTTTTAGTCCAGCAAGTCTACGAATATCAATAATGTTATTGTTTTCTAGCTCACTGCTACGATTGGTGTTGGAAACTTTGTTTCCTGTGATTTCTTTTGCCTCAGTTAGTGCCTGTTTTTGTTTTTGTGGAGCTTTACCTGCTATAACAGCTGGTAAGTACTTGTCAAAACTATCAACTAGTTTTGCTGTTTTCACGCTCTCCATTAATTCACTCATAATTACTTTCTGTTCACCGTTAAGTGGACTTAGCAATTCTGCCATGATGTGTTGACGTTCGATGCTTTCGCCCAAACGCTTTGATTCTGCTTTTTTGCTTTCTATTACTTTTTGTGCCATGATAACATGAGCTTGCGCTTCTGTTAGTTCTGCCGTTTTCAAGTCTATGACTTTGAGCAATTTTGCAGTTTCTGATTTCTCGTTCAAGTAACTGGTCTGATATTCTGCGGCAAACGCCTCAAACATCTTGCGACCAAAGTCAGTGCGGCGAGCTGATTCAATGTCTTCTTTCAAGCTAGTAAGTTCAGTAGTTAAACCTTCTGTTACTAGTGTGTCGACCATCTGTGCGGCTCGTTGTACAAACTGTTCTTTAACTTTTGCAAGTTGTTGACGTCCTTCACGGACTAAACGTACCTTGGTCTCTGCAAGGTCTTGCTTGTCTTTGTAAAATTCTGCGATTTCTTGGGCCAATGCTTCTACTACGAAAGTTTCTAATAGTCCAAACTTACTAGCCATTACTTTCTGATCTTCATGTAGCTCTAAAACTTCAGAAGCCAACTGGCGAGTAACGAATTCCTTCATTGTCGCTGTGTCTGCTTTCATTTTTTGAGCATATTTAACTTTCATTTCTGCAAGTTGATTACGATCTTCAGTAAACTCGACAATTTCCTGTGCTAATTGTTCGCTGATCATTGTGTCCACAGCTTCAATCATAACTTGTTTGTCATGTTCGTATTTTTGGGAAAATTCTTCGCGTAACTGTTGAGTTAATACTTCGCGAGTCTCGATTAAACGAGCTTCGAAAGCAGACTCAAGAGAAGCTTGGATCTCTTCAGAAATCACGTTGTTTTCAAATAAACTTTTAAGTGCTTCCAACATGTGATTCTCCTTTTATTGGAGTTTGCCAATTATTGCTAATAGGCTCTCTTTGAGATATTTCTGTGCTTTAGGATCACCTTTCACCTCTTGCGCTATGCGTAAGGCACTTAATCCCCCTCGATTATTCATCAAGTGTTCATAAATTGGTGTGGGGTATGCTCCAGGAGCACTAGGTTGAGCCACCATATCTACTGTGATGATCTCAAAATCTGATACTTCACCGGACCCGTCGCCTTTGACGTTGCCGGACCCCCTACTGGAGACACCTAATTTTACTCCGCTTTCCAGCATTGTACGAATTAGTTGCCCCATAGGAGTTGGCAAAATTTTAAGTTTGCCATAACCATTTGGGCCGTCCATCCACATATTTGTTATCATGTGACTTACGCGGTCCAAATTTATTTTTAGATCATCTGGATGATCCACTTCCCCGAGAACTGAATAGCCGTTTTGAATCTGATCATTAAGGGTTTTGACAGCCTTGCCAATCTCGTTAACAGGGTAAACACGCTGGTTAGCGTTTTTTATACCGCCCTGGATGCAAATCCCTGACATGTATAAATTTTTCCCGTCTTTGTCATCAGACTCAACGACCATTTTTGCTTCGTTGAAACTGAGATTCTCTCGGAGGTATAGTGACATATTTTTAAATAGTCTCTTTTTATTTCTTAGCTTGACGTAAAATACTTTGCTTGTTTGTAGCAGTTTCTTTTGCACCAGCTTTTTCAGCGCCGTGTCCTGGCTGTTTAGTAGTAAATGCATTGCCTGCTTTACCGCCTGGAACATTGATGTTGCCTTTGGCATCTGGATTAGGAGCTACTTTAGTGCCCATTACTCCGTTGCCTTGTACTGTTGATTTTGCGCCAATATCAGCACTAACTTCTCTGTGGCCTTGTGCAATATTAGCAGTTGTACCGCCCATATTGTTTTTGCCAGCTACAACTGATTTAGTTTGTACGCCGTTGTCGCCGCCTTTTGCAAACGTGTTGTATGTAGATCCGCCAACTTTCTCAACGTATTCGCGGATTAGTTGTTCGTCGTCTTCCATAAAACTGTTTTCGTCAGTGTGGATATAGTGGTGTACTTCAGTACCGCCTTCTTCATCTTCACCTGCTGTTTCTTTTTCAATAGTGTCATCCATGCCCATGTCATCCATGCCCATGTCGTCACCACCAAACTCGTCGCCAGCCATGTCATCACTGCCCATGTCATCACTGCCCATGTCGCCGCCTTCTTCGCCGGCCATTAGCTGTTCAAATTCTGCTTTCAGATCTTCCAAAGCATCTTCTAAATCTTGTACGCGATCTTCAACGTCACCTTCTGGTTCGTCATCTTCATCGCTGTCTGCATCGACGTCGCCCATCATGTCATCAGTTGCATCATCTGCACTGAAGTCATCTTCGTCGTCTTCTTTTTTGTCTTCTTCATCCATTCCCATATCGGTTGGTGGAGTTGAAGAATCTGAACTTTGTTGTCCAAAGTCATTTTCTAGTAGTTCTTCGTAGATTTCGCGTGATTTTGCGACTACGATGTTGTGGAATATTTCTTGTGCTGTTGATTTATCTTCATTAATCAAAGCCTCGAGCATTTGCTCGAATTGTGTACGATCAGTCATGTTTGTCTCCTGTGAATATGAATACAAGGCTGTATGATATTTACACGTATCAGCAAAATACTTGCTGATATAGTATAAAAACAGCTCGTTTTATGTACTAACCCGTTTATGCCGGTGCTGGCATTGGTGGTTTAGCATACATCTTGTTGATGAAAGCTAGTTCATGCTCTTGTTCTAGTATATGTGCTTCGCTACCTTTGCGAAGTTCGTTGATCTGTGATAGTGTCAATCTTGTTTTACGTGTGTCGGATTTCTTCATAGCTGATTGATCGCGCAATGGATTGTAGCGCATGTCATTGACATTGCGTCCAGCATCCGACATGTTAAAAAGTTCACGTAGTATCATGTTAATATTTATGCTGTAGGAGTCATTCCCGGAGCCTGCATCTCTGCCCCCGGAGTTGGAGGAGGTACTAATGGATTCTCCATACCTTCTGGAGCGGACAAATCACCAACGGTAGTCATATCTCCTGCAATTCCGCCTGCACTCAAGCCAGCACCACGCAGTTCGCCAGCACTGTCAGTGTCAGTGGCACTGCCTTCGCCTTGTTCTTCTGCCCACAAGCGTTCGTTTTCTGCAATCTCGTCGTCTGTCAAACCTAAGAAACGCTTCAAAGCAAAGCGATGACTCATGTAAGGCACTGCTTGTATTGTGTTGAATGTGTTGATACGTTCAGTATCCAGTGCGGCCTGACGGCTACTTGCAAAGTTTAACGGTTCGTTGAAACGCAAATCAAACAGTGTAGCATCAATGTTCACACCACGTGTGTGCATGTAGCGTTTGAATTCAATATCAAACGAAGTTGATATCAATGCTTGCAAACGTTCACAGTATTTGTTAAAGCGTAGTTCTTGAATGTATGCGGTGCCCACACGACCATCATTGTAACTGCTGTTGCTGTCGTCTGCACCAGTAGGCAAATAGCTACTTGGTATGCGTAAACCACGGAACAACTTGTTGGTAAAGTACTTTAAGTCATCAATCTCACCCAAGTTGGTACCACCTGGTAGTGTTGTGACATCCGAACCACGGCCATCAGCTGATTTAGGAAAGAAATAGTCTTCATTAATGCTTAGGGGATTGTATGCTGAATCGATAACGTTCTGACCGCCACCATTTTGGCTAGGAATTCTACGTTGATGGATCTGGTCTTTGACTCTTTCCACAAACGCCATGGCCAAGTGACTGGGCATGTTGCCTACATCTATGTGAAAGATGCGTCTTTCTGGAGCACGTTGTATACGATAGATAAGAATAGCATCTTCCAGCAGTTCTTTTTGCTTGTAAACCTTAAAGATGTTTTCTAACAAGCTGTTGCCAAACGGATAGTTGTTGTCTAGGCCTTCACTTAGGCTCAAGTGTATAACATGTTCAGCGTTGACTGCCACTTCGTTTTCTTGTTTGTCCCAACGACCGCTAGTTGATGGATATGCACCTGTCATGCCACGGGCGCCAAGCCCACCTGTCCCCACACTTGCGCTTGATCCGCCGCGATTGACATCTTTTACATTGGGTGCAATCTGTGTGGCAACTAAATTTTGAAAGTTAGGATTGATATCACGGATAACATATTGCTCTGGCTTTTTGCCTTCGCTTTCATTGGCAATGATCTTAACTACTTTGCTGGGATCAACATAAAACCACTTTTGTGTTTCTGGATCACGAATAAAAAAGCTGTCGCCAAATTTGAATGTGTTGCGTAGTATGCGGAAAATACGCACATCAAACTGTTGTAACTTGACCCATTGATTCAAATATTCCGTTAGAATTTTTGTTTCAGCATTGGTGGCTTTGCTACGCCATTCAATTTTGAATGCCGCACCGTGTCCATCTTTGTTTTTTTGTGTGCAAAATTCTGCTAAAATATCCAATGCCGCATTGACTTCTGGATCAGCATCCATGGTTTCGTACTGCTGATAACGATCTATACGATTTGGACTACCACTGTAAACATCCGGCAAATAGCTGGAATAGTTTGTTTTGGCTGGACCCATGCCAGCACTAGTGTTATTTGGACCCACCGGGCTACGGCTTTGTGATCCAACAGGTACTGGTGTGAAAAACTTTTTCCAACTCATATTATATGTATTCCTTAAACAATATTAATGCCAGCGGCTTTAATGTTTGTGGCTGTATCTTTAGTGTTTCTAGCAACTTCTCTCATGGTTGATGCCGTTACTTGCATCACTGTACTTATCTCGCGCAAAGCCGACACTAGTTCAGATTGATCTGTGGTACTGTTGATTGCTTGCTCAACTTGAGCGTTGACTGCTTCCTTGACACTGCTGATTTGAACTGGAATATTTCTCAATAATGAATTCATTGTGGGACTGTTGACACCTGAATTGCTGACCATTCCTATGTTGTCCATCATAAACTGCCCTAGATCGCCTTCATTCACAATAGCTTCTCTTTGCCCAGCTTCAGCCCACATAGACAATTGTGGGCCGCCTTGGAACCAACTGCCATTGCCAGATTTACTAGGATTAGTTCCGTCTGCCATTCTAGTAATTTTACCAAACATTTCTTCAAGTCTTGTGAGAGTTAATTTCCACTCAGCTAATATTTTTTTCTGACTGTTTCCGGCTTCCACATTGAGGTCTTTAATTGCTTGTATTGCAACAGTTGTTAAAGCTGTTACTGGCGCTTGTTTCATATTGGATTCTGCTGTAGTGCCAGTTCTTCTACTTGCATCCAACGTGTCCTGGGCCGCACCTGCTATTGTAGGATTGCTCAGTAATTCTCTATTTGCAGTAACCGCCGCTCTGTTGAGATTACTACCAAACAATGTGATATTTCTTTGCATCTCCATAGTTAACTCTGTGGTCAGAGCCGCTGGATCTCTATCTCCGCGTCTGTATCCGCCTTCAACAAGGTTGCCCTTTGCATCAACTTCGTCTTTAAGTCTTTTTCCTTCTTGTTGCAGTTCTATATCTTCTTTGATCATTGCTACAATTTCGTTATCGCGCATGTTTGCACGAGAAGGATCAGCATTTCTATATGCCGCTATGCTTGTTTCTCTATTAAACTGTTTGTCATATGCTTCTTGAGCCATTCTTGTTTGAAGACCAACACCATAACTGTGCTGTTGTGACATTCTAATCAGGCCATCACCCATTTGCCCTTGAAGAGCTTTTGAAGCTGTCACTGCTTGATCTCTAACTTCTTTGCTACTGCTGTTGGCCATTCTACCAATTTCTACAACTTGAGCCAACACTTCAGCTCCGTATGTTTGTTGAATGTCGTTGGCCATCTGTTGAGTTATTGCGCCATTTCTTGCTACCGACATTACCAATGCTCTTTGCATTTCTTGCCCGTATCCAGCTGAAGAAGCATTGATGGCTCCCAGTGTTGCTTCACCTCCGGGATTTTTTTGACGGAATTGCAATATGGCCGCACGAGTCTGCGCTTCTTCTTGAATGGCTTTTACATTTTTCAGTTGTTCTTGTCTGCTCATGCCAGTGAGTTTTGCTTGTTCATCCATCTCCTTTGAAAGAGCAACAGTTGATGCTAAGAAATCGTTCATACGGTCCTGCTGACTTTGTCCTTGAAGACGCTGGACACCTTGTGCTTGAATGGTCACTGCCAAGGCTTCATTCAAATCTTTAGGAAGCATGCCTAGTTTTTGAAATGCTTGACTGTTCGTGCTGTTTTGTATTTCAAAAGACAATTGGCCAAATGCTTCAGCACCTGTACTGAGATTGCCAGTCAACAATGCAAATGCAGGTTTGGTGGTGTCTAACATTCCAGCCCAATCCTTTACACTCATGCCAGTTGATGAGAATGCCTGACGGAATGCCATGGCATCACCGCCCATTTGAAATCCTAAGCTACTGACCTGTTGCCAATCTCTAACTGAATCTGCAACAAAACCACCCAATGATTTGAAGATTGCTCCAATCTCTTTGGGTAAAACTTTGCTCATGGTATTTCCAACCATTTCCACTGCATCATTAACATCTGCTGTTTGCTCAATAGCTTTGCCAGCAAAGTTTTTCATCTCTCCCAGTATGCCTGTCAAACCATTCTTCATCTGGTCGACCAAATATGCTACCGAGTCTGCCTTGGCGGCACTTCTAGATGAATTGTCGGTTTGATAGCTACTACCACCTACTGCTTTGGCAATTGCTTGGGCAAACTCGTCTACTGTCATATCAACAACTTTTGAAGCGGCCATTATTTTTTCCTTGAAATACACGCATATAAATACGTTATAGTATATTTATCTGGAGATAATAATGGCCAATAACCCATTGAAAAAGTATTTTAGACAACCCAAAGTCTATGTTAAACTGCCTAGCAAGGGTATTTTTAATCAACCGGGCACACTGAACGGAGACCCTGATAACGTATCAGTTTATGGCATGACTGGCATGGACGAAATTCTAGTCAAAACTCCTGATGCACTATTGAACGGAGAAAGCACCACAAAGGTCATTGAAAGCTGTTGCCCCACAATCAAGGATGCTTGGGATTTGTGTTTGTTGGATTTGGATTTGTTATTAGTGGCCATACGAATTGCCACTGAAGGCAACACCATGGCAGTTAGTCACACCTGTAGTGCTTGCAAAGAAATAAATGATTATGATATTGACCTAGGCACTTTTGTACAGCATTTTAGCACTTGCGAATACAACAGCAAAGTGCCTTTGGAAGACATAACAATTACACTACACCCATTAAACTACAAGCAATGGACTGAATTTCAAACCAAAAACTTTCAAATCCAACGTCAACTGGCGCAGGCTATGGCCATGGATGCTATCGAGCATGAAGAAGAACAAAAGAAATTGCTGGCTGGATTGTTTGAAAAAGTCACAGTGATACAAAATGATCTGCTGATGCAACAAGTGGAAAGTGTTGAGTCGCCAGAGGGTGTTACCAACCAACGACAGTTTATTCAAGAGTGGCTCAACAACTGTGACAAGAGTGTGTTTGATGCTATCAAGATAAAAGTTGAAGAAAATAGAAAACGTTGGGAACTGCCAGCGGTCAAAGTGGTTTGCGAGTCTTGCAAAGCTGACAATTCCCTGTTTGTGAACATGGATCAATCCAGTTTTTTCGCCAACGCCTAATTAGACTTTCCAACGAAGAAATTGAAGAATATCTAGTTAGGCTAGAAAAAGATGTCAAGCGACTCAAGACCACATTGTTTCGTATATGCTGGTACATGCGTGGCGGTGTTGGCATAGACGATTTGTTGTTTACACTTAGCAAAGAAGATCTAACACTGATGGGCACCATCATTGAAGAAAACATTGAGATCACACAGAAAAGTGGAATGCCGTTGGTTTAAAGTTGACCTGGCATTTTACCTGTCATGCCTCTTGATCGTGTCTGCTTTTCAAAATCAGCATAGTCTTTAGCGTCCTGCGCAGGATCGGACCATTTTATGCCATTGGTACTTGCGGCTGATGCCACGTCCACTGCGGCAGTAATATTAGGTGTGACCGTTTTATTGATATTGATACCGGTCCACTCTTCAATCCACTTAACTAACCAATCCCAACTACCAGTAACTATTGCACCTGGCACATTGAAAAATGCAGGACCAATATATTCTTTTATCATTTTGGTTCCATACGGGCTTGATAGAAATACCTGTGCGGCCGCAACTATACCTTCTTCAATCAATTTACCGGCAATGCCAGGTTTTTTAGTAATGACAGTGCCAGCCGCTCCGCCAAATGTGCGTAAAAATGTTCCCAGTAATGAAGCAGATCCAAATGCAAATCGTATCAGAGCTTGTGTGGCATACTGAGCGACCCATATGCCAAATATTTCATCTCTTGCCTTGCTGATCCATATTGCTTTTTGCTCTTCTGTGTAGCTGGCAAACTCAGGATAGCCTTGTTTGAATTGTGCAAGGGGCTGTCCAGCAATTTGTTCCAAAGCATATACTTTGGCACCAGCTTCTATAGTAGGCAACCATATATTAGTGGTTTTAAAAAATCGCATGGCACTGTTGCCAGCAGTCCATTTCTTTTCTAGTGCCGCCCGATGTGCATCAGCTTGGTCAGGGTTTGCTGTTATCCAAGCCAGTGCCACTGCTTCAGCAGTAACAGGAGTTGCGGCTTCAGTTATTATGTCTAAAATCTTCATGATATGTTATTTATAGTATTGAAAGATGTACTGCGTACATCTGCTCTTCGCTTTCGCTCGAGCTTTTTCTGTTTCTTACTGTGTAGTAATCAAGTGCGAAGCACTGTAAATATTATCTAGATTGTGTAGTCACACTTAGCCCTGACGGGCTAAAAATGAACATTATCTGAGTTGAGCAGTTCACTTAACGTTACAGCATTACAGTGGCGGTTGTCCGGTACCACGAGCTGAGTCTTAATTACAACGGCAGGTCTATGAGCATACGTTAACATGCCAATAGCCGCGGGTATTTCTCCCTCTTTTAGCCTTTCTAAATATTTTCTCTTTAAAATCAAACTGGTTATAGGCATATCCAATCCGCGTCTGTTACGATAGTGATTTTAAACCCTTCCGCCAAGGTAAGGAATTCCATTCACTGCGATCCGTGATCCAGCTGTAAGGGCACAATATGGTCGCCTGTGCGGGCTTATTTGGCAGTTAAACAGCCTGAATTATTGGCCTTTGAGTATGTGTGAACCATGCACACGGACAGATATCTGGCCGTTATAATAGTCTTTTGATTCTAGAACTTTGCGGGTGAATTGTTCTCTGGCCTCGAAGTAAGAGCATTGCGCCTTGGATGTGCAGTAGTATAGGATTTCTCGAGTGAAGTTTTCTTTGCCTAATTTCAATACGTCCACATTTAATTCTAGATTTGAACCGTAATAATCACGCCAATCCGAATCAATTTTTGACCGTATTTTCTTTTTTTTCTTAGTTCCGTTCTTGAGCTTGACCACCCGGTAGGATGTTTTGGCGAACTTGGCTAATTTTTTGCCTATATACATGCGTCCAGAGATTGTGTTGGTTATGAGATATACGAAACCCACACATTCTTCGGGCAGGATTTCTATTAAAGTATTTTCATAAGTCCAAGACATACACTAGTTAGTGTCTGCGTCTCCGGTCCCCTGCTTCTTTTGAGCCTTTGTAGCGTCCACTGCGTGACGCCAGTCTTGTATTAGTTTTCGCCTTTCACGTGACAGGATACGAATCTGGGCTAACCAGTATCGTGTTTGTTCCCCAGCACGGCGTGTGCCTCGATTGATCCAACGCTGATTTGCTTTGAAGTACTCATTAAACGCCCGCATGATCTGCGAGTGTAGTTCTTCATCCTGTGGAATCATTTGTTAGGTTGTTCCTTGGTCAGCACCGGATCTTCTTGTGACGGATACTGTATGGGAGGGTTTAGATTCCAACTGTCCGATGTAAAAATACGTATGGGTTTCCAGAATCTATGTATGATATTGTTGATAACAACAGCACCAGCTACCACAATTACAAAACCCAACATTATTAAAATACTGGCGCTTAACCAGACAGCGGCTTGATCCATATTCATTATTCTGTTACCTCTAAATCATTTGCGTAGCTGGTAAAGCCATTTTCTTTAATGACTTTAAGCACGTTGTTTACCCGCCCAATCAATTCATCCTTGTGACTGATCAAGAAGATGTTCTTTTTGCGTTCACGGCTCATCTTTTTAAGCACTGCCAACGCACCTTCAACACCCGACGCATCCAGGCCGTTGTCGATTAATTCGTCCACAAACAACAGGTTGATCTGCTGATATAGACTTTCCCACACGTCACGGAAACTCCAACTCAAACCCAATATAAGTCTGTTACGCTCTCCTCGACTTAGATTGTCAAAATCCAAGTCTTGCCCCAGCTGTGTTATCTCAACGGTCAAGTCATTTTGGAATACCACTGTGTGCGGCAATCCCATCTTGTCAAGATAATACGTTAAGCGATTGTTGAGATAAGCTAGGTTTTGATCTATGATCTTTTTGCGTATAAACGAATCTTTGCTGGTCAATAGTTTTAACAAAAACTCCTGATGGTCTTTTAGTGTGTTGAGAGTGTTGACTGTGTCCCATGAGATTTCCTGCATGGCCGTGTGACGCAGTTCGTCAATTTGCTCCTGATAAGGATCCGCTTCGCCTGCTTTCACAGTCAATTGTGTTTCAAGAGTTTTCAAATTGTTCTGATGTTTCAGTGCGGCCTCTACAGTATCATAATAGGTATTGGGACGCCCAGCAACTTCGCCAATAGCGGCGATCTCTTTCATGATTTTAGCAAGGTCCGCGGCCACTTTGTTGTTGTATCGGTTGGCTTCCGCCAAGTGCTGTTGAGCAGTGGCGCTCATTTCTTCATGTTTGTGATCATGCAGTTCTTGTTCACAAGCGTGGCATTTTTTGTCCTTCAACTTAGCAAGCTCGTCAGCGTATTTTTTTACGCTTCGCTCCGCTTGCGCTGTTGCGCTGTCTAGCGTTGCCCGCTCCTTAGCGAGACTTTTCAGCTTGGCAGTCTTTTCTTCAAAAAGTTTTAGCTCGCTGTGCTCGGCAAGCTCAGCTTCAATGTCCACACTTTCAAGTTCAATAATAGCCCGTGCAGTTTTTTCGATATCTGCTTCGTGTTGAGTATTCCAAGCATTTTGTCTTGTGATTAAACTGTCAACACTAAGCTGAATTTTCTCATTGGACTTTTTAGCGGCCTCTATATCTGCGCTTTCTTGTAGCACTTGATCTTTGGTTGTTCTAATTAGTTCTTTGAGTGTTTCTGCTTTTTCACTAAGAATTGTAATGCCCAATAACTGCTCAATAATAGCACGTTGGTCATTGGCCCGCATACTTAAGAACGGCTCTGTATAAGTGTTAAGCGCAACGATATGCTTGAACATGTCATGACTCATGCCCAGCAAGTCATCTAAGTCTTTCTGTGTTTCACGCATGTCGCCCTGTGCGTCATCTGTTTCTTCTGCGTGTTGTTCGTGATCATCCACAAAGAAACGCATGAGTGTAGGTTTGCGCCCACGCTCGATGCGATAGTTGATGTCATTCTTTTCAAAGCTCAATGTGACCAACATATTTTTGTTGTTGATCTTGTTGATAAGATTGTCTTTTTTAATGTTGGTAAGAGCATTACCAAACAGGGCAAAACTCAGTGCATTCACAATGGTTGTTTTTCCAGTACCATTACGGCTACCACTGTCATCACCACCTTGATCCAAGTTCTCACCCAGCACAAGTGTTAGGTTGGCTTTGTCAAAAGCAACTCCTTGAGTTTGATTGCCCACACTCATGAAGTTTTTAACAGTTAATTCTTTAATCTTTATCATAGGCTATTATAAATTTCCAGCAAGGTATTCTTATTATATGTGTCTGAGTCAATGTTTACAATCTGATTGGAGACAATCTGGTCTACGGATTCAAACGACTGGATATCTATATTGGTATTCATTTCAACTTCTTTGCGTTCTGTAATCAAAGTAAGTTCACGAATAGCATAATCTGTAATAAACTTTTCTTTAATAAAACTAGCTTCTTCGTAGCTGATATCAATATCCAGTGCAACACGTAAATGTTGTTTGGGTTTGATAATGGTATCAGCTTCATCAATCAAACGACTCAGTGTAACTGTACGAAACGTAGGTTGATTAGGCCAGCTGTGATATTGAGGTTCGCCGTCCCACTCCAGTATCATCATGCCTCTGTCATCATCCCATGTGTCTGCATAGTTGTGCGGGAAAGCATTGCCAATGTAAATCATGTTCTTTTGTTGCTGACGTTTGTGGAAATGTCCGCTAAATCCCAGCTCATAACCTTTAAAACTATCCAGTGCAATCTCACCGTGATCCGGCATCTGTACCATTGCGTTCATAAAGAAGCTGGGCAATTCAAAGTGACCAAAGATATACTTGCCGCCTTTCTTGCCTATGCTTCGCCATTCGTCCCCAACGAGCCAAGGACATAAAGTAACGTCACCAATAGTAACGGGCTCATGTACCACAGTGATGCCAGGAATATACTTTCCGAATTCAACGCTGTGGATGTCCCGCTTGTCTTTGTAATAAAGATCATGGTTGCCAGGAAAGAAATAAAACTTATCGAAAGCCTGTCCCAGTTTTTCAAGGGCTCTAAGGCTATAGTCCATAGTAGTAATATTAAGACTGTTGCGATTGTGATGCCAATCTCCCATAAAGATGCCAACATCACACCCTTCCTCTTTTGCTTTGGCAATATACCAATCCACAAAATCTTCGCAGTCTTGGTTATGTACACTGCTGTTGGATTTTAATCCAAAGTGAATGTCTGTGAAACAGGCAACTTTTTTAAACAGTTGGTGTGTCATTGGTTGATTCATTAGTTGTGTCCTCTGCATGACGTTTAAGTGCGGCCGCATGTTCTCCAGCGCCGGTACGTGAGTATGATGGATTCATACCATTCATTTCTAGTATATCATCGCGGATGTTTTGGTTGCGTTTTTCAATGTTGATAACACGAACAAAGCTGTTGGTCACAGCCGCAGTAAAATAAGCAAACGGATTGTCACTCTTGCTTTCATCAAACTGCAAGCCCACTTGTGTTAGCTGTAAAATAGCTTGTCCCCGCATTTCGTCATTGTAAGTATAGCCACGAACGTTGCCACGGGTAGCATATCGTTCACACAGTTTAATCATCATGCGGGCCAGTGTAGGTGTAATTTGTCCAGCATCTTTATCAAAGTGGCCCTTGTCCAATGTGCCCTTCCAGTGGCTTTTACCCACACAAACTAGTTCGTCTGTATCATTGAACTTCCAATGTTGGAACGGTGGAAAGTTCACCTTGTCTCTGTGGTCAGCTAGACTTTTGGGATTTTTCTTACGTGTGCTGTTCAGAGGAATATGGTCAAAAGTCATAACCCTGAATACCAAATCCAGCTTTTGAATTTTTTTATAGTCTACTTCGCAGTCTGCTTGTTTGACTTTTTCACCTAGTTTTTTGCGCCTTTGATACTCAGCATCTCCAATACGTTTGGCTTGATTGCGTTTGGCCTCGGCAACTGTGCGTATGTTTACCTTGTCTGTGCTGGGTATAATTAAGTCATATTGATGAAACTTTGGATCGGTAAAACTACAATAACTGCTTTTAGATCTATGTATTTCCAAAAGCATATCTTTGTTGTTCAAGTAATTGATTTTTGCTGTCATTAAAGAGTCCTCGTAAAGTAAATTATAAACTACGCACAGATTAAAGTCAAATAAATAGAGTATCAGGAGAACCAAATATTATGGGTCTATTCAATTCAGTACAAGGCGTCAACCAAACTATAGGCGCGGCAACCAGCGTGTTTGGTGCAATATCAGCCGCCAATAACGCAGTAAACACCATTGCCTCGACTGCGGGTAGCTTTGCCGATTTGGGTGCTGTTGACAATCTCAGAGCAATTGGATTACCAACCGCAGGCGAAGCAGTGGGTGACATCATGAGTGCAATAGCAACGTTTGGTGGAGGCGATGCACCAGGTAATGACTGGCGTGTTCGACTGAGTTTACCCAAGTGGCCTTCCTTTAGAAAAAGTCCTGTACTTAAACCATTGACTGAAGCAGGTGGATGTATTTTTCCTTATACTCCTGCAATCACAATAACACAATCCACCAACTATAACGGTGTATCTCCGGTACATAATAACTATGCGTTCAACGCATATAAAAATAGTGATCCTGGCTCAATTAGTATTGTGGCTCCGATGTATTGCGAAGACAGTGCCCAGGCATTGTATTGGATTGCCATGTTGCATTATTTAAGAGCTACATCAAAAATGTTCAGCGGAAATGATCCGAAAGCGGGAAATCCTCCACCTATTGTAAATTTAAATGCATACGGTAATTTTGTTTTTAAAAATGTTCCAGTAGTCATCACTGGGTTCACAGTTGCACTAGAAAAAGACTGTGATTATATTGGTTGCAATGTGGTCGGTAGTGCTGCCAGTGCTATCGCAGGTGTGGCCGATACGCTGGGCAGTCTAAGTGATAGTTTTGGATTAGATGCAGTTAGTGACTTATCAGGAACTATAGGCCAAGTGGCAGGACTGCTAGGAGCTTTTGGAGTAGGCGGATCAACCAGCGGTGGAGTAACTCATGTGCCAACAAAAAGTACTTTTACAGTCACATTGAAACCGTCTTACAGCAGAACAACAGTACGCAAGTTTAGTTTAGACCAATTTGTAACCGGAGGATATATGTCCGGCTCAACAGGATTTGTATAATATGGCCGCAACATACAATGACCGTAGCCCATGGGCTACTACTCCAATCACAAGAGACTATTTGGATATCTTTACAATACGGTCTGTTAGTATTGCATCGGATGATTTTTTGTACACAATACAACCGCAATACAATTTGAGACCTGATTTGCTGGCGTTTGACTTGTATGGTGATTCAGGATTATGGTGGGTATTCACACAACGCAATATGGATGTGATACAGGATCCAATATTTGATTTTGTTGCAGGCAAACAAATTTATATTCCAAAAAACAGTAGCCTATCAGAGATTTTAGGAATTTAATATGGCCAATGGCGATATAGAAAACACGTCCCGTGCGGCTACTCCAACACAAGTGCCAGCCGCTCCAGCACCTGCGGTAGTTCCAGGAGTATTGGCACTGGGTGGCGGCATATCCAAACTACTTGGCAGTTCTTCAAGCAGTCAGTTTAAACTGCCGCTGGCAAATCCGTTAAGCAAATATGCAAGCTATACACAAATTTTTACCATAGCCGCGTTGAGCTCGGACGATTTAAACAGTCCAAATACTACATATTTGGCCAGTGGAAAACTTCCAATAATTTTAAAAACTGCCGGAGGAAATCCCAATAATCGTATCAAGACATTCTACGGTAGATTTGATTTTTTTATTGACAGTGTAGAAATTGAAAGTACCTATGGATTTGAGCTGGGTACTGGCAATACAAATGCAACTAGTATAAACATGGTGATAAGCGAACCGTTTAGTATTGGAATGTTTCCAGTGGCATTGAATACTGCATGTAAAAAGTACAAATATTCTACCTACAGTGCGGCCACGTTTTTGCTAAAAATAGAATTTAAAGGAGTAGATCAAAATGGTAATATGACGTCTGCTCCTAACACTACCAAGATGATACCATTTATCATCAACGACTTGACCATGCAAGTAACCAACGCCGGCGCAGTTTATAATATAAAAGCAACTCCTGCTGGACAAGTACCGTTGTTTTCAAACAATAATACAATTACTACTGATATGGCAATTGCTGGCAGTACAGTGCAAGAAATATTACAAACCGGTCCGTACAGTTTGCAATCTGCAATCAACGCTGGTTATAGAGAAATAGCAAAAAAAAATGATTTAGCAATTCCAGCACAAGAAATATTAATTATATTTCCAAAATCTTCTGCTAACGAAACGCTAACAGCTTCTCCCAAAGGCGAGGACGAAAGAGAACGTGCTAAGCCAGCGGCTGAGAAAGCCGCGGTTGATGATGCAACTACCAATGCAAAGTTAAATGTATCTCGAAGCTCAATCAATAGCACACTGATAGAATCGTCAGTTAATGAAATAGGCGCATCATCTCTGGGATTTGGACCAGAACGCTGGGCACAGAGTACACTGCAACAAGACAGCATAATCATTGATTCAGCGACTGGAAAAATTGATCCTGCTAAAATTTCTAAAAATCCCAAAGTCAGTAACTACAGTTTTAAACAAACCACAACTGTGGTAAATGCCATCAATCAAGTCATAATGTCCAGCGACTATGCTCTTAAATGTATTTCAGACAAGCCAAAAGACGGTACCAAAATGAAAAAATGGTGGCGCATTGAAACTGCATTGTATCACATTGATTCTCCGCAACTGGATGCAAAAACTAAAAAGAAACCTGAACTACTGGTGTTTAAAGTGGTGCCGTACCTTGTACATGAAACATCGGTACCCGTTGCTGGCATGGCAAGTACTTCATTTAAATCAATGTTGGCCCAGTGTGTAAAAGTGTATAATTACATATACACCGGAAAAAATCAAGATATTTTAAAATTAGATATTAAGTTTAATAATTCTTTCAACGTTTCAAACCCAGTTGACAACGGCAATAGCACAACCAATAGCAAAACAGCTGAACAAAATGATCTAGCTAAAGGGAAAATAACAGTGCCTGCGCCTAGACCAGGCGGAGCTTCTAAAGAACCTGGCCTTGGTTTAAACTATACAGAAATTTGGAATTCTGTAAAAACTGCCTTTAACTATCGCGGCGGATCAGGCGGAGATGATACAACAGCCCAACAGCAAGTCAAGTGGGTACACGAAGCGTTGACCTTTGGCGCTGACTTGCAAGAACTTGAAATGGACATAGTAGGCGATCCGTACTATATGACCAGTAACGGCATGGGAAATTTCAATAGCCCTCCTGTGGTTGGGCAAATGAATATCAACGCTGACGGTAGTATCAATTATCAAAGCGGTGAAGTTGACATTGCAATTAATTTTAGAACTCCAACAGATATCAATCCTAGCACAGGATTGCTGACTATGGCAACCAAAGCTGTTGGTGAATTCAGCGGCTTGTTTAGATTGGGCTCAGTAACACATAGATTTAGAGACGGCGAATTTACCCAGACCATAAAAGGTACCCGCAGACAAATGGTTAGAAACGAAGCTGGCGAAGCGGTTTATCAGTTCGTAGCCAAAGACAAGAAACCTACAACCTAAGGTAATAACTAATGTCGCAACACGATAAAATTGTACAACGCCGTAAAGAATCAACTCCACTTGAATCAAACTCATCAGGTCCGTTCTTGGCAAGAGTGGTAAGCAATGTGGATGCAGACTATTTGGGATCAGTATGGGTTGAACTGTTACATGAAGGCTCTGGCAACGAACCAGTTGTATGGAACGCCACCAATGCAAAATTCACAACTCCTTACTGGAGCAACACTGATAAAAAACACAACGGTAATTCAAACTCATTTGCAGACACTCAAAAATCCAACGGCATGTGGACTCCAGCACCGGATGTGGGTGTGCAAGGCCTTGTTATACTTGTTGAAGGCAACATTAAAAATGCATACTGGATAGCTTCTATTCCTGATAGATATAAAAACTTTTCAGTTCCTGGAATTCCCGCTACTACTGCCAACTGGTTGCGTCCTGCTGAGCGCCTTCCAGTAGGAGAATTAAATGCAAATAACACACAACCAGGAAAGCCCGCAACAGATGCTGTCAAACCAGTTCATACCCTTGCAGATATTTTTGAAATACAGGGATTGTTAAAAGACGACACTCGAGGAATTACCTCCAGCGGCGCAAGAAGAGAAACTCCTAGTCGCGTGTTTGGTATCAGTACTGCTGGCCCACTAGACGAGAAAAGCTCCAAGAAAAATATAGGAACTCCTGACGAGCAAACAATGGCCTATGTCAACAGACTGGGCGGCAGTCAATTTGTTATGGATGACGGAGACAACAAGTATTCACGCAAGACACCTGCAAAGGACGGGCCCCCGGATTATACAAAAGTGGGTGGCACTAATATTCCTCACAACGAACTGGTAAGAATCCGTACACGTACAGGACATCAAATACTTTTACACAACAGTGAAGATTTAATTTATATTGGCAATGCCAGCGGCACAACATGGATTGAATTGACTAGCAATGGCAAAATAGATATATTTGCTGAAGACAGCATCAGTATTCATACTAAAAATGATTTGAATATACGTGCTGATCGAGATCTTAATTTAGAAGCCGGTCGTAATATTAATCTTAAAGCATTGGAAAAAATACACCTTGAAAGTGTCAAAGACTTTGAAGTTATTTCTAATGCAAATACAAAAATTACCACAACAGGAAACTCTTATATTTCCACAACTGGAGAGTATATAGAACAGGCTAAGAAAATTCATATGAACGGCCCAGATGCACTAAAAGCAAAATCATTAGTAACATATTCTAATCTTACAGAAACAAATGGTACCACTTTGGAATCTATTTTGTTAAGAGTTCCTACACACGAACCCTGGCCGTTGCATGAGAATTTAAATCCTGCTGACTTTGTTCCTACAAAAACAGATATTACCACAAGTACTGCGGCCACTGCGCCGGACAAGTGGACATTGTATACGTCACCCGACGATACATTTAAACAAAACAAAGGATAACATATGGCATCGACTTTATACGATAGGATCACAGTACCCGCAGTGCCAACGGTGGTAGACCCAATTCCACAGGCATACAAGGGATTTAGCACAGTCAATACTAGCTCTGAGGGATTTGTGCTGTATGATTTAGAATTGATCAAACAGGATCTTTTAAATCACTTTCACACCCGCAGAGGCGAACGACTGATGAATCCGCAATTTGGAACCATAATTTGGGACATGTTGTTTGAGCCAATGACTGAAGAACTTAAAGAAAGCATAGTAAACAACGTTAACGAAATTATAAATTATGATCCTAGATTGGTTGCACAAAATGTCATAGTCACAACATATGAGAGTGGAATTCAAATTGAGTGTATCTTAAAATACCTGCCCTACAACATCCAACAGAGTATGCAATTACGATTTGACCAGTCGGCAGGACTGCTTTCGTCTTAATATACGTACATATTAGAATTCAATAAATATTGATAATAGGATAGATTATGAGTGCAACTGATAGACAAAATAGGTTATTGATCGCTAAAGACTGGAGAAAAGTATACCAGTCTTTTCGTAATGCCGATTTCCAAAGTTACGATTTTGAAAATATTCGTAGGAGCATGATTGACTATCTGCGCCAGAACTTTCCAGAAGATTTTAACGATTACATTGAATCAAGTGAATATCTTGCCTTAATTGACCTTATTGCCTATTTGGGCCAAAGTATAGCTTTCCGTGTTGACTTAAATGCTCGTGAAAACTTCTTAGAGCTAGCAGATCGCCGAGACAGTGTGCTACGTCTTGCACGTATGTTGAGCTATAATGCCAAACGTAATCAAGCATCAAACGGACTACTAAAAGTAGTGGCAGTGCAATCCACACAAAACATATTGGATTCAAATGGCCGTAATATTGCTAATCAAATCATCAGCTGGAATGACAGCTCCAATGCCAACTGGTACGATCAATTTATTGCAGTTATGAATGCCGCGTTCCCAGCATCCCAGCAATTTGGAAATCCAAGCGACAGCGCAACAGTTTATAACACGCCAACTGAACAATACAAATTCAACGGAGCAAACTCCGCAGTTCCTATCTACGGCTTTAGCAAGACAGTCAACGGCTCCAAGATGGATTTTGAAGTTACCAGTACCACGTTTGCTGGCCAAGGATACATTTACGAAGAATCTCCCAAGATTGCCAATCGTATGGCATGTGTCTATAAAAATGATGGCCAAGGCGCGGCCAGTATTAATACTGGATTTTTCTTTAATTTTGTGCAAGGCACATTAAATCAAGGCAACTTTACAATTAATCAACCGAGTACTAATGAAATTGTTGAATTAGATTCTCCCGATATCAATGATACTGATTTATGGTTATACAAGATAGACCAATCTGGTATCGAATCGGAATTGTGGACTCCTGTTCCTAATTTAGTAGGTAATAATATTATCTATAACAGTTTAAATAAATCAATTAAAAATATCTATAAAGTTATCACAAGAGCCGGCGACCGTGTGGCATTGTCGTTTAGTGACGGAATTTTTGGAACACTTCCGTTAGGCACATTTAATGTGTACTATCGTATCAGCAACGGACTATCGTATACTATTAACCCTCAAGATATCCGCGGGGTTACAATGACCATACCTTATTTTTCAAACACCGGTCAACAAGAACAACTCACACTCACATTGTCATTACAAACAAGTGTAGACAACAGCGCACCCACTGAAAGTAACGACAATGTAAAAGCCAATGCGCCCGCAACTTATTACACACAAAACAGAATGATCACAGGCGAGGATTATAATATCAGTCCTCTTGCAGTAAGTCAAGAAATTATAAAAATTAAAGCTGTTAACAGAAGTTCAAGTGGTGTTAGTAGATATCTTGATTTAATTGACCCTACAGGCAAATATAGCAAAACTAATTTGTTTGCAGACGACGGTATCCTTTATCAGGACACCTATTCAACAGATACTACGTTTACCTACGCCAGCAAAACAGACGCACAGGCAGTAGTTTATAACATTGTGTTTGACCTGTTAAAAGATGCAAATTTAAGAAATTTCTATTATTCAAAGTTCACAAAAATCAGTACCACTTTACTGGATATTGCATGGTATAATACTGTTGATAATACTAATTTTTCAAGCGGCTACTTTGGATCAACCACAGACGGCAAGCCGTATTTGGTTTCCAGTTTTACGACCACTGCCTTAAAGTATGCAGGTGTTGGGTCACTGATAAAATTTGAAGCTCCGCTGTCTGCAAGCGGTGCGGCACAAGTGTTTGACAGATCTAATAATAATGCGTTAATACCTAAAACAATTCCTGTCAAAGCAAACACCAGTAGTTATATATGGGCCGAGATTGTTTCTTTAATTGGCGACGGCACTTCGGCCGGAACAGGAATTTTAATATCAGGCGAAGGCCCAGTATCATTAAATGACATAATACCAAGTAAAGCAATTGCCACTCGTGTTATTCCGGTATGGCGAACAGTGATAGACAAGTCAGTTATCACAACAATGATTGATCTTATCACAAGTAACCTTCCATTCGGCCTGCGTTTTGATATAAACACTCAGTCATGGCAAATTATTTTCCAGTCAAATTTAAATTCAACAGATGATTTCAGTCTGAATAAAACAGGCGACACTAGCAACTTGTTATTGGATTCCAGCTGGTTATTATTATTTGTCACAGATACTGTAACATATACCATAACAACAAGAAAATTACGTTATATATTTGAAAGTGACCTCCAAATAAGATTTTATTTTGATAGTACAGAGCGTGTTTACGACAATGTTTCTGGAAAATTATTAACTGATTCGATTAATATTTTAAGTATCAATACCCAGCCGGGCTTGTCCGAACCGTTTACATTTGATCAAAATTTAAAAGTAGTGAGTCAGTATATTGGTTTAGATGGATACATCGATACTAAAAAACTTGTGGTTACATTTAGCGATAAGAACAATACAGGTGTGGTAACGGATCCTGAAACTTTTGACAATGTTGCAATACCAGCGGCCAGCGCACTGCTATCTTCTTACTTTGTTGTATTAGAAAAATACCAAGTTGAAACGGGCCAAGAGGATTATAGATATGTTGCCAACTCTAATAGTATAGTGGTTATTTTGCCAACCCAACCTAAAACATTTTCGCAATATGTTGACGGGCAATATTTTTATTTTATAGATATTGATACAGTGGCAAAATTAACTAGTGCTACTTCTGAATTAACGCCAAGTTTAGATTATAGAGTATTTTTAGGTAGAGATAAATTAAAATTTCAATATACACATAACGCCAGCGACACACACAGAATAGATCCAGGAGTTAGTAATATTATGGATGTATTTGTGTTGACAAATAGTTATGATACCTTATTTAGACAATGGTTGACTGGTGTAATAACAGCTAAACCTTTGCCACCAAGCAGTGACGAATTGAATAATTTAATTGCGCCCAAATTGAATCTAATTAAATCTATATCTGACGAAATAATTTATCATCCTGTGAAATACAAAGTGCTGTTTGGCGCAACTGCTGAAAAGAATTTGCAAGCACAATTCAAAGTGATCGTTAATTCATCAATGGTGATATCCGATAATGATGTCAAGACACAGATACTAGCCGCCATCAATAACTTTTTTGCACTGGGTAACTGGGAATTCGGAGATACATTTTATTTTACAGAAATGGCCGCGTATGTCACAAATCAACTTAGCCCCAACATAGTCAATTTTGTTATAGTACCATCGGGTAGCACATTGTCGTTTGGGGGTTTATTTGAAATCACAGCAGGCCCTGACGAAATCTTTATAAGCGGTGCAACTATCGATAATATTGACATAGTTCCGTCCATCACATCTTCTCTCATCAATAGTTTAGGTAATATTACATTAAAATCAAATGCGGTAGCAATACAAGCATTAACAAGCTCAGCTTACGGATCGACAAATGTCTGATAACACAAATCCAACAGGTTCTAACAATTTTTCTACAGTAGATTTACTGCCTAAATATTATCGTACAGACGATAATAGAAAATTCATACAGGCAACAATAGATCAGCTAACACAAAAAGGCACAGCCAAAAAAGTAAACGGTTACATCGGCCGTAAAAATGCCAAGTCGGCCAGCGCCAAAGACATTTATATCAATGCTCCAACAACTGTAAGACAAAACTATCAGTTAGAGCCAGCAGTGGTAGTAAATGATTCTACTGGTAATGTGGACTTCTTTAAAGATTATCAGGATTTTATTAATCAATTAAAAGTGTTTGGCGGCAACGTTGACAATCACGAGCGATTAAACCGCCAAGAATTTTACAGCTGGGATCCACACATTGACTGGGATAAATTTATTAATTTCCAACAATATTATTGGTTGCCATATGGTCCAGATGTTGTTAATATTGTTGGCCAGCAGTTAAATGTTTCAAGCACCTTTAAAGTAGAACTTAGCACAAGTGCGACTCAACAAAAAGAGTATTTGTTTACGCCAAACGGTTTGGATAGAAATCCAGTAGTAACCTTATATAGAGGGCAAACTTACTATTTTGAAATTAATAGTCCCGGAGAACCGTTCAGTATCAAAACAGCTAGAACATTGGGCCCGTTAGATAGATATACAGATGAAGGTTATGTAAGCAATTTTGGAGTTACAAGCGGTACAGTTAAATTTATAGTTCCTATTTCTGGCCCCGATACTTTATACTACGTAAGTGAACGTGATTCTAACTTAGGTTCTATTTTTAAGTTTTTAGATATTACAGAAAACACCTACATTGATCTTGAAAAAGATTTGATAGGTAAAAAAACTTACACACTATCAAACGGCACTTCACTAAGCAACGGTATGAAAGTATCATTTGGCGGCAATGTAACGCCAGCAACTTACGCTACCGGTGAGTATTATGTTGAAGGCGTTGGCACGGCAATTAGTTTAATTCCAACTACTATATTTGAAGTTATTAGTACATACACAGAAGATCGAGCTGTGGCATTTGATTCAACATTATTTGACCAATATCCATTTGCGGCCGCAAGTTCCTATGCTGGCAAATTAGATTATGTCACTATCAACAAAGCAAGCAAAGATAGAAATCCGTGGTCACGATACAATCGATGGTTCCACAAAGATACAATCAACGACAGCGCGGCATTTAATAATAAACTTGCGGATTTCGACCAAACTAGCCGTGCAACAAGACCTATTATTGAATTTAACCCAGATTTAAAACTTTTTAACTTTGGCGTACTGTCGACCAACGATGTTGATCTAGTAGACTCTTACACTACAGATGTGTTCAGTACGATTGAAGGTACTGCCGGATACAATATCGATGGAGTTGACTTGGCAGAAGGTATGCGTATTGTGTTTCTTGCTGATGCGGATATACTAGTAAAAAATAATGTTTATAAAGTTACGTTTGTTAATATTGAAAATTCAGGAATAGGCGTGCCGCAGATACGGTTATTGCTTGACGAAAAACCTGTTAAAAATTCAAATATTTTAATAAGGCAAGGCCAAACATATCAAGGCAAAGCATTTTGGTACAATGAAACCACGTGGGCATTGGGGCAACAAAAAACAACAGTGAATCAATCACCGTTGTTTGACATGTTTGACGAAAATAAACAAAGTTTTTCTTCGTACTCGGGTTCACGATTTGTTGGTAACAAAATATTTTCCTACAAATTAGGAACAACTACAGCTGACAGTGTTCTTGGATTCAGTCTAAGTTATCAAAACATTAACAATGTAGGCGATATTCTATTTTCGTTTGACTTAGTATCGGACACTTTCGATTATAAAGAAAACGAAGTATTAGTTACTAAGTCTGTTAACACTGGATTTTTATCTAAGATAGAATTTAATAATGATACCACGTATGTCAATGGTTGGCAAACCAGCAAGGTAACACGGTATCAGCCCGGCATTAGGATTTACAAGGATTCTAACCTAACAAATAATTTTCCATTAGACATCTATGATAATAAAACAAATTTAATTGATTTAGAAATTAGAATATTTGTCAACGGAACTCGAGTCGATTCCGTTAAATGGACTCTGGTCGATGCGGTTAATTACAAACAAATTAAATTTGCTACAGATTTATTAGCTACTGACGTTTTAACAATTAAAGCATTTTCAGCTCAGCCAATTAATGCTAACGGGTTTTATGAGATTCCTATTAATCTACAAAACAATCCTTTAAACATTGATATGAAATATTTCACATTGGGTGAAGTAGCTGACCACTTAAATTCAATTGTTGACAATATACAAGAAAATTTTGTAGGAGTAGTGTCAGGATCAAATAATCTTAGAAATTTAGGCAATGTTACTGCTTACGGTACAAAATTTATACAACACAGTGGCCCTGCAAGTTTAGCCCTGTACCATATCACAAGCGAACAAAACAATATTGTACGTGCCTTAGAAAAATCAAGGGATGACTACGGCAAATTCAAACACAGTTTTTTACTTGCGGCACAACAATTGGGAACTGATACAAATGTAGTTGCTCAAGTGGATTTAATACTTAAAAAATTATCTGCAAATAAAACAAAAAAATCGTCTTACTATTTCAGTGACATGGTACCGTTTACAGGTAAAAAAATTACAGAGTATACAGTTGTAGATAATCGAATTAGAACATACCCATTAACGACTGTTTATAGCAATACAGAACTAAGCAACAAAGCAGTTTCTATATATCTTAATGGTGTTCAGCCCCCAGTTGGTGTACAATTATTATATGGCATCGATTATATTTTTACAACTGATGGTTATGTATCTATTAACAACACTGTTGGATTAGTAGACGGAGATAAACTTACAGTATTTGAATATGACAGTACCGATGGATGTTTCATTCCACCAACCCCAACCAAGTTAGGATTGTGGCCAAAGTTCAAGCCAAAAATCTATGTTGATTATAGTTTATTAACTCCCCGCACTATGATTCAAGGTCACGACGGAAGTCAAACATTATCATACGGTGATTATCGCGATAATATTATTTTAGAATTAGAAAAACGAATTTATAATAATTTACAAATTCAGTACGACTCGGACATATTTGATATCTACGATATAATTCCAGGATACTATAGAAATTCTGATTATTCTCTAGATGAAATCAATCGAGTACTAGCTCTGGGATTTTATAAATGGGCAAACTTAGTTGGCCGCGACTTTTCTAAACAAGTAGGGTTTGATAAAAACAGCACGTTTACTTATAATTACAGAGGACATTCTGCACCAGACGGTAGAGAACTACCTGGATACTGGCGCGGCATTTTTAGATGGGTGTATGATACAGACAAACCAAATATATGTCCTTGGGAAATGCTGGGAATAAGCGAAGAACCTAGTTGGTGGCAAGAAGTATATGGCCCAGCACCTTACACCAGCAATAATACTATCATGTGGAAAGATCTGGAAGAAGGTGCAGTCAAAGCACCTGGTATGCCAGCTGAATATCGAAAACAATTTGCAAGGCCCGATCTATTAAATCATCTACCAGTTGATGAATCCGGCAATCTAGTCAGCCCAGTTAGTGCAAGATTAGCCACAGGTGTGTTCAATACAGATAATCAAGGTAGTCATATATTTGGAGATGTTGCGCCCGTTGAGTCAGCATGGCGTCGCAGTAGTTATTATCCGTTTAGTATTTTAATTGCATCAATGATTTTAAAACCAGCGCATACCCTTGCTACCTGTTTAGACAAGTCACGAACTGTTAGAAATTTATGCGGACAGTTAGTTTACAAAGACACCGGATTACATGTTAAACCCCGTGATATTTTATTACCAAGCATTTATTCTAGTAGTTCTAGAGTGTACACATCGGGTATTATAAACTACTTGATTGAATATCTAGTAAACAATAATGTTAGTTATTACGATGAATATCAATATAATTTAGATAATCTGGATATCAAATTATCTTACAGAGTTAGCGGATTTACAAGTAAAAACAATTTTAATTTAATCTTAGATAGCAAAAATCCAGCATCCACTGGAAATGTGTTTGTCCCTCCAGAAAATTACAAAATATTTTACAATAGTTCTAGCCCAATTGCCAAGTTATCCTACAGCGGAATTATCATTACTAAATTATCTGAAGGATATGAAATCAAAGGGTACAGTCTTTCAGAAGCATTTTTTAAATATTTTGCTCCTCGACAAGAACTTGGTCCACGTATCAATGTTGGCGGCATAAGTGCTTCATTTGTAAATTGGACTGCTGGCAAGACCTACTCTGTGGGCCAAACTGTATTTTACAACGGAAAATATTATAGAACGTTATATGCTGTAACACCTGATGTATTTGATTCAACCGCATTTGCGGCGCTACCCGAGCTTCCAGTCACCGGAGGTGTAACATCAGTATTTAGAAATACGTGGGATTCTTCTAGTATCAACGTATTACCTTACGGCACTGTATTAACAAGTGTACAGCAGGTCGTTGATTTTATTTTAGGATACGGCGAATATTTAAAAGCTCAAGGATTTATATTTGAAGATTTTAATAATAATCTTGAAAATGTTTCAAACTGGAGCACCACTGCTAAAGAATTTATGTTCTGGACTACACAAAAATGGAGTACCGGGCAAGATACATGGCAACAATGGATTCCTAATCAAGCAGTTGGTTACGGAATTATTGTAAAATATCAAGATATTTACTACCGAGCTTTACAAAATATTCCAGCCCAGCCCATGTTCCAGGAAACAAATTACGTCAAATTAGATGGATTAAACACAGTGGGTAGCGCAGTGATAAGTCTAAGTCCTGCGGCCAACAGTTTATCATTTAGTTCAGTGTTGTCCGTTGCTGAGGATATTAATAATCCTTTTAACGAATACGAAATCTATAAGGTAGACGGCAGTAGCTTGACACCGGCAGATTTAAATTCAAACAGACAAGGAAATATTGTTACATTTAGTCCAGACGATAACGGAACAATTTACAATGCTAGTTTTTATCTAGTACAGAAAGAACAAGTCTTAATTTTAGACAATACCACAGTGTTTAATGACGTTATATACAATCCAGAAAGCGGATATAGACAAGAACGTATTAAAGTTGCTGGCTTTATTAGTAGTGAATGGTTTGGCGGCTTTGAAGTGCCAGGATTTGTTTTTGATAGAGCCGATATCAAGCAATGGAGTTCTTGGGCGGATTATGCACTGGGCGACATTGTGTCTTATCAGGGATACTATTATAGTGCCGTTCGTTTCTTGCCGGGCACCAATGAGTTCGAATCCAATAACTGGATGCAAATTAAAAAACCACAACCGTCGTTGTTGCCAAACTGGAGCTATAAAGCCGGACAGTTTGAAGATTTTTATAATCTAGATCAAGCTAATTTTGATACAGGCCAACAGAAGATTGCACAACATTTGGTTGGATATCAAAAACGTCAATATTTAAGTAATATTATTCAAGATAACATTAGTGAATTTCAATTTTATCAAGGTATGATAAAAGAAAAAGGAACACAGAATAGTCTTAATAAATTGTTTGATGTACTAAGTGCTGAAAATAAAGAAAGTTTAACATTTTATGAAGAATGGGGCATTCGTGTTGGTCAGTACGGCGCAAGCCAGGCATATGAAGCAGTTGAATTTTTGATTGAACAACCGGATCTTACTAAAAATCCGCAAGGGTTTTATCTAACAATACAGCCTGAAGCTTCATCAAATTACAATGTTAATATTTCAGCCAACGATGTTTATGTTAAGCCTCGTGGGTACAATGCTGAACCGTGGCCAGTTAATAATGCACAAAAGTTGTTTTTAAGAACTCCGGGCTATGTTCAGCCAACCGATCAAGTATTTCAAATAAACACACTTGACACATTGCTTACTACCGATGTAACACCGTTTAACACTGGTATGTATATTTGGGTAACGTTTGAAAAAACAAGTTGGAATATTTATAGATTTTCTTCGTCGGATATCAGCCCTTCAGATGCAACTTATAATAGTTCAAATAAAACAATAACAATTTTTTCAAACAATCAACTTGATTCTAGCTTGTTAGGCCAATATGTTGCATTAAAACAAATTGCGTTTGCTGGATTTTATAAAGTTGTTGATGTTAACTTGCAAGATTTCACTATCGAAGCACCGCTATACAAGCCGGGGCCAGAGTGGCCAACTGCCGAAACAATTTCGGCTAATCTAGAAATATTTAGATTATACTCAGTAAGAGCACCGTCGATTGATAACGCCAACGATATTATTAAGGCATTTACTTCTCCAGGTGACAAGATTTGGATCGACAAAGACTCTACAAATAAATGGGCAGAATTAGAACTAACTTCTGTCTATAGCAACACTGAAATTAGAAAACCATATCCTACTTCAGATATGGCCCATGGTCGAATTGTTGTTACAAATTTAGAAGGCACAGTGGCCGCAGTTTCTACGCAAGTGGGTGAAGTTATTGTTTACAGCAAGCAGGGTGCTCGCTGGATCTTTAAACAAATTATTAAGCGTCCGTTCATGGCACAAAATGTTTTTGGTCAAAATCCAAATGCACTTGATACATTTGCTAACAGTATGGCAATGAGTCCCGACGGAGAATTTTTAGCTATCGGTAGTCCTCGAGTAGGACTCCTTGCCACTAAACAACTACCTAACGGCAATGTAGTCTGCGACCAATCGGCATTAAATTCTTCTAATTTACTTCAAGGCGCAGTGAGTTTATATCAAAAAACAACGTATGATGAATATCTACTATTGTTTACAATTGCAAGCGGCGATAACACTGCTAATCAACAATTTGGTTCTAGTTTAGCGTTTGGCAATGGAAAACTATTCATAGGATCAATAGGACCAACGGGTTCTGGATCACAGGCAACTATATACGAATTAAGATATGTTGCAGTTGAGGGAGTGGCAACAGTAGCTTCCAATCTTAACGCAGACGGCGATGATGTCAATGCAATTGCTACAGTAGTCTATGACGGCGGTCTTTCATCAACAACTGCTTCTACAAACGATCTAGTGTTCGATGGCGGCACTGCATTGCCTATCGAAAATACCAGCGATCGTTGGTTGCTAACTAAACCTGGTATCAGCATTGCCAATGGAACTTCTTACGGTTTCGGATCAGACATCAGTGTTACAAACGATAATTCTATCCTTGTAATTGCCGCGCCATTAGCTGGCAATGTTTATATCTATTCCTTAGATTCGAATAAAAATTACAATTTAATACAAACTGTTGCTGGCCCAAGTCAGGTAGTATCTAATCCAACAACCACTGACGGGGTATTTTCGTTTAACGGTAATACATTATCTGGTGGCGCTGGATTTAGAACCACCACTGATAAATTTCTTAGAACAACAATATCGTCAGTGACTACCACAGGTGGAAGCGGCGCAGGTTTAGTAGTTGATGTAATTGTTAATAGCCAGGGCGTACTTCAAACTGTAACAGTGAGAGATCCTGGACAAAACTACAAAATAAATGATGTTATTACTGTTGTCAATCCTTTGGGTACGGGCGGAGTTTTAGCATTAACTTGGGCTACCTCTGTATTCAATTCTGGTGTTCAATATAAAATAGGAGATACTGTTGTATACGGTGGAAATTATTATGTAGCAATACTAAGCACAATTAATAATTCTGTAACTAACGCAACATATTGGTCACCACTAACGTTTGCAAGCAGTACTACTGGCATTGACATTGTTACTACCACAAGTCGGTCAGGTTCTAATTTAAAAGTCAAATTAGCACATACCACAACACCGGGGGCACTGCCGGGATCTATCATTATTCCAGTTACGAATGTTACTAATTTTGAATTAGGCCAACTAATATTTTCCTCTACAGTTCCAACAGCATTTGCTTCAAACACATATATCACTCAAGTAAATTCTGTAACTTATTCAGGAGTTATTCAAAATAATGTTTTAACTGTTAGTAAAATTACCAACGGATTAAATCCAGTAGTTGCAGAAATTATTGGATCTATAACTGACACAACTCTTACAATAGAGCAGTTAGCAGGCGCAAATATTATTCCAGGTATGCAACTAAGCGGCACTGGAATTAGCGGAGATTATGTTATTGTGAGCGGTAGCGGCACTATCTGGACTATCTCAAATGCTGTTACTATTTCAACACGTGAAATCAAAGCCACCTTATATGAAACTATCAAGCCCGGAATGCAACTTGGTAATCCTGCACTTGATACTGCTTCTTCATTCACGGCCATAGTTACAACAAAAGGAACAGCAAACTTAACTGGTGCAACAACTACCTTACTTGGCGGCATTGCTTCGATGTTTAATGCTACAATCACTGGAATAACATTAACATTTGATGCAATCACGGCCGGAGATCCTGTAACTCCAGGAATGGTATTAACTGGCGCAGGCGTCACAGCTGGCACAAAAATATTATATGGATCTGGAAATAGCTGGATAGTCAATACCAGCCAAACAGTTGCTAGCCCAATAACTATTACTGGTACATTGGTATCTGCTAGTATCAGTGGATTTATATTAACGTTCACCGCTTTTTCTGGAGCAACGCTAACTCCTGGCACGGTGTTAACAGGCGGCACTGTAATAGCAGGAACAACAATTGTTGGCGGATCTGGAACATCGTGGACTGTTAGTCTTAGTCAGACTTCCACTTGCACCACTGCTACAGTACCTAACGGAACTATTTCTGGAAATACTCTAACATTCACAGCGTCTACAGGATCACCGGTAGAAATCGGTATGGTGCTATTAGGCGGCACAGTATTAGATGGAACTGTTATCACTGGCGGCTCTGGCACAACTTGGTATGTCAATATCAGTCAGTCAACAACGTGTACACAAGCAACGTCCCAGGCATTTTTATTAAATGCAGAAATTAAAGATACGACTCTTACATTTACTGACAATACAGGAATTGGTTTATTTGCTGGAATGGTACTAAGTGGCAGCGGCGTGGTGTCTGGAACTTACGTGGTGTCTGGCTCGGAAACCGAGTGGGTAGTAAGCGCAATCCAAACAGTAGTGCCAACAACCATAACAGGAACTACAGTAGTACTAACAGCAAATACGCCGTCGTCTGGTTTAATATTACTAGGACAGCGATTGTCAGGAAACGGCGTGACCTCCGGTACCGCTATTATTGCATCTGGTTCAGGAACAGGAAAAGAAGGAACATATTATGTTTCTCCAGCGCAAACAGTAAATTCATTTGCGGCAACTTCTCAATATATCATTACTAATCCGGTGATTATAGATGGTATTACAATTACCGGTGCGGCAATTTCTGGCACTGCATTAACATTTAGCGGGCAATCCGGCGGCAACGTTCGAGTTGGAATGTTAGTAACTGGAAGTAATGTGTTAACTGGAACAAAAATTGTTTCAGGATCAGGCGGATCTTGGCAAGTAAGTGTAACTCAAGCAGTTGTGTCTACTACATTATTGTTAACAGGTACTGGCCGGGGAGGCATTGGTACTTACATAATTGACCAAGAACTAACAGTTGGATTGACACCAACGGTTGCAACCGGCTTGACTATCAATATTCCGCTAGCGGCAACCCTTACCGGCAGTGCTGAAGTCACAAGTTTAAAAATTAGTAATCAAGGTTTTGGGTATGCAATCGGAGATACTGTAACATTTAATAGAGGTGGCGGCCAAATAACCATGTCAATCAGCACTGTCACTGCCAACGGATCTATAGCAGTTGCCACTATTGGTGATGGAAGTGTTACAAAAGATTCTACACAATTTGGCCAAAGTGTTGCAATTTCGAAAAACGGAGATTACGTTGCAATAGGGTCTCCTTTACAATCGGATCTACAGGAAAACGAAGGCCGAGTGTATATTTTAAGTAATAACTCTGCGGTTGGAAATACTTACAGAGAATACCAACAAATTCTAAATCCCCGCCAGCAGTCAGGCGATCTGTTTGGATTCAATATCAAGTTTGCAAACGATTATAAAACTTTGTTAATTTATAGTCCAGGCGCCGACTCGTTTGACTTAACAACATTTGATACAACAGAAACTATATTTGATTCCGGATCGCTGGTGTTTAAAGAAATATCGCAAAATTCTGGAAGAATTGACGTGTACGATCGATATTCTAAAAACTGGATCTCTGGAGAGTCTCTGTATACCGGCGGGTCAAATGCTGACGGTTTTGGCCAAAGTTTTGCGGCATCGGATAATACAATTTTAGTCGGCGCACCCCACGAAACAGAAATTTCAGAAAACATAAGCGGAAACCCTATAATAGAAATTAATTCAGGTAAAGTTTATTCATATGAAAAATTTGCTGGTTCGTTTAGTTGGACACCTGTACATAAACAAACAGATTTAATTGATATTAAAAAGATTAAACAAGCATTTTTATATAATAAAGTATCAAATAAATTAATTAGATATTTAGATATAATTGATCCAAGCCTTGGCAAGATTGCTGGCTCTGCTGAGCAAGAGATAAGCTATAAGACATTTTATGATCCAGCAATTTATACTGTTGGATCAAGCTCAGTTAATGTTGATATTGGTAATTCTTGGCAAAACAAACAAGCAGGCAAACTGTGGTGGGACCTGCGCACCGCTAAATTTATTGATAACCATTCTGAAAATTTAATTTACAGAAACAGCACATTAAACATGCTGGCCAGCGGAGCGAGCATTGACATTTACGAGTGGGTAGAAACACAATTAACTCCTACAGAATGGAAAATTCAAGCAGACACTGACGCAGGGCTAGTTAATAATATCAGCGGAACACCGTTGTATACTGATTCTTACAGTGTTAAACAATATTTTAACGCATTTAATAATGCATTTGAAAATACATATTATTTCTGGGTAAAAAATAAGAAGCTTATTCCTAATGTTGCTGATAGAAACATTTCAGCAAATGCTGTTTCGGAATTAATTTCTAACCCTCGTGGCCAAGGATACCCTTTCATCGCACTAACTGGTAAAAATTCTTTTAGTTTAATAAATTGTCAAAATTTATTAAATGGTGACAATGTTATTCTAGGAATAGAATATTGGATAATTGAGCAGTCGGATCAAAATATCCATGCCCAATGGAAATTAATCGATAATAGCACAAGTACTAAACTGCCAGCAGTGATAGAAGAAAAATGGTTTGACAGTTTGTGCGGCAAAGATCAAGCAGATCGACCTGTACCAGATTTAAATTTACCAGCTAAATTACGATACGGTATTGAAAGCCGCCCGCGCCAGGGAATGTTTGTTAATAATTTTGAAGCGTTAAAACAGTTTGTTGAACGTGTTAATTTAGTTTTAATTAACGAACAAATAGTTGGACAACGAAACATTTCTAAGTTAGAAAGCTATGATGCTGAACCTCAATTGTTTACAGGAGTATTTGACACCATTGTGGATACTGATGCAGAATTACGAATAGTATCAGTATCCACTGCTAAATCAGCAGTTATTTCTCCGGTAATTGTTAACGGTAGTATTGTTGATGTTGTGATACAATCAGGCGGCTCTGGATATAAAAGTTCTCCAACTATAACTATCAAAGGGTCAGGTGTTGGAGCTAAATTAAAAGCAATAATTGATGTTGCTGGAGTAATTACCGGCGCTGAAATTATTTCAAAAGGAAAAGGATATACTAATTCCGCAACCTTACAAATACGACCATTTTCTGTGTTGGTTAGATCGGACTCTGTGGCCAACGGCAACTGGAGCATTTATTCTTATGTTACAAATACTATAACAGGAATACAATCCTGGGTTCGTGTCAAAACTCAATCATATGATGTTCGCAATTACTGGAATAAAATAGATTGGTATGCTACTGGATTTAATCAATTTAGTATTATTGATTTTGCAGTAGATGTGTTTGCTGAATTAGGAACAGTTGATCCAGAAATTGGCCAAACGGTTAAAGTCAGAATTTCCGGTTCGACTGGATGGCAACTATTGTTGTGTTATTCTAAATCTACAAGTGTTGACTGGACACAACGATTCCAAGTTATTGGAATTGAAAACGGAACACTGCAATTAAGTTCTAAACTTTATAGTTTTGTTAATAACAACATTGGCTATGACAGTTCAATTTATGACAATACCGGGTACGATTATACTGCAAGTAAAGAATTGAGAATACTGTTAAATTCTCTTAAAGATGATATTTTAATTGATACATTAAAATCAGAATATCTAAATTTATTTTTTGCTGGTATACGATATGCTCACACAGAACAAACTTATATTGACTGGGCATTTAAGACAAGTTTTGTTAAAGCTCAACACAATGTTGGCAAATTAAAACAAACAATAACTTATAAAAATGATAATTTAGAAAACTTCCAAGACTACATTGCTGAAGTTGTTCCATATAGAACAACTGTGAGAGAATTTGTAAGTAATTATACATCAATAGATAATAGTTCTTCTGTGATTACCGACTTTGATCTTCCAGCAATATTTGGATCTGGTAACAACAGCGTGATTAAAACGTTTGTTAAAGACGGAAAAATTACAGGCGACAGATCAGAAATACAAACATATCCTTGGAAACATTGGTTATCAAATGTTGGATTTCAAATAACTTCTATCACAATAATTGATAACGGATCAGGATACGTTACTGCTCCTATTGTTAGAATTATCAGCAATAGCGGTAGTGGAGCAGTTGCTCAGGCGTTTATTGCCAACGGCAAAGTTAATAGAATATTATTGGTGTCATCGGGCACTGGATATCTTTCAGCCCCTACTATTATTATTGATGGCGGATCATCTGCCAGCGGCAGTACTGCTAAGGCAATTGCTGTTATTGGCAAAAGTAATGTTAGATCGAGTTTTATCAAAATGAAATTTGATAGAACTACTAATACCTATTATACAATTCAGTTAAACGAAACGCATTCATTCTCGGGCACCGGCAACAAAACTAAGTTTTCACTAGTGTGGGCTCCTGATGTAAAAATTGGCCAAAGTACTGTCAAAGTTGATAATGCTCTTGTACTCAGAGACAACTACACATTAACAACAGTTAAATCAACTGCAAAGGGATATACAACTTATAGTGGATTTATAACTTTAAAAACAGCACCAGCATTGGGTTCAACACTTACAGTTGAATATTTAAAAGATATCGATTTATTAAATGCTAGCGATAGGATACAATATTATTATAACCCAACAACTGGACAATTAGGCAAGTCGTTAGATCAGCTAATGACTGGTGTTGATTATGGTGGCGTAATTGTCACCGGTCTTGATTACAGTGTATCTCAAGGTTGGGGTAGTATTGGGTTTATGCAAGATTTATGGGACTCATACGAAAATACATATAGCGATTATGCAGTAACGATTAGCAACGAAACAGTAATAAGTCGTAGTTTTACACTTCCGTATATGCCCGAAGTGTTTACGAATATCAACGTTTATTATTCTAAAATATTTAATACGTCATTTACATCAGATGGCTCACAATTAATATATACACTTCCTTCCGCATATACATTTGTTGATGCTATTCAAATTTATTTAAATAAAATAGTTGCTGGATTAACTGTAAATGTAACGGCTACATCAACTGAACAGATCTCAGTGACTCAACTTTTGACAGGTTTTAATTATCTCAAAACTGCATCAACAACAAATTTAAGTCTTGGTAAAGCCATTAAAATCATATCAGGAAGTTTTGGTGGATTCATTACAAATCTAACATATTATGTTGTAGCTATTATAGATTCAACCACATTCAAAGTTGGCGCAAGTGTTGGCGGATCAGAATTCACTGTTGCAGGCGGAACAGGTAATATGGTTATACAATATGCAACCAGTAGCAATTATCTTACTGCTCCAACAGCATCGTTATTTTCAGGATTGGCCTTTCAATTTAACGGTGCTGTCTTTGGCGGCCTTGCTACCGGAGTTACTTATTACGTAAAAGACATCGTATCTCCAACATTGTTTACAGTGAGTGCAACTATTGGCGGATCAGTATTCCCAGTAAGTTCTGCTCAGGGCACAATGCCGTTGAGTCAAGTAGCGGCCGCACCTGCCGCTACTGTGAACTTAAACAATATAACTGGGTTAAAAGTAGGGGATTTAGCAAATTGCAGTATTCCAGGAGCGATTGCTGACGGAACATCAATAAAACAAATTCTAACTGCTACCAATCAAGTAATATTGACTAATATTTTATACGGAGATATTTTAGCAGGAATACAAATTAATTTTGTTAGATCATTGGCTGCGCCAATTGATTTTAGATATTTGACAAGCGTGTCTCTACAATTATCTGAACCGCCATCTGCCGGCGCGATAATTAATGTTACTACTAGTTTTGATCCAGTTAGGATTGATGATGAAAATTTTGCTAAACAATGGGTTATTACTGGCACAGAAGCTGGCACCAATATCGTAACTACAATAACTCCAATCACATTCAATATTGGAGATACCATTGGATTTACTGGAACATTATTCGGTAATATACAACCTGCTACCACATATTATATTAAAGAAATACCAACGAATAGAACTTTTAAAATATCCGCAACGTTGGCAGGCCCGGAATATATATTAGTATCCGCATCGGGCTCGATGATAGGTCGGAGTACGGGAAATCCAAATGCAGTAATGTCCACTTACATAGCAGATGGAACTGCACCGATTATCACAATACCGAGTACCTATACACTAATAGCTGGAGACGTTATTATATTCCGTAAAAGTTCTAGCGACGGAGCAGTTCCTATCAGCGCAAGTGATTTTGACACTGCTCTTGATGGAGGAACTTTGGAGTATAATTCTGCTACCGGATTGAATCCTGATGATATTATTGTTGACGGAGATGGATTTGTAACAACTAATACTAGTGGAGCCCCAGAAGAAGTAGTTCCTGGACAAGTTGTAGACAGTGTTGCAATTAAAGTATTCGATAGACCAAGCGATGGTTCGGCCACTGTAAAGGTATTAAATTACGTTGCAGACGGAGTTAATAAGAAATTTAGTTTGGAGCAATTTCCAAATAGTCAGGATGCAGTTTATATCAAGTTAAATTCCACAGTGTTAGCTACGGGCATAGATTACTATCTTGATTATCCTAACAAACAAGTGGTTTTGAGAAATGTACCTACTAACGGCAGTATAGTTACTTTACACAGTTTTGGATTCAACGGAACTAATATTTTAGATGCTGATTATTTTGTTGCAGACGGTAAAACTAAAGAATTTATCACCAAAGCACCATACGTCAACACAGATTTCAATTATCTTGTTTACCTTGACGGTGTAGCAATCAATCCAACTTTGTTCAAGACTGATAACACATATGACAGTCCAAATAGAATTGGTTTTAGATTCAGTATTGCCCCGACTAAATTTCAAACTTTAAATTATCTAATAGTGTTGGGCAATCAGCAAACATATGCAGTATTTAAAAACGAAAAATTAGCAACCAACGGCAGTTCAACATACACACTGTCAAACACTATTGGATCAAGTGTTCCGTTAGAAACTAGCGTGTTAGTTCGTGCTAATCAGCAAATTTTACAAGGTCCCAGAACAACATATTTTACAATCTCTACAAATCAATATACCTATACACTAGATATATTGTCAGTACAACCGTATAGTGTTAATACAGCTGATCTCACAGTTTATGCTGATGGAATTTTATTAGAATTGAATACAGATTACATTGTAGATACTTCAGCGGTAAGTATTTCAATTAATAAAAAAGTGTACAGTAAATACAAAGGTAAACGATTGATTATAAATGTCAAATCAGATCAAGATTATTATATTGTTGGTAACACAATTACATTTAGTCAAGCATACGGGTTATCTGATTATGTTGAAGTTGTATCGGCATATAAACACGATATTTTACAAATACAACGTACAAGAACAAAAGCAACTAATAATTTACAGTTTAGTTCAGTCAATGCTGATTACTATAGATATGTTGGAGTCTTGGGCGGCAGAATAGAATTACCATCAACTATTTTAACAGAACCTCAATTATGGGTTACAAAAAATAAATTATTATTAATTAACGGAGTTGATTATCGAGTAAATCCAGATCTGACTAGTATTACATTGGGTACCCCTCCGGCAATCAATGATGAATTTGAAGCAATTATTTTTGCTGGCGAATCAGTTAAGGCTGGTATAAGCTATATGCAATTTAAAGATATGCTAAACAGAACAGTTTATAAGCGTTTAAATCTTTATAAACAAAATGAACTAATACAGGATCTTTACTATTACGATAAAGAAATTTTTGTAAAAGATGCTGGTAATTTTGATAAACCTAATCCTGCAATCAACAAACCTGGTGTTGTTGAAATTAACGGCGAGCGGATCGAATATTTCACAGTTAAAAATAATACTACACTTGGCCAATTAAGACGCGGCACACTAGGTACAGGCGTTCCTACGGTTCACGGAACAGGTTCTAAGGTACAAGACATTGGCCCAAGCGAAACTATTCCATATGTTGATACATTTAAAACAGAACAAATTACAATTGATAATTACACAACAAAATTAATTATTCCGTTGAGTTTTGTTCCGGGTAAAACAACTTCATCTTGGTCTGCTACTCCTGCAAGCCTTAAATTATTTGATAATGCAGTAATACAAAAATTTGTTAGCAAAACCGGCACAGGCCCGTATCTGGTGACCTTTGCTGTTCCACAACAAAGTTATACTCCTGCTCTCAACAAGTTGTTGCTAGTCGCTAACAACAGTAATACAAAGTACAATGGGTACCATACCGTATCGTCGTCAAATATATCCAACAGTATTACAATAGTTCCACAATCGGTGAATCCATTTGTACCAGTTGGCAGTACTATTGATGTTACATTTGCAATTTCTACGCAAACAACAGCACCTGTCACAGGAATATATTATGTTATATCTGGATCGAACCCAATAGAATATAACGGCGCTTGGCTATGTTCTGCTAGCACATCAACAAGTATTACATTATCTATACCTAATAATTATGGAGTATTTAAAGTACTACCGAGTCTAATCAAGTCAACACACACAATTACAGTATCATATGACACTGATCCTGGTGTTTATAGTACAAAACTAATAACTACATTATCAGCATCGACTTATGGAGAAGCAGACGAAATAGAAGTGTTTGTTGGCGGCTATGATACTTCTACTGTATGGGAACCCAGCACCATTTTTGATGTGGATCAAATTTTAACAGTTAACAGCTATACCTATAGAGTTATCACCAAACACAGAAGTGGTGCAACATTTAATAGTGCGGTATCTACGATAGACATTGAAAATAAAGTTATTTCAACAAAGGTACCTGCAACAAGTGTGCGCACATTCTTTGTTGGTAATACTCGTTTGAAGAAAAGTCCGTACTCCGTTTATAACGTGGAAAAAGCACCTGCAAGTCCCGAAGGTGATATCAGTTTTATTGCAGATTTTGCAGTTGATGGTATTAATAGAGAACTAATATTAACTAATAAACTTACTACTGGTACGGTAGTAACAATTATACGAAAATTTGGACAATCGTGGACACTGAATAATGAATCATTGCAAACTAGTCAAACCAAGATTGCTAAATTTATCACAGCAGTTCCAGGAGTATGGGTAACAAGTAATCGTATTGCAAGTACACAAGCTGTTTTAACAGCCGCAACAACAACATTTGATAACGTTACTAAATCGTTTGACAATGATGACACAACATTCGATCAAGGAAATTAAAAAATGGCACAACAGATTCTTAACATTGGATCAACAGTTAACGATGGTACTGGCGATACATTACGTACTGGCGCACAGAAGATAAATGCAAACTTTGCAGAATTATATCTAACAACGCTTCCAGCACAAACAGGGAACAGCGGAAAGTTTTTAACTACGGACGGCACTGGAACTGCGTGGTCAACTATTGCAGATACAATCACAGCGGCCGCTAATCAGCTAACAGGAACAACTTTAGCTCCAAGTGTAGTTACCAGTAGTTTAACCACAGTTGGAGTACTAACAAACTTAACAGTTACAAATACTATAACAGGTAGTATAACTGGTAATGCGGCAACAGTTACTAACGGTATATATACAAGCACAACATATCAAAATCCAGGATTTCTGGGAAGTTTAGCAGGATCAAAAATTACGGGTGATATTGCGGGTAATGCTGGAACAGTTACTAACGGTGTTTATACAAATCAGATTTACAATAATCCAATCTTTATCTCAGCACTGAGTCCAGATAAAGTTTTACCATCGCCGGTGGGACAAAGCGGCAAGTTTTTAACAACTAACGGTGCGTCTGGAGGCTATTCTTGGAGTGCTGTTTCTAATCTACCAGGTGGTGCGGCAAATAAAATTCTTTACCAGTCAGGTATTGGAATTACAGATTTTATCACAGCACCTACTTCCATAAACACATTCTTAAAATGGAATGGAACAGTATTTGAATGGACTGCAACTGGCGCAGGGCAAGGCACTGTTACTCAAGTACAGGGTACTGGAACAGTTAGTGGCATCACATTGACCGGAACAGTTACAAGTAACGGTAATTTAACGTTAGGCGGCGCACTAACATTGGCCAGTGGTGATATCACTGGCGCATTGGGATTTAATCCAGTTCAGCTGGGATCGTTTAGCGTAACAACAGCGGCCGCAAGTGGCGGCGGAAGTTTAGCATTTAATTCTACATCAGGCGTATTTACATTTACGCCACCAGCACCTCCAGTAGGTACCGTAAGTACATTGAGTGTTACGTCAGCAAATGGCTTTTCAGGCACGGTTGCCACAGCCACAAGCACCCCTGCCATTACTATTGGAACAAGTATTACTGGATTGTTAAAAGGTAACGGCACCGCCATATCAGCCGCAGTTGCTGGCACTGACTATTTTCAACCATTTGGAAGTCAAGCGGCCAACACAATATATGCGGCTCCTAATGCGGCTTCGGGCGTACCTTCATTCAGAGCATTGGTATCAACTGATATCCCAGTTCTAAATCAAAATACAACCGGATCTGCCGCACGATTAACTGTAGCAAGAAACATTAACGGCCAACCATTTGACGGTCAAGCGGATATCAGTGTCACAGTTCCAGCTTCAACCGGTATTACTGGACTTGCTGGCAGTATGTCAAGTTTCTTAACCACTGCTACAAGTGCAAGTCTGGCAAATACTATAACTGATGAAACCGGATCAGGAGCATTGGTATTTGGTACTTCTCCTAGTTTAACTAGTCCGGATATTGCAACAAGCATCACTACTACTACTACAGGAACATTTGCTTTAATCAATACTGGTGCTACTACAGTAAACTTTGCTGGTGCGGCCTCATCAATAACAGTTGGAAATGCCACCAGTGCAACATTGACATTAAATCCAGGAACTATTGCTACCGGTCAAACTAGTGGAACATTGGCATTGTTCAACACTAGTCTAACTGGAACATTAAACTTTGCGGCGCTGGCAACAACTGTTGCTGAATTTGGCGCGGCCACAACATACAGTCTAGGAAATACAGCAACAGACGCACAAACTGTAAACATGTTTACAGCAAGCACTGGAGCAAGTACATATAATTTTGCTACAGGTGCTACTGTAAGTGGCACTACTAAAGCAATTAACATTGGCACAGGCGCCGCCGCAACTTCCTTCACAAATATTACAATTGGATCAGGTAATGGCGGCACATTGACATTAAGCAGTCCAACATTAACAGTATCTGGTAATTTAACATCGGCGGGCAGTGTTCGAGTAAACGGCTCTGGGTCATCAATAGGATATTCAACAGGAGCAGGCGGAACTGTTACACAAGGTACAAGCAGAACAACTGGTGTTAGTCTAAACAAGGCAACAGGTCAAATTGTCTTGTTTAATACAACTACAACAGCAGGCCAACTATCAACGTTCACTGTTACAAACAATACAGTAGTTGGCACAGATACAGTGGTAGTAAATCAAAGCGCCGGCTCGGGAATCTATATAACTTCTGTTACAAACGTTACTACAAATTCGTTTAACATAACAGTTTTTACCCCGTCCGCAGTGAGTTCTACTGAAGCGCCAGTACTTAATTTTGCAGTAATTAAAGCGGTAGCGGCTTAATAAAAATAGCATATTATGGTATAAGATAAATATTGAACAAAGAGAGATTACTATGCAAGGTAAAGATTTAACCGGAATTCACATAGAAGGCCATATTAAGATTTTCAACCCAGAATCGGGCGAAATCTTCATCAATAAACGCAACGCAATTCACTATGAAAATATGAGTATTGCGCTAGCCCAAACCCTGGCCAATAGTTCAAAAGGCGGAACTGTGTATCAAATGGCATTTGGCAACGGAGGTACCGCAGTTGATCCAACTGGTATCATCACATACCTGACCCCAAATAGCTCAGGAAGCAACGCTAGTTTATACAATCAAACTTTTGCTAAGGTAGTTGACGGACAAAGTAGTAACAATACTGATCCAACAAGAAACTATCTTGAAACACGCCACGTAACTGGAACAAATTATACAGATTTATTTGTAACTTGTTTACTTGATTACGGCGAGCCCGCGGCACAACTAGCATTTGACAATGCCAACAACACTAATGATAGTTTTGTATTTGACGAGCTAGGACTAGTAAGTTATAACCCAAATGGTACTGGTTTGCTACTAACCCATGTTATTTTTAATCCTGTGCAAAAAAGTTTAAATCGTTTGATTCAGATAGATTATACGGTTCGTATTCAAAGCCTAACCGGTTTGACAGGAGCTTAATAAATGGCATTATATCAAGTTACATTTACTGAAACAAATAATCCGTTAAAACCTCCAATCACAGTTGAAGATTTAACAATTAATACCCAAACGTCCGTGACGTTTATTGGCAAAAACTATTCAGGGTACGGGCCTTTAATTGCAAAAAACTTTTTACACTTGTTAGAAAATTTTTCTGGCCCATCAAAACCGCTCAATGCAATCCAAGGTCAATTATGGTTTGATAACAGTACAGGTGTAAGTCAACTCAAAGTAAACATTGACGGTACTCAATCCGGCTGGACAAGTGCAGGGGGTGTAAAAAAGTCTCCCAGCGCACCAACAGTGGCAACCAGTATTCAAGGCGATTTATGGGTTGACACTGTTAATCAACAATTGAGTTTGTATACAGGCAGTAACTGGTTGTTAGTGGGACCAACATTTAGTCAAGGTTCACAAACCGGGCCCAAATTAGAAACAATTGTAGATACGTTAAATATTTCTCATACTGTGCAAAGCATCTATGTAGAAAATAAACGTGTAATGATTATTAGTCCTACCGCTTTTACTCCGAAGTCTACTCAATCTGGATTTACTCAAATTAATAAAGGTATAAATCTTTATTCCGAGGCATCTGGCGAGCTGTACCGATTACATGGTATTGCTACTCAGTCTGATACAATATCAGATCCAACAAACTCAAAGATTCCATTAACTTCTAGCAGTTTTTTAAGAACGGATGATCCTAGAGGTAGTACAACTAACTATAGTTTAAATGTACGTAATGCAGGCGGTTTAACTGTTGGATCAGACACGGGTGCATTGACGATATTTACAGAGTCTGCAACCAATGCGGCAACAATTTATGCTAAAAGCGGAAACAGCATCGATTTTAAATTAAATGTCAACGGTTCAGCAAGCACAATACTACATTTAGATCCTAACTCTTTTGTAGGTGTTAACAAAACTAACCCAACATCTGCATTGGATGTTAATGGCTCAATTTCTGCAGATCAGCTCAGTTTAATCAGCACCAATGCAAGTAGTCTAACGCTGGCCGGAGGCATTGCTATTAGTGGTCCTGCATCATTAAAAACTTTAGATGTTAATGGAGAATTAACTGTAAATGGTGATATTCATCCTTTACAGAATGGAGTTTATAATATTGGCGCCGAGCCTACAACAGGCGGATCCAGATTTGCCAGCATCTATGCAACTAACTTTTACGGCAATTTTAATGGTACATTTGCTGGCGGATTCCAAGGAAGTGTTAGCGGATCCGCCACCAAATTAGCTAGTCCAACTAAATTTGTATTGCAAGGCGATGTTATTAATTCAAGTAATGACCTTACAGATTTTGACGGACAGAATCAAACAATCACATTTAACACAATATTAACAACCAGTGCTATTGCAAGTCAAGAACAAGTAACATCTACTCTGGTAACTGACGAGCTTTTACTTCGACGTGATGGCTCAGCAGGTTTGAAAAAAGTAACAGTTCAAACGTTAACTGCGGGTTTTGCAACCGTGCCAGTTGGTTCAATAATTCCGTTTGCTGGCGTTACTTCTAAAATACCAAACGGTTACTTGCTGTGCGATGGAGCGGAAGTGAGTCAATCTGTGTACAGCGGATTGTTTGAAATAATAGAATATAGTTATAAACCGTCCAACTCGTTAGACGGTTTTGGAACATTTGCATTGCCAGATTTGCGAGGAAGATTTGCATTGGGTCGTGATAATATGTTTAATAATATACAAGTGAGTACTCCAGCGGGCATTTCTATATACACAGTTACTAGCCCAGCAGGACGAGTGACAAATGCGTTTGCACAATCAATCGGCGGTGTATCGGGCGCCGAAACAGTTTCCATAACTACTACTAACCTTCCTGAACATAGACATTCGAACAGGGGCTTGGCAAATAATCAATATTTTGGAGTAAGAAATGTTCCAGGCGAGCCTGATGATGGCGACGCATTCCCTGGCCCAGGTGGTCAAGCGGCCGGCCAAGCACAATATTTGTCGAACAGTGGCGGAGTTATATCTGACACAACTCCCCACCAACAAGAATTGCTTAATATTATGAATCCTTATTTGGCTGTTAATTATATCATATTCACTGGAGTAACAGCATAATGAGTTATACTATATTAAAAAGCAATGGCGAAACATTGACCCAGGTAATTGACGGCCAAGTCGATCAAACCACAACAGATTTAACATTGATTGGAAAAAATGCGGCAAGTTACGGAACATTTTTTAATGAAAATCTTGTATTTTTACTAGAAAATTTTGCAAACACCGATGCTCCAAATAATCCTATTATTGGGCAGTTATGGTATGACACTAGTACAGGCCGTTTGAAAGTTTATGACGGAAATTTGTTTAGAGTATCAGGCGGGGCAATTGTGTCAAATGCTATCCCATCACAACTTGCGACCGGAGACATGTGGATTGATAGTAAAAATCAACAATTGTATTTTAATGACGGTGTTGCAAACATACTGGCAGGCCCGATATATACACAAAGTCAAGGATTATCTGGATTTCAAACCGGTTCTATTATTGATATCTATAGTGTGGCCCACACAGTTTTGTTTTTATATTTGAAAAAAACCTTAATTGGAATCTTCAGTCTAGATGAATTTACTCCAAATTCTCCTGTAGCTGGATTTTCTGGAATAATCGGTGTAGGTTTTAATGCCAGTAGTCTTCCAGGTATTACATTTAATGTGCAATCTAAGTCAGCAACAATTTTAATTGCGGCAGACGGCACTAGTAAAACAGCCGAAAACTTTTTAAATACAGGTATTGCAGGTGTTGGTGCGGCTGACTACAAACAAATAACTACCAGCCAATTAGTAATTGCAAACTCTAAACCGTTGACGTTGGGACTTGCACAGAACAGCACAATTGAAGTGGATACTGGAACATTTAGCTTAAATGCTAAAACTATTGGACAAAATTTTGTAATTGCAGTCAATCCCAACGGTGCAAATACCCCTGCGGTGTTTGTGAAGAGTGCTTCACAACAAGTAGGTATATTCACAACAAATCCACTTGCAACTTTGGACGTTAACGGAAATGCAATTGTTAGAGGAAATTTAACTTTATCCGGAACTTCTTTGATTATTAATACTTCATTAGTTCCAGCAAGCGCAACAGCAGATGGCCTTCCTGGGCAAATAGCTTGGGGGTCAAGTTTTGTTTATATCTGCGTGGGAGTAAACACATGGAAAAGAGCGGCACTTAGCAGTTGGTAACACTAGCTTATAACGATAAATATTAGGAACGAGGAATAACTGATGTCATACACCATTAATCGATACAACGGAACACAAATAACTGTGGTTGCCGACGGAACAATAGATAGCACATTATCAATTAAAATGATTGGTAAAAATTATGCTGGCTATGGCGAATTACAAAATGAAAATTTTGTATTTTTATTAGAAAACTTTAGCGGCGCAAACAGCCCCAATAACCCGCTTTCGGGACAAATTTGGTTTGATAGTGCCAATAGTAAATTAAAATTCTTTGACGGTAGCAAATATCGTGTAGCAAGTGGTGCCGAATCAAGTGCTACTGCACCAGTAGGGTTAACTCCTGGCGAATTTTGGTATGATACTGCAAACAAACAAATTTATGTTTGGAATGGAACAACATTTACACTAGTTGGACCCCAAAGTGTTGCAGGCGCCGGCACTACTCAGATGCAAAGTATCAGCGTATTAGATGATGTTGGAGCAAGCCACTCAGTTATCCAAGCAGTAACTAACGGCCAGGTAATGTATATTGTTAGTGCAGACGAGTTTATACTTAGCACTAGTTTAAATCCAATTACTGGTTTTACAAAAATTGGTAAGGGTATCACACTAGTTAACAGTACTATCGGTAGTGTGCTTGGAAGAACCAGCACCACCGACCAAAGATTTTGGGGAACAGCAAGCGACTCGGATAAATTAGGCGGCATTGCGTCCAGCGAATATTTAAGAGCCAACACAACAAGTTTTGCAACTCCTATTAATTTTAGTAACGCTGGATATACAGTTGGAGCTCTTAGAGATTTGGAAGTTAAGATTACTGGAAGCACTCCAACTATTGCAAACGTATTAAGTAATACAATTACTTTTTTAACAACAGTAGCAGGCGTTACCAGAAATCCATTATCTTTAGTAGGCACAGATTTGATCCCAGGAGACACTAATATTTCAAGTATTGGATCTCCAACCAAAATTTATAACACAATTTATGCGGCATCATTTAGCGGCATTGCAAGTCAGGCCAATCAGATTTTAGAAACAGTTAGCGGTTTATATCGTTCAGGTAATACTGGTGCGGCCGCAAGTACTGTAGCAGTTCGAGATGCCAGCGCAGACATTTATGCCAACGTGTTTCAAGGTATTGCTAGCTCAGCAGACTACGCTGACTTGGCCGAAAAATATCTAGCAGATGCAGAGTATCTTGTTGGAACAGTTGTGACAATTGGCGGCGAAAAAGAAGTAACTGCATGTACAGTTGGCGACAGAGCAATTGGTATTGTTAGTGCAAATCCGGCTTACATGATGAACAGCGGTTTAGAAGGCGGCACTTATATTGCATTGAAAGGTCGTGTGCCGTGCAAAGTAGTTGGACAAGTTAAAAAAGGCCAACGTTTAGTAGCTGGAACCAACGGCGCGGCACAGGTAGCTTACAACAGCAGTTCAGATGTGTTTGCAATTGCACTGGGTACCAGTAACGAGCCCGGCGAAAAAACTATTGAAGTTTTAGTACTATAAAGGAATTATTATGCCTGGTGTAGGTCAAAAAATATTAGCTTCGGACTTTAATGCTGTTCAGACTTTTGCTCAAAATGTATTGGGAGTTGGTTCCGGACAATACGGATTTGGTCAACTAGTTGCTAGTACGCAAGTAAGGGTAGGAGATCCATTTCTATTACAGGATTGGATTAATTTACGTACTGATTTATTAAAAATTGGCGCCCATCAAACCGGCTCTGCGACCGAAGGTTCACTGTTAACTATTCCTGGTAATTTGGATCCACGCAGTGTCAATAGTTTTATTAGTATATCAGGCTCGGGCCCTTACTTGGTAACGTTTGGATTTACAGCCACACCCGGCAATATTATACCTTCCGTTGGCGCACCTTATAAAATTCAAGGATCTGCAAACGCAAATTACAATGGTGTTTATTTGTCAACTGCAAGTACTCCCAGCACAATTACATTAAGTTATAACAATAACCCCGGAACTTACAGCACAGTGAAACCTGTAAAAATTAGTAGTGTGTTAACAGATGCGGTAAGAGCTCAGTATCTATCCTATGCGCAAAATGCATACCTTAATGCGTATAATCCAACGGTTACTATTACAGGAACAACCAACGCCACTACTACTATGAGCAGTGCAAATGCTTCAATTCTGATGCTGGGTGCTACTATTATTGGATCTGGAATTTCAGCAACTACTACAGTCACAGCAGTTTTGCCTGGCACAAGTCTTACATTGAGCAATGCGGCCGGTACTAGCATATCAGGCGGCACGTTTACACTTACACTATTATCTGGAGTTAAAGTAGTAGCTGGTAACCAACTGAGTACAGAGCCCATTACTTCTGTTACAAGAACAACAGCATGGAACGGAAATATACAGGCCACAGCAACTATCACTTTTCCATCACGTGATGGCGCTAGAGCATTCTTCAATAGTGGCAGTGCTTTTGAATTCTCTCCGTCACTAACTGGTTCTTTTGGATCAGGATCAGTTTTAAAAGATCAAACATGGCAAGTTATGTTTAGCCAAATCAACAAGATTGCTTTTAGAGCCAATGACTGTATTCAAACTCCTACAGATTATTCTCCAACTCCTAGTACTCATTACCCAATTGGGTATTTTGGGTTGACCACATCTGATAGATTAGTTTTTAGTAAACAAGCACCGAGCGGCGCATATTCCGCCAACGTATTAAATGTGTTTGCCCGTCTGGATGCCACAGGCACAATTTTAACAATCATTATCAGATTCCAAGATGATGCCAGTGCGGCTCCTCCTTACGGAATTGATGAAAACGTTGACGGTATATTAACTATTGATATTTCAGCGACCCGTGCAAGTGGTGCAAATGTATCTGTAATTACTCCGCCGGTCAACGTAACATCAATAGCATAATTTATTTTTGCAAGTTGTCTACAAAGACTATATAAAAGAAAGAGGTAAACGTGGCAACATTAGGTCCAGGATTAGGTAATGTTATATCTGCAAACACACTTGGGGATTATAACACAATTCAAGCCGCAGTAGCAAAAGTACTGGGGGCTCCAACCGACTCAACACCACGATTTGGATATAATCAATCAGTTTCCAGTAGTCAAGTTTCTGTTGGTAATAAAGTAACACTAAGTCATTGGCTAAACCTACGAACAGATGCCATCAAAGCTCGCGGCCATCAATCAGGTTCAGGTTCTGAATCCAATAACATTTCTGTCCCAACCAGTGCTGTTTTAATTAGAGAAGCATTACGTTTGGAATATTTCGATTATGCAGTCACATTAAACACTTATCGTGATACTCTTGGTACCGGCCAATTCACAATTGACACTGCAAACACATCACATCGACTGGATGATTGGAATGGAAATCTTGTTAACACTATCACTATGAACTTTGGTGATGTTCCAACCATCAGAGCATTTTTCAACGCAGGCGGCATAGTAAAATTTAATGTGGGCATGACAGGTACTTTTAATAGCTTTAGTACAGTAAAAGACAACACATGGGTAACTATGTTTAGTCAGATGGGTACTATTTCAATGGATCGTACTAGTACATATCTCGATGCTGGCAGTACTGGAACTCCTTCAACTGGTATCGGTTATTTTAATTTAACCAACACTGATCAAACTATTTTTATCAAAGCCGCGCCCGCAGGTGCTTATGCGGGAAACGAATTTAGAATACTTGCAAAAATATCAGGCGGCACGGTAATTTTTACAATTCAGTATAATGACATTAGCCTTGGCTCCGGCGGCCCTAACTTTCCGGGCACAAGTGCAGGCACACCAGGCGGTATAAACGATGAATACATCGACGGCCAAATAACTCAAACAGTGGTAATCCACAGACCCAGCGGCAGTTATGTTAGTATAGCTTCACCGACCACTTCACTAACTGGCGATTTTCAAAATGCCAGCGGAGCAGTATATGGTTTAGTGGCCAGCAACTATGTGGTGAACGAAGGTAGCAGTGTAGTGGTCACACTCAACACTAGAAACGTTCCAAACGGTACATTTGTAACTTATCAATGCACTGGTAATATCAATTACACAGTTAATGGCATTACAAATTCAAGATTCAGCGCAGGCTCCACAGACAGCTATTTCACAATTAATAACAACACTGCTCAAATTGCATTCACAGTGGCCAACAATTTGTTCACTGACGGCGACACCAGTTTTAACGTTGTTCTTTATAATGGATTAGCAAGCACGACAATTTTCATCAACGACACTTCAAAAACTCCAACAGGCACACAGTTGTTCACCGCAGTTGGTAATCAACAATGGACCGCACCAGCAGGTGTTAGAACAGTCAGTGTGATTATTTTGGGTGGCGGCGGCGGTGGCGGTAATCATGCAGGCGGTGGTGGTGGCGCTGGACAGTATAGGCTACTAACTACCAATGTCTTACCTGGCCAGGCTTATGGTATAACTGTGGGTGGCGGCGGCTCCAACGGCGGCGGCGCAGGCGGGCTTTCAAGTTTTGGCGGTAACAACTCAGGCGGCGGCAGTGCCGGCGGCAACGGCTCAACCAGTGGCACCGGCACAAGTGGAACTCATAATGGTGGTGCTGGCGGAACTTCTGGCAACGGCTTCGGTGGCGGAGCCAGCTTTAATAACTCTGGCAATCAGTTTTTAAATGCAGGTGGTGGTGGTGGTGGCGCTGGTGGAGCTGGTAGTGCTGGCTCAAATACTGCTGGCACAGGCTATGATGGCGGCACTGGCGGTATAGGAGTTGCTTATTCATTCTATCCTAGCGTAACTGGTCTCATAACATATTATGCGGCAGGTGGAGGTGGAGGTGGAGCCGCAGGTGTAGGCGGTTTCGGAACTTACAGTGCTGGCAATGGCGGCTCTGCCGCTGTTGGTACAGGCGCAGCCGCAAATACTGGCTCGGGTGGCGGAGGTGGCGGAGCCAGTATAAGTGGCGGCACTATATTCACACGTACACAAACTTCTCAAGCTGGCGGCCTTGGCGGCTCTGGACTTGTCTGGGTTGGCTGGCCCTAAAATCTCAATCAGAATCTATTGACATGATAACTACTAGAGTGTATACTACACACTCAGTGGAGTCATTATGGACGAACGAATAGAAAAAGCATTTGAAGTGGCCAATTATATGGCTACACTTTCAAATCAAAGACGAGTCATTCTTGAAGAATACAATCAAAAATTAGTATACTATATTAACGGCGCAACCTTTCGTGTTGATTATAATTTAATTAACTTTGCCAAAAATTTAGTAGACATGGAGCATACTGAAAATATTGCATTTGTGGATGCAAATAATCAGCCAGTGATCATTGCTGATGTACAAGATTTTCTTGACAATTTGATATCTGTATATTTTGAAGCGGTGAACGAATATCAAACTAAATTTGCTGAAATTAAGAAAAAACGCAATGTAAAAGATCTTGTTGAACTATGACAACTGGTTGCTTGATTTTTGCTCAAAACACAGTTGGTGTAGACTATGTCAAACTGGCATTGTTTGCGGCTAGACGTGTCAAAGAACATTTGAATATTCCAGTAAGCCTTGCTACTGACAGTCAAGCCTGGCTAGAGTTTTATCCTGAACACACTGAAGTGTTTGATAAAATAATTCCTATCCAAGGAAATACAACTCAGCAAAAAAAGTTTTATGATGGATCTCTGGCCTACAAACTGGCCGAATGGAAAAATTTAACCCGTAATCAAGCATACGATATTACTCCGTATGATCGTACACTGGTAATCGACAGCGACTATATCATCAACAGTAACACACTGGAAAAAGCATTAAAAAATGATTATAGTTTTCAGATATTTCGTAAAAGTTTTGATTTAGCTGGATGGCGAGATGACAGTAGTTTTATGCGTATTAATCAATACAGTGTTCCTTTCTATTGGGGAACTGTGTTTATATTTGAAAAAACAGCCAGCACACGCAGTTTGTTTGATCTTATAGAATACATAAAACTCAACTGGGAATATTTTAGAATTATCTATAAAATTGATAGTCCAACATTTCGTAACGATTTTGCTTTTAGTATTGCCATACACGTTATGAACGGCAGTACAGAAGGAGATTTTGCGCACGAGCTTCCTGGACTAATGACCTATGTGTTGGATAGAGATATCATGGTTGATATGAAAGAAAACAAGATGAAATTTCTTGTTGAAAAAGCACACTACCCTGGTGAATACACATTGGTAAGTACCAATGCAACAGATGTACATGTTATGAATAAACAAAGTTTAACACGATATATAGACGGAGATCATGATGTCTAAAGGGTTTGTAGTTTTAGCAAAAAACACAGACGATACAGATTACGTCAAACAAGCCTATGTGCTGGCGCTGAGTATACATGCAACTCAAACAGAAACAGCCATTAGCATTATTACTAATGATAATGTTCCGGAAGAATACCAAGAAGTGTTTGATCAAATCATTCCAATACCGTGGGAAGATCAAATTTCGTCAAGGTACGTAGCAGAACATCGTTGGAAAATATACCACGTAACTCCTTACGATGAAACAATTGTGCTAGATACAGATATGATATTTTTGCAAGACATCAATGATTGGTGGTGGTACTGTCAAGATCACGAGTTATTATTTTGTACATCTGCACTTGATTATAAAGGCGATGCTATTGAAAATAGCATATACAGAAAAACTTTTACAGCAAACGATTTGCCAAGTCCTTATTTTGCATTGCATTATTTTAAAAAATCACAACGTGCAGAATATTTTTACAAAACACTAGAATTTGTGGTTAACAACTGGGCATGGTGCTATGGCAAATTGGCCAGCGAGCATTATCAAAATTGGTTAAGTATGGATCTATCAGCGGCCATTGCTGTGGAGTTGTGCGGTTATCACAGTTCTGTAGACGTGTGTAGTCCATTAAAATTTGTACATATGAAAGCAGGAGTACAAGGGTGGCACCCGGTACCGTCAAGTTGGCGAAACACAATTCCATATTCTTATACTAAAGCTGGAAACTTAACAGTTGGCAATATACGCCAGCATCATTTGTTTCATTATGTGGAAAATGATTTTCTGGATATTGATATAATTAAAAAATTAAAGAAGCTATCAAATGGATGAAGAAGAATTTTTAACAGCTGAACAACTTCAAGCACTATTAGATGTAAAATATGTGTTTACTTATTTTGTGTATTTTGAAAAAGATACAGGGAACATTTTGGCACTGTCTAATGAAAAGTTAGATTATGAAAATTTTGTAGAAGTAGAGTTTGCAGAAATTGAAAAGTTTTTTAATGGCACTGAAAATTTTATTAATTTTAAAATAGCATTTGACAATGACGGATCGATTAAATTTGTAAATAAAAATCAAGGCGATTTAATTTTTAAAACTAATATAATTGAAAACATAAGATTAAGCGATAGAGAAACTATACTTACAGTTGAATGGTCCAAAGATGGTTGGAAATTTATAATGAATGAACTATTTCTTCAGCATCCACGGGCAAAAAGTTTAAATGCAAAACTTCATTTTTTCATAACAAATGACAGTAACATAAATTTATTAATACGTCAATTGGAAGTTCAACTGCGTAATTTAATAGGCAATGGCCACGTATTGGTACCATTTATAAATGACAAAGAAAAAGATATTGAAAACATATCAATGTTCACTTTACCGTTTTTTGAAAGTTACGGGATGAGAATTAAAAATGATTAAAGTAATAGATCAAGACATCGTCTTCCTCAGCTATGATGAACCAAATGCTGAAAAAAATTACGCAGACTTGCTGACAAAAGCACCGTGGGCAAAACGTGTGCATGGAGTTAAAGGTTCAGATGCCGCACATAAAGCCTGCGCCAAACTAAGCGAAACAGAATACTTTATTACTGTGGATGCTGACAACATTGTTGATCCAAAATTCCTCGAAGTTGAAGTGGATATAGACGCATTGGGACTAACAGCAGATCATGTGTTTAGTTGGTGTGGGCGTGTTCATGTTAACGGCTTAGAGTACGGCAATGGTGGCTTAAAAATGTGGACACGTAAATTTGTAAACGAGATGAAAACACATGAAAATTCAGATCCTGATGATGTAAAAGGATTAGTTGAATTTTGTTTCAACGACCTGTATTATCAATTCAACGAAAATTATAGCGAGAGCTTTACTAATGCAACTCCTTTCCAAGCATGGAGAGCAGGATTCCGTGAAGGCGTAAAGATGAGCTTAGACCAGGGCGCAAAAGTAAAAGATCTACGTGGTATATGGTGGCAAAATTATCAGCGTTTATTAATATGGTGCAACATAGGTGCTGATGTAAAGAACGGTGTATGGTCGATATACGGCGCTAGAGAAGGCGCATATCTTACCAATTGCACAGATTGGGATTATGCCAGTGTACGTGACTTTGATTGGCTTACCAATGAATGGGAAACCAAATATAGCAAGATTACTGATAAAATGTTGCCCTACGAAATAATGGGATTAGGTGAAACACTCAAACATGAATGCAAACTAGAAGTAGGCGAAATGGATTCTACCGCTAGTGAATTTTTCAAACGTGTGTATGTTAATACTCCTAGAATCATAAAGAACCGTCAATAATGTACGATATTGTGTTTATCAGCTATAACGAGCTTAATGCAGAAGAAAACTACAATAGACTGTCATCTAGGTTTTCGTCACCTATTTTGAAGAGAATAACCGGGGTTGCAGGCATACACAATGCACATATTGCGGCCGCAAAAAAGGCCATGACAAAAATGTTTTGGGTAGTGGATGGAGATGCTGAAGTACTAGATACCTTTAATTTTAGCTATCAAGTACCCAACACTGAATTGGATTATGTACACGTTTGGCGCAGTCAAAACCCAGTTAACGGACTGGTGTATGGCAACGGTGGAGTTAAATTATTACCACGAAAATTAACAATGAATATGGATAGTAGCCGCATAGATATGACAACCAGTATCAGCACATTGTTCAAACCCATGCCTGAAATAGCCAACATCACAGCATTTAACACAGATCCATTCAGCACATGGCGCAGTGCCTTTAGAGAATGCGTCAAATTATCCAGTAGTAGCATTGAGCGCCAGAATGATATTGAAACACAGCAACGACTAGATACTTGGTGTATGCTCAACGAAGGTGTGCCGTATGGGTTTTATGCCTATTCAGGCGCACTCGCCGGCCGAGCTTACGGAGAAAATAATGCCTCCAATAAGGAGGCATTAAGTAAGATAAATGACTTTACTTGGCTAGAAGTTCTGTGGCTAGCGGAAAAATCTCAGCTATCACTTTAGCGCAAGCAATGGCAACTTCCTGGTGCTCTTTCTGTGTGCCATTAGCACTACGCAATTCAATAAAGTGAATCCAGCTACGCAGTGTTCCATTCATATATAAACGACTTTCTGTAAGGCCTTCTGGCAACACAGCACGAGCTTGTTCTTTTGCTATGCCATTAGCGATAGCCCATTCGTATTCACGTTTGGCCGCATAGATGACTCGTTGTTGAGCTCTGTACCATTCGTTTTGTAACAGTTGATCATCGACGTCGACACTGTTTTGTCTGTTCTTTGGATCTTGCAACCGTGCTTCTCTACATACAAACGACAGGTCTTTAGTAGGGTCAGCATATCGCTGACTGAACTCTTGGAAACTGAAACTTCTATGTCGGAGTATTTGTCTTGCAATATCTCTGGTTGTGGTGATTTCAATACAGGCTGAGACCATTTCAAGTGGGCTCCAGTGTTGGTGTTTGACCAAGTATCGGATGAGTTTTTCTGATGTGTCTGTGTTGAGCTGATTAGAGGGATTGCTGACACGGGCACAATACGCAATGAGTTCCTGTGCGTCTTGTAGACCCATGCCTGCAAATTCTTCGGTTGGCTGACTGTAACTAAGTAATCGAACATTCATGTATTATAACTTCTTCTTCTTAAAAAATTGTTCTGTGCCTTTTTCAATATCTTTTTTAACTCTAGGTGTATCCAGTTTAAAATCAACATTCTCAATATTTTCTTCGTAGTTCTTTACTAGTTCTTGAAGTTGTTTTTCAAAGACACTCCATCCGTCCTTTCGGGCTTCAGCTGATATTTTTACTTCCCAAGTTTTGCCATCTTTGAAATTAATCAATACTGCATGTAAATATTTTATTGGTAGTACATTTAATTGCACTTCAGAAAATATTTCAGGCCAGTGTGCTACGACATCGCTGGGAAGTTTTTTCCCAGGTCGTGTCACTTAGCTTTCTTAGTAGGCACAAGTTCTTCTGCTTTGCGGCGCATTTCAGCGGCTTGTTTTGCCAGCTTATCTGCTTCACTGCGGAATCGTTTTGCTTGAGCTTCTGGAGTCATATCAGTAGGATCGGATGGCATTTCATTTACACTGCCAACTTCTTGTACTTCAACTTTTCCAGTATTTTTTGGCTTTTGCGGTTCTGCAATAGTCGATTTAATCGACAAAGCATCAACTGCAACACCTTGCTGTTCTGCAATAATTTGATTTAATTCACTCAACGGAATACGCACTGTATTATTGGGAATCATATCAACTTGATCAGTTGATACCTTAACTAACATACCTTGTGTATGCATTGCGGCCAGCATAATACTTCCGTCCGGGAAATTGCTACGAGCCATAACTTCGCCAAATTCATTAGCATTTTGACCACCGGTGCTTTCAACTAAATTGATTAAAGCATCGTGATAAGAATCAGGCAAATTTTCTGTTGGAGCAATCAAGCAATTATATGCATCGCCTGGCAGTGTACGAAATACCACAATACACTTTTTACTATTAGTCCTAATTCTACCTACGTGTTTGATTTCTGACATAATTTTATCCTTGTGCTGTTCCAGCCTGAGCAACTTTTTGGGCTTCTGCCTGTTTAGCTACTTGGTCTAGAAAAGCTGTTAATTTATTATAGGTTTGACCAACCATTTGCATTTCGGCTGGTTTAAAAGCACCTCGTGTACTAGCCACGTCAATAATAGCTTTCATTGCACTCAAATCCTGAATGTTTAAATCAGTACCTGGATCTTTGCCCTCAGTTTGCGGTTGTTCTGTTTGCGGTTGTTCTGTTTGCAGTTGTTCTACTTTATCAGTCATAATATCTCCTTATTGAAAAAGCACAATATAATTTATCTGTTTAGAATTCAGGTATAGGCAATCTTGAAAAAACTAAGTTCTTTCTCGACCTCAAATCCTATCTTAGTAATATAAACAATTGTGTTGGTATGATCTAGTACTAGATCCTGTCCTATATAGTATCGCCCGTTAAGATTTTGACGTATCCAACTATCTACTTCTTTAGTGAGATTGGGAGCAAACTTATCTAATGTGGTATAGTTAAAATGCGGGCAAGCAAACTCAACCCTGCGTAAGCCAAAATAATTTAACGGGTTGGGTTTGCCAGCTTTTAATGTCATTCTTTAAATTCGTAGTAGGCGTGTTCGCCCCAAGGAGGGACAATTTTGTCATTACCATGAATAATGAATACTGTATCGCAATAGTTCTCATCTCCCCATGATCCATATGGATATCCATCTGTAAACATGATGAACTTTTTAGGCTGAATATCATTTTCTTTCATGTATTCCCAATTAGCCATAAACTCAGTACCGCCACCACCCATAGGTTCGTACTCGTCAAACTCGTCTACGTTGTAACTATTGTAGTCTGCTTCGTTGTAAACACAAGTATCAAAACACCATACTTTAATACTAAAATCTTGATATTCTTGCATAATACCTTTGATCTCTGTCAAGAAGTCTTTGGCTTGTTCATCGCCAATAGAACCACTCATATCAATGCCTACACAAATATCGATTGTTTCTTTGAAGTTAGTACCTGGAAGAATCGCACCCATGTGCCAACCTTTTCGGTTAGGACGCATAAAACTAAAGTCATCCTTAATAACACTTTGTATTTGCTGACGGATAATTTCACGCCAGTTCATCTTAGGCTCTGTGAGTTCCTTAATCATGCGTTGGATACTTGCAGGAGTATTTCCTGCACCCGCGGCCTGCGCGGCCCCCATGGTTGCTTCACGCATCTCGTCACGAATCTTTTTCAATTCATCTTTGCTGTAGCTGGGGCGATTACCATTGGGGTCTTTTTCGCCCCAGTCGATGTGGTCGTCTAACAACTGGCCAAGTGCATCGAGTTCTTCCTCGTCCATTTCGTCAAAGATTTTGTCATAGATTTCTTCTGCACCCATACCGTAGTACTTTGGGTCATGGAAGATTTTAATACCTTCAATTTCGTGATCACCAATACGGTCACGAACAACTTGTCCGTTCACACAATAGTCAGCCGCAATGTTAAAAATACGGTGGTTACGACCTTCGTTACGTCCCATATGATCAAATACGTTGTGCAAGATTTCGTGTGCAATAACAAATTCGATTTGTTTAATTGAAAGAGGTTCAAAAAACTTACGATTAAAATAGATAGCTCGACCATCGGTAGCCGCTGTATGACACCATTCTTCTGCTTCTTTAATTTGCAAACGAGTTGCCATATTGCCAAAGAATGGATGGCGAAGTAGTAGACCCACACGGGCTACAATAATTTTGTCGATAATTGGATCTATGTGTGACATGAATGCTCCTTTACTGTATGTATATATTATAACACCTCCCGAAGGAGGTGTCAAATGGTACTAAACCGTATTATTTACGACTTTCCTTGTCAGTGGCCTGTGCAATGTACTTGCCGTACTTGGCATGGAAGGCATCAAAACATTTAATTTCGTCCGGATCCAACGGCAGTTTGTAAGTGCTTAATGCGATCTTTGTGCCCATAATAACCAATTCAGTTTCAAAGTTATTCATCATAAATTCAAAAAAGTTATTAGTTTGGTCGTTCCAGTTTTTTGCATTCTTTTCGTTTGCATCTTTCAATTCGTAGCACAGGGACACAGTTAAAGAATACATGGCTGAAATTTCTTTTGAGTCCATCTTCTTAACCTTACCACTCAAAATATCGCTAGGGTTAGGCATTTTGCTAGAGTGTTTACGGTGTGCCATAAACTTAAGAGCAAGACCTTCACCAACTGAACCTGATACCAAATCAGTCAATGTGTCATTATCGCAGTCATCGTCGTGCAACAACTCACTTACAAATGACCAGCTACGTGGAGTAGCAAACGAGCGCGAGCTAGCTTTGGGATCAAAGTCGTACAAGTCTTTCTTGCTGAAAGTCAGAAAGCCCACAACATCAGTGTGGATTTTATTATCCACTGCCCAGTCAAAGTAGTCGTCCCAGTCCACTGTCATTTCCAAGTGAACAAAACGATTTGCCAACGGAGCAGGCATACGGAAAGTGACACCTTTGTCAGTTTCACGATTACCAGCCGCTACCATAACAACATTGTCTGGCAAGCTGTAAGTACCAACACGGCGATTCAAAATCAGCTGATAGGCCGCGGCCTGTACACTAGGAGCCGCACTGTTCATCTCGTCCATGAACAGGATAATTGTTTTATGTTTCTTAGAAAGTTCTGCATCAGGCAATTCTGACGGAGGTGCCCAAACCATTTTGCTAGTGTTTGAGTCAAAGTAAGGAATACCTTTGATGTCAGTAGGTTCCCAAAGGCTCAAACGAACGTCGATCACATGAGCATCAAGCTCGGTACCAAGTTGTTTGATAATGTCGGATTTACCAATTCCGGGAGGACCCCACAGGAAAATTGGACGTTTGTTTTTGAACGCTTTGCGCAGGGATTTTTTTGCGCCTTTTGGTCCAACTGTTCGGCTGTTAATTTCTGCCATTTTGCATTTCCTTTAAGTTACGGGTTTAAATTGCTAGGTAATCTTTTACGCTATGTAAGTATTATAGCACCGTTCCAAGGTCACGTCAAGCAGAATCTTCTGTACTTTGCCTATTTTTCATGGCTTTCATTAGCCCAAATTTACGGATGTCGTCCGAAAACATATACAGCTCAAAACTTTTACGTTCGGAAAACACAGTAATACTTTGATTTGTGAGGAAATATGGACAGTCAATATATCTGTCCAAAAAGATTATGGTCTGCGGACTTAGCTCAATCAATTCGGTAAACGGAACTTCATAGCAAGCCAGATCCAATTCTTTTACCAAAAAATCCATTCCATCTTCAGTAAGTCTAAGGCCGCCGCCAATTTTGGTTCTGTTGTTTACAAACCACTTACGTTGAAACAATTGGACATTGGCCTCATCGCTACTCTTGTCCCATTGTTTTAAAAATATTTTGGTATATGTATTGTTTGATATCATTTAACTAAGGTACCGGTTGTGAGTTTATATACCTCAAAATCCGTAGTACCAAAAGTTAAATTTAGTTTTTTTGCTAGATTATGTGCATGACCGGGATTTGAGAAACTTGTCTTTTTGTACTTAGGTCCAGGATAGCTTGTGACACTACTAAAAGATTTGAGATTGAACGGCTCAGCTTTATAGAACACAGCCCAAATGGCTTCCGACTCTAAAACTTGTTCAGCTTTATAGGTTTTTTTACTGATATACTCTAATAATACTTTTGGTTTTGGTCGACTCATAATATACGTCTCGATATGTACGTATATATTTATCTATTTTTCCTCGCCAAACACTCCACCGTCTAGTTGTATGCTAACTACTTCGTTAGCACTGGATTGTTTTAAACTATGAAATAAACTTTCGTAATCTTGCGATAACTTGGTCAATACTTCAGTAAGGGCTATATTAAGTAATCTGGCCTGTTGAATTGTCATCTTTAGTTCTTTTTGTTGAGTCAATTCGGCAGATTTTAACAATTGAGTAAATTGTAATAGTGCGGCAGTATTAATTGGATTTTGCATTTGCCAACACTGCCTTCATTTCAAACTCACTCATAAACGGACCTTTATTTGGATAACGTTCAATTGTAATTAGTTTAGGACAAAAACTACGTACCCAACCTTTTTCAAATTTGATTGTGTAGTAACCTGCACAATACAAACTTTTACTGGCATTTGATTTAGTAAACAACGGTAGCTTACGTTTTACATCATACATACTGTTATAAGGTTTACACATAGCTGGAAATCCGTGCACCTCATGTATTTCAGGTTCTGCAGAAGTTACTTTAACTTTGGTATTCTTTAAAAAGAACTCTTTACCAAATTGTTTTTGTAAGTCTTCTTTTTTGTTAAACATCACTTCACCGTTGGTGCTGGATAACACAAAACGATTGTTTTCTTTTTTGTGTAGTGTGGCAATTTTGTTGCCGTCTTTTTCCACGATCCAAAATTTGCCATCTACAATGGGCTTTGCGTGTATCTCTGTCATAGTTGTTCCTCGAATAAGTTTTGTGCGGCTTTGGTAGTTGGATATTTTGCTTGAAACGGTTCAGCATACGTTTGTATGTTGTCTGCAATTTTTTTCATGTCCCATGCATTGCAGAATTTAAGCATACGAATACCCACTTGATCTACACTCTTAGATATTGCGTTTGTTTCAATTGTTTCACGAATACATTGTTTAATGTCTTCGGGTTGTGCTGTTAAATCGCACAAGTGTACGTTACGCAAATAATCCTCTAACACACGATGTTCTCGACCATCGTGGTCGACCCAACGTTGCAACATGAGATTGTTCCAAGAGAACCCTTTGCTCTTACGGTCTTCAAATGCTTCAGTAAGACCAACTTTGTTTTTAGAACCTTTAGTACGCACACCTGGATATGCCGAAAACACATTATCGCTAGTGTCGCCACGCATACATTTTTCGAACAGCATCCATTCTGGATCTTGTGCGGCCTTAGGCTCGCCTGTCTTTTTGTCTTTAACAGGTTTGCCCTTGGCATCAAATGTGCCTTCATGCGTGATATGCAAATCGCCTACACCGTTATACTGACTTACATTATGTTTAATCAATTGCGCAAAGTCGCCATCTGTACTAATGATAACATGTTTTGCATCCGGATGAGCTTGTGTCCAACCTGCAATCAAATCGTCAGCTTCTAAACGTGGATGCTGTAGTATAGTGCAATTAGTTTTTTCGGTAACAAATTTTTTAAATTCGTCAAATGCTTCCCAGAACAATTTGTCTTCTTCTTGTTCGCGTTCAGTTAATGCATCTCTAGCTTCTTTACGATTGGCTTTGTAAGGCTTGTAAAAATCTTTGCGCCAGCTTCGACCCTCGAGGCAGAACACCACATGGCTACCACCAAAGTCTTGCCATGCTTTTTTAATACTGTTGAGGGTAATGTGGAATGCCATACCCAACTTAATGTCAGCACTGCCTTGAACCACGTGTCTAGCACGAAAGAATGTGTTAGCAGTATCAACTATAATATATGTCATCCAATTTCCGATCTGTTTGCGTCCAGTTTCTGAACATTAATAAAACCTTGACTACGATTCAAATCCAAACCCTCATCACTAAGCATGTTACGTGCTAGTGTTTTAAACCACAAGTCAACAATCAATTCATCAGTATCACCTTCGTAACCGTAACCTGCTTGTCTTAATTGTAGCACAAAATATTCATTCCAGTCAAGCTCAAAAAATCCATTTGCTGGATTATCTTTGTTAACATGCGTTTCTAGTACAGCTACCCACGGTTCTTTTCTTTTGTTAGCACGTTCTTTTGGAGACATTTTAGCATGTTCTTCTGCTTCCTTAGCTTTGCTTGCTTCAGCTAACGCTAAGTCCTTTTCTTCAATTAACTTTGTAATACCAAAAATCTTTTGTATAAACTTTTTCATTAAGTACCCCA
>Ga0209442_1000020_pt1 | contig 96376 bp, 97 predicted proteins | sample LauGreSBDMM110DD_2_FD_187565 | JGI IMG/M metagenome (GOLD analysis project Ga0209442, IMG submission 187565) | Freshwater lake microbial communities from Lake Michigan, USA - Sp13.BD.MM110.DD (SPAdes) (version 2) | ecosystem: Environmental > Aquatic > Freshwater > Lake | place: Lake Michigan...
CCGATAGTATTGTTGCGAGTACGTGAAGGTCCTCTTATAATTCGTTTGACTTCTGACCCTATTTTACCTGTTTCAGAATCTTGGGTTGGAAATGGCTTAGTAGGCAATAAAAAGCCAACAACTGGTGGTGGTCGTTGGCAAATAACTTCTTCACAAAATCCAGCAGGATATAATGCAGGTCAAGCGGGTACTACTGTCGTTGATGGTTATTCTTCATTTAGACACTCTTTTACACTAACCGACGCAACGATATCTACTACAGTATATCCTGGATCAGATTCTGGATATAATATACCTATACAGGTGTTTGCAAGGTCTACTCCAGGCCCAACAGCAGATATTACAAACGGCTATTATCTTTATGTTCAATATTTTCAGATTAGTCTAAATAAAAGAGTTGCAGGTGTAGCTAGTACTTTAAGTGTAGTAAACGTAGATACAACAGGACTTCCTTTATCTTTTAGTGTAATCGGTTCTATAATTACAGTACTATTAAATAATGTACAAGTAATTCAAGTTACAGACACATCTATAACAACTTCTGGTTACTGGGGGTATGAAGTAGGAGCCGCTTCAGATGAAATTGCAGGTGTTATAAGTTCAAAAGTTGGACCAATTACTTTAGAAATACCTTCTGTAAGTATAACTGCAAATTTGTCACAAAGCGCAAATAGCAGCTCTGGTTTAGTAGAAGTACAGGGGCCAGTTACAATTACTCGTCCAAACTCTGACATCGCTGTCAGTGGTTGGACTTCTAGTAATGGTGCCCCACTTTATGATGATATCGATGAAGAAACTCCGAGTGACACAGACTTTATTACTAGTCCAGAACTTACGTCTACTCCCGTCGGAGCGACATTCGGACTAACAAATAGTTTATCAGCAGGCTCCTACAATATTAGTGTCAGAGGAAGAAGAACTGATACTGTCGGGCAGATGAGAGTTGTTCTAAGAGATTCTGGTGGTGTGCAGGTCGGAGCTACTAATTGGCAGACACTGACTAAAACTTATACTACTTATTACTTTCCAATAACGATTACTGGAACAGCGACTCAATCATCAGTAGAAGCGCGCACCGAGGCAATTTAAGTAACTAAATAAACAAACAAAGGAATTCGTATGAGCATTCTAAGCATTGAATTACAACAAGACCCATTGTCAATTGGGTATGCCCAGTGGATTCCGAATTCCCCTGGAGCCATCGCAGATCTGTTAAACGCACTTTCGTTTACTATGGTCAAGAGACGAATGGTAGCAGAACTTGATGTTCTCGGAGAGTATCCAACTGGTCCAATTGATGGCGATGCCGTATTGACTAAACTAGAAGTATTTTCTGAGACCACTGCGCCACTGGCAAGTCTGGTTCGTCGTGCATTAAAGATTCTATCTCAATCTGATGGAATCAATATGGGTGATCCTTCTATCCAAGCAATGTTAGATCAATTACAACAAAACAATGTTCTGACCTCTACTGAGGCAACTTCGCTAAAGGGATTGGCAATTCAACCTGCCAGTAGAGCAGAAGTTCTTGGTCTTACTCCTGTTACAATCGAACAAGTTATCGAGGCACTATAATGGCTATTCAATATGGAACATCAACCAATATCACTATTACTGGCGCTGGGCTTTTGTCTAATACAGCTCGAGCATCCACTGCAGTAACATCTGGCACTACTAATAATACCACTGACTATCTGGTGCAGGTTTCTGTGCTGGCACCTGCAACGACATCTGGTAACAAACAAGTCGTAGTATATGGTTATATGTCAACAGATGGTACTACCTATACAGGTAACTCCGCAACTACTGAATATATAACTGGTTTAGATGTGGCTGCGACGATTGGCTCACCGACTAACCTATTCTTTATGGGTACAATCCAACTTAACACTGTATCAGTAACAGCAACTGAGCAGTTTAGCGTTGCTACCACTTTCGGTACTGTTCCACCAGTCTGGGGCATTGTACTGTTCAATGATTGCGGTAGTACACTGGGCGCTACGGTAACAGCCAAGTACCGCGAAGTCTTTTACACCTAAGTAATGGCCTTTATCGGCGGTATACCAGTTTAATCCAAACTGTAAATAAATTTTTGAAACTAACTTGTAAAAATTATGGACGTATTTCTAATCAAAAATGGTGTAATTGAAAACTGCATCTGCGCGGATTCCGTTGAGAGAGCATTGATGTTCTATCCGGATCATACCTGCATCGAGCGCGTGGGTAATCTGACTCAGTATGGCCCTGGTGATCTATATGATGGTACTGATTTTAGCAAGGCTCCAGTTGTAGTTGTTCCTCCTGGACCTGTTTCTAGACTGGATTTCCTGCGTAGTTTTACGGCACAGCAGCGAATTGCTATTCGAGCTGCCAATGATCCGGTGATTGTTGATGCTTTGCAGTTGCTTGATCTGGCCGATGATGTCAATCTGCAAGACCCAGATGTGGTGTATTTTGTGAACTACTGCGCTACGCAGCAATACATCACCCAAGCAGACGCTGATCGAATTCTGGGAGTGGTGGTATGAGTTATGGTTCACCAGTGATGCGTCAGCACGTTGTTGAGTTCATCGTTGGCACGGGTGTGGTGACTGATGGGGTGACGGATGCCACTTCTCTTACTGGTCCATGGACATTCGTGGTACCCCCAGGAGTTAGTACTATATCTATTAGCGGATGCGGCAGCGGTGGTAGCGGTGGTGGTGGATATAATTCAACTTCTGCGCGTGCAGGCGGCGGTGGTGGTGCTAGTGCAGTATCTATGTCTGAGTATCCTGCAACAGTCATACCGAATTCCAATTTAATAATTACTGTAGGAGCCGCTTCAGTTGGTGGAATAGCAGGTGCGTTTGGCACCGAAGGAAATTCGACATATGTTTCTGGTCTGTGCCCCCGATCTTGGGCTACTGCATTTATACAAACAGGTATTTCTGGCGGAACATTATCACTTCATGGTGGCGGTCGTGGATCTCTTGGTGGTGCATCAGCTGGCGGCGGCGGGGGCCAAACAGCATCACCAAACACCAGACTCGGATTGCTTAATGCCACTGGTAGCAGTGGAACTAATAATATTGCTGGCACCCCAGGATCTCCGAGTATGGGGGGAGAATTGATATCTAATCTTTCGGCATTTGGCGGTAAACTACTTGCTCATGGGGGCCAAGGTGGTGGAGGCGCAAGCACAACTCCAACTAATAATGGTGGTGTTGGGCAGAGTTGGAAAGGTTCTGGTGGAAGAGCTATGAATTCCGGACATAGCTTTCAAAATGGCCACGCTGGAAATACCGATGGTTCGATTAGTTATGGCGGTGGTGGCAGCGGTGGTCCTAGTGCTTATGGACTTCCTGGTGATGGTGGCAGCGGTAATGCAGCAGGATCCTCTGCTACAGGATTCGGCGCAGGTGGTGGTGGTGGTGGTGGTAATGCAGCTGGTGGAGGTGGTTCTCCTGGATATGTTTGCTTCACCTACTGGAGTGTCGACTAATGGCTATCTCCGAAGCATTTGCTTTCTCCAACACCGTCAGCACAACTGAATTTGACCTGTGCAATAACAGCACAACCAAATCTGCACAGACCGCTGACGGTATCTATCAACTGTTCCTCGATCTGAGCACCCTGACCGCCACCGAGTCTTACCGACTGCGCATCTACGAAAAGACGCAGTCTGGTGACATTCAGCGTGTTATTGACGAAACCGTAATAAGCGGCGCACAGACAACCGAGCCAATCTACGTCACATCGGCACTACTGCTAATGCATGGCTGGACGTACACTTTGACTTGCCTACAAGGAACGCCAAAAGTTATCAGTTGGTCGATCCGTCAGGTAGCGTAAATGTTTTTTACTCCGTTACTGTCTGGCGGAGGGGCACTCTCCGTTTCAGGAACCATTACCCGACCAAACTCTGACATCATTGTAACTGGCTGGACCTCTAGTGATGGCGCCCCACTTTATGATGATATCGATGAGGTAACTGCAAGCGACACAGACTATATTATTAGCCCTGAATTGACCAGTAGTGCCGTCGGAGCGACATTCGGCTTGACGACTAGTCTAGCAGCAGGAATATATGACATCAATATCAGAGCAAGAAAGACCGAGACTACTGGTCAGATTCGAGTAGTTCTAAAAGACTCGGGTGGAACTTCTGTTGGTGCTACGAACTGGGAGGACTTAACAGGTAGTTATGTATCGTATGTTCTTCGTGTTTCCACTACTGGAACAGCGACGCAATCTACCATTGAAGCCAAACTCTAAATAAATGTTTGATACTAATCGTATTTTAGGAGTTACAGTATGAGTTTTGGTGGATCAGTATTAAGACAGCACGTTGTTGAGTTCATCGTCGGCACAGGCGTGGTGACCGATGGTATTGTGAATCCCAACTATGGCGGTAACGGAACCAGTGGGCCATGGACTTGGACTGTTCCTTTAGGCGTTGCACAAATTACGATTGATGGATGCGGTGGTGGTGCGGGCGGCGGTGGAGGAGGGTCTGGCGGCACATCACTGGGTGGAGGTAGTGGCGGCACTTCTGGTATTCAGTTTCTCAGCGTACCCGCAAGCGTGGTTCCAAATTCATCATTGACAGTTGGCGTGGCAGCGGCAGGCAATGGCGGCGCAGTAAATGCTCAAGGCACTGGCGGGGGAACTACCTCGATTGCAGGACTGCTGAAGTATGGGTTCTGTAGGTCAGACTTTGGTACGTTGGGCCGCATGGATATTGCTGGGTCGTCGCAGGGACTTCCAGGAGCCTCGACTACTGGATCGACTGCGGCTGGCGGAGGAGCCAGAAACAATACGTTTGGTTCTGCTGGCAACGTCATCTTCGCAAACCGCGTGGCTGATCAATCGTATGCAGGGGGCGCGGGTAATGCCACCGCAAGCGTGGCGGGTGCTTCTGGCAGTGTGTCATCAAACCAATGGTTTAATGCCGCTGGGTCTTTGTTTGGGTTTGACGGCGCAGCAGGAGACACCACAGGCTCTATCAGTAGGGGAGGCGGCGGTCTGGGTGGAACGAGTTACTTTGGATATACGGGCAAGGGCGGCGCCGGTGGAGTAGCGGGATCAAATGCTGGTGGGTTTGGTGCTGGCGGTGGTGGTGGTGGTGGTGATGCAGCCGGAGGAAATGGCTCGCCAGGTTACGTTCGATTTACATACTGGAGTGTTGACTAATGGCTATCGCAGAATCATATAGTGGTACAGCCACAATAGACACAACTGAGTATGACCTACCAAGTAACAGCACTGTAAAATCAGCCATTACGACGAATGCCGTTGTTCAGTTATTCCTTGATCTTGGTGCACTAACTGCAACTGAAGAATATCGTCTTCAGATTTATGAGAAATGTGTTGACGGAGCAGTACAGAAAGTAATTGAAGAAGTAATTATTTCTGGTGCGCAGCCACAACCACTTTACGTAACACCATCTCTTATCTTAATGCATGGTTGGACATTTACGCTAAAGAAAAATCAGGGAACACCTCAATCTATTACCTGGTCAATTAGGCAGCTTGCATAATGTTATTTACTCCTCTGCTTCCTAGTGGAGTAATCAGCACAGACACCGGAACACTTAGAAGGCAAGTAAAGGTAAAGCGTACAACGCAGCCATCAAGGCCAACATTTCTTGACCCCCAAAAAATTGGCTCGTTAGGTATACGAGAAGCATTTGTTGGTAGTTCCCCAACACGCACTCTAGTTCGTGGAATAGGTACCACAGCTTCTCCTACCGTAACTACTGTTACAACATCGCAAGGATTGGCGTCATCTTTTACTAGTCAAACTTTTGAAAATCTTATTATTACGCCCAGCATGGATGCTATTTTTAGCAATACTACTGCAACTATTGCTGTCTTTAGAAGATGTAGAGACACAACAGTAAGAAATGCAGTACTATTTTCTGGCACTGATCAAAGAGTACTGGCACACGCACCAGATAATACTGGTAATTTGCGTTGGGATTTTGGGAATTCGACCGAAGGTTCCGGACGATTATCCGTAGCGTACACAAAGGACACTAACTGGGAAACGCTGGTATTTATTGCTAGTCCAACTCGTGGACGTGAAGTATGGCGTCGTGGGTCAATGATTGCCTCCAATCCTACTGCAACTGCGACTAGAGCAAGTTCTACACTCCCGTGGGGACTTGGTATGCCATCAGGTGGATTTTCTATAACAAGTGATAATTACGATGTTGCTCTTGTAGTTGTTTCAGACAAAGCATGGACCCCTGCACAAATCAAAGAATGGAGCGCTAACCCTTGCATTGTATTTAATTCTACTCCGTTTCTTCCAATGGTCGCGACTAAAGGAATAGTCAGTCGACCAAATTCAGATCTTACAGTAACAAATAACACCATAACAGTCAGAAGGCAAATAAAGGTAAAGCGCAAGACACAGCCACAGATGGCTGCGCAGATTGATTGGTCAAACCCAATCACTCGGGGGTTGCTCCGGTTGGTTGGCGATACATCGCAAGGCGAAGCTATAACACGCAGTCCTGTTACCAAAAACGGAACAGTGACTTATAACAAAGACAGCGGATACAAATTTGCTGCATCATCATCAGTATCTCTACTGGATGCGCCAGCAGATAATTGGACTGTATTTTGCCTAGCATATACGTATTCTACAGCGGAAGAAGTTAATTTAGTTAACCGCATGGGTCCAGCTACTTCTAGCTACGCACAAAATTATGTTATCAATTTTTTATCAGGAGTAACACCTCGCGTAGGACACAAGAATTTGTCTGGTGGTACATACTCATATGTGCAATCATCTATTACGCCACCTACAAACTCATTGTGCGCAGCAGCTGGAACATTTAATGGCAGTACAATAAATGTTTACACAAATGGTGTTAATGGCGGTAGTGTTGCGGCCACTTCTCCACTACAAGTGGCGACTGGGTATATTACTCAAATTGGTGCTGGTGATGGTGCAGATAAAGTTCGCACATATAAAGGTCGGGGCATTCAAGTTGCTGCAATCTGGAATCGCGCATTAACTCCAGTAGAAATAAAATCAATATCTGATAATCCCTATCAGATCTTTAAGTCCGTACCACAAACAATGGTCTATACTAAACCTGGTGGTGGATGGTCATATAATGCAAACACAGCCTTATACGATTCAATTAATGAGCCATCATACACTGATATTGATGCCATCGTTAGCCCAAATCTAAATGCAACTCCTGGCCCAGTAAAATTCGGTCTTGATACTTCATTAGATACTGGAACTTATAATGTTAATGTAAGAGCAAGAAGGACAGATACTACTGGTGATATTCGTGCTACTCTTATAGATTCCGCAGGTAATGTAGTCGGAACTTCGAGCTGGCAAACTCTAACTGAAATTTATCAAACATATACATTATCAGTAACAACTACCGCGACTGCATCTAGAGTTGGGTTTGAGGTCAGACCATAAAACATCTAAATAAGTAAATACTATAATAGGATCTGCCTAAATGTCATTACTCCTGCGATTAGGCAGTACAGATCCTGCGGTTGAGATTAGCTGGGTAAACGTAACCCCAGGCATAAGTGTTGGCGGTGGCGGACCAGTCACGCAAACTGGTGACGTATCAGATACAACAGCTACTTCGTCAGCGGAGTCTTCTACAGCTGTTCTAAATCAGTCGCTATCTGAACCAGCAGTAGCGACTTCTACAACAGAAGCCACAGAAGCAGCAGCAGTTTCTGCATCGTTGAGCGAGACTGCTGTTTCGACGGCCACTACAGAAACTCCTGTCTTAGTTGCTGGTGCTTCTAGAGCTGACACCAACTCTACGGCCACAACTGAGACTCCTGTATTAACAGCAGGTGCGTCTAGTGCAGATACGAATTCAACTGCGACCGTAGAAACTCCTGTCCTAGTTGCTGGTGCATCTAGCGCAGATACTAACTCATCTACTACTACAGAGACTACTGTCTTAGTTGCTGGTGCGTCTAGTGCAGATACGAATTCAACTGCGACCGTAGAAACCCCAGTACTAACAGCGGCTGGAGTTCTAAGTGACACCAACTCAATAGCTACTGTTGAGACTCCAGCTGTATTGGCTGCAGGCTCCAGTTCTGACACTAACTCTACCTCTACAACAGAAACTGGCGCAAACAGCATAACTGTTTCTTTTGTTGAAACAGCAGTAACTTCTTCGTCAACAGAAACAGTAACTCTAGTTGCTGGAGCTGCAGTTTCTGAAAGCAATTCGATAACAGAATCTGGGACATATTCATTCCCATCAGTTGAGGTTAGCTGGTTTAACCTTGCACCAGCAGTAGATATTACAATCAGCGATTCTATTGCTGACACCAACTCTATTGCTACTGTAGAGACTCCTGTCCTAGTTGCTGGTGCAGTTGTTAATGAGAGTAGCTCTATTGCTACTGTAGAGAGCACTGTTCTTGTTGCTGGTGCAGTTGTTAATGAGAGTAGCTCTATTGCTACTGTAGAGACTCCTGTTCTCGTTGCTGGTGGAGTTGTATTAGATACCAACTCTATTGCTACTGTAGAGACTCCTGTCCTAGTTGCTGGTGGAGTTGTATTAGATACCAACTCTATTGCTACTGTAGAGACTCCTGTTCTCGTTGCTGGCGCAACTAGTGCAGATACCAACTCTATTGCTACTGTTGAAACGACAGTCTTGGTTGCTGGTGGTGTTGTATCAGATACCAACTCTATTGCTACTGTTGAAACGACAGTCTTGGTTGCTGGCGCAACTAGTGCAGATACGAATTCAGCTTCTACAACAGAGACCACTGTTCTAGTTTCTGGTGCGACTTCCTCTGATACTAATTCAACTGCTACTGTAGAAACTTCTGCTCTAGTTGCTGGCGCATCTAGTGCAGATACCAACTCTATTGCTACTACAGAGACTGGTGCCAATGTAACAAGCGCAACTAGAGCCGATACCAACTCCGCAGCGAGTTCAGAATCTGCAATAATAGTTTATGGCGCAGCTGTCTCTGATACTAACTCTGTTTCTGAAACGCAGACGTATCCAGGTCCGCAGATTGAAATTAGTTGGCTGATTATAGATCAGTCTAATCCTGTATCTGATTCTACTTCTACTTCTACTACAGAGACTGGTGCCAATGTAACAAGCGCAACTAGAGCTGATACTAATTCAACTGCTACAGTAGAAACTGCAGGTCTTGTTACTGTCGCTTCCAGAGCTGATACTAACTCTATTGCTACGGTTGAAACACCAGTACTCGTTGCTGGTGGCTCTACAGCTGACACTAACTCTATTGCTACAGTTGAGACACCAGTTCTTGTTACTGTCGCTTCCAGAGCTGATACTAACTCTACTGCTACAACAGAGACTGCCGTACTCGTTGCTGGAGCATCTAGAGCTGATACTAACTCTATTGCTACAACAGAGACTGTCGTACTCGTTGCTGGTGCTGCTGTATTAGATACTACTTCAATTGCAGCGACACAGAATCAAATTCTGGAAGGAGTTGATTCTCTCTTTGACACTAACGCAGTAACTGAAACAATTTCTGCTGGAGTTGTTTCTTCTAGGCAAGTATCAGACACAACTGGAACTAACGATTCTACTACTGTCAGTAGAATCGTATCTTTATCGATAGATGAGCCTTTTGTTGTTGGCGATTCTATCGTAGGTTCTGCAATATTCGCTGCGTCTAAGACTGAAGAAATAGTAATAAGTGACACAGTATCTGCTGGTGTTGTGTCACTCCGAGCAGTAACTGATACAAATGGAATCGTTTCTGAGCAGACATCTTTCATCTCTGCGGCAGCATTCCTAAGTGATTCAATTACGTCGAGTACGATTGAAGCAGTAACTGTATCGTTCTTAGTTAACTATGCAGAAATTAACCAAGTCCTTTCTGCTGAGTTTGGTGCTGCAAATAGAATTGTATCTATATCTGATTCGTTCAATTCAGATGATGACAATGATTCAATTATTATATACAAACCAACAATTGGCAGTCAGATTGTTGCCGAGCAGGGTCCTGTTAATAAGTTGAAGACAGGCGCGCAGGATAATAAATATGTAACTACCGATATAAATACACCAAATCGAGTTGTTCCATTAAGAGGAACCTCAAACAGAGTCGTAGCTACCCAAGAAACCAAACGTCTCAAAGTCAATTAAACTCTAAATAACACTATGAACGAAAACTTTTTACGTAAAGTACAGGCAGCTACTATTGTTGCCAAAACTCTTGGGTATGAACCGCAGGAGGGAGAAAGTCCAGCTGATATTATTAAAACAGCACTGGCTCTCCAACCAGATTTGACTGAAGAACAGAAAAAGACTCTTCGTGATATGTTAAAGTTGTCAGAATCTATGGGTATTGATGTGGAAGATAAAGACTGCTCCGATGAAGAACTAGACAAAATGGTCGGTGGTGTCACCGACTGGGACCACATTATTAGTGCCTATGATGACAACGAGCTGGCTATTGTTGATGATGAGACAGGTGAAGAAGTTGATGATCTGAGTGAGTCATACGAGATCAATGAGGTATTGTCCAGAGCTGAGCGTATCAGAGCAAAGGCGCGATTCGCCAGGACTGCAACGAAACGAGAAATCAAAACCAGACTGGCACTGCGCCGTCAATCTACTTCAGCCACCTTCGGTAAGAGAGCTAGGCATTTAGCGATCAATATGCTGAAGGTTAGATTGGCTAAGAAACCTCTTGCTAATATGAGTGTGGTTGACAAAGAAAGAGTAGAGAGACTCCTCTCGAAAAGAAAAGCATTAATCGATCGTCTAGCAATGAAACTAATGCCTCGTGTCAAGAAGATCGAGAAAGATCGTCTGCATCACAAGACCTTCACGCAAAAATGATTAGACTAAAAGAATTCATTGCTGAGGCAGAATCTGGCACAAAGAATGCACGTGAGATTGCTGATACTCTGAAGAAGGCTGGGTATAAGAAACTCGGTGCTGGCGTTGATGCTACTGTCTGGACCAAAGACGATAATTCAGTTCTAAAGATTATTATGCCGCAGGATACAAATACTGCGGATTCTGCGACTAAGACATTCATGAAGTTTTACGAGTTTACTCAGGATCATAAAGAACTGAGATGCCTACCTAGATTCAAGAAGATTCAGGGTGAGAATCTAGCGAAGTTTAGCCTAAGAGGAAAAGAATATCTCCAGATCTCAATGGAGAAATTGAAACCTCTGAAGAACCATAGTGTTGAAGAAACCATGGTTTGGAATTTAAGTGATTACGCAGAAAAGAATACTGACTGGAATACCGTAGTAAAAGAACTCCAAGATCCAAAGAGTCAGGTGGAGCTTAGAGGTAAAGAGATAAACAGATTTAAGTCTCTACTAGATAATAAAGATTTCCTATTAGAATATAAGATGTTGTATACTGTAATGAAACTTCTTTATGTTACAGGATCGCTAAATAATATGAATTGGGACTTGCATACTGAAAACGCAATGCAACGAGCAGATGGTACTGTAGTTATCGTCGATCCTTGGCTAACCTTCTAAAGTAATTACAATGAAAACATTCAAAGAACTGGTCGGACAGAAACATGTCGACGAAGCATATATGTCTAGCGATCGCAGCAAGCAAATGTTTAAGCGCAAAGAGCTGGACCACGAACTTAGGCACGAAATAGAGCCAAAGCGTGCTGAGCCTGCAGATCCACACGCTGTTCACATTAATGGTAAGAAGTGGAAGACATTTCCTACTAAGTCACACGCTACCAACGTCGCCAAGAAGATTGCTGGTGCTACTGTTGTAAAAGAATCTGATGAATTGGACGAAGCAAAAGTAATTGGTCACGTCGGAGATGTTGCTGGCCACGGTAAAGTAGTTCAGTGTGCTAAGTGCGACACAGATCTTCGTGATGATCATGGATATGCTTTAGATAATAAGACTTATGTTTGCCGAAATGGTGACAAGTGTTCTATGCGTCAGTCCAAAAATAGTCTGGCCGCAGCAGCAGCGAAGGGTCAAAAGCCTCGTTGGAGAACAGACGAATCGTTGGATGAAGGTAAGGTCAATTTGACTCAAGATCACCTAGACCAATTAGAAAAATTACATGGTCCAGGGAAAGTAATTAAAAAGACCAAGCATGGTATGTTTACTTACAAACTAGACAAACCAAAGAAAGTTCTGAATCATAGTGATATTGCTGGACACGTTTATGTGCTAGATGGAAAGAAACTCAAACACTATACCTCACAAGATTCTGGTGAAATGGCTGGCGCAAATGAATCTGTGGAATTAGATGAAGCAACAGATCACCACGCTGACGCGATGGAGCACAAGAAGCAATCTGATGCAGCAATGGTTAAGAATGATATGGAAGCGTATCATCAGCATATGTCTGCTCACCACGAATCATTGGGCCAGTGGCATGAATCTAAGGGACGCAGTTCTAGCGCACAAAAAGAATTCGATAAGGCAGAAGGCCACCACGAACTTAGCCTAAAGAAATCAAATCAGAAAAACGAAGGAACAGATATGTTATCATTTAAGTATTTTCAGCAAGCACTGGCTGAAGCCAAAAAGAAAACAAAAGAATCTTCTTCTGAGATCGAACTCGCCCATGGCGAGATGCTAGACAAAGATGCAGAGAATGGCAAAGAAAAGAAAGAGATGTACGTCAAGGAAGGAGAGGCTCCTGTTGCTCCAGTTCCTGGAACAAAGAGCAAGACCCACGCTATCATGGTTCACCCAGAATCTAAACAGCGCGTGACAATTCCAAGAAAGAATATCAAGAACTATCCAGCATCTGAAGGCTGGAAAGAAGTTGCTCCTGGTATGAAAGAATCAGTTAATGACGTTGATGAGGGTTTTGTTAAGGACATAAAACGAATTGTTGCCGGTAAAGATGCTAAGAGTCGTGCTGGACAAGAAATAGCCAAATCACAATATGCTAGTATGAAAGGTGATAACAAAACTGCCCATAAGCATTTTAAGCGTTATGACAAGTTAGATAAGTTAGCAAACGAAGAAGTTGAAGAACTCGATGAAGCAGCAATTACGCACGTTGTCGCGAAGGACAAACTTGCTGCACACAAAGAGTTTATGGACAAAGAAGGTTTTGATGTAACAACAAAACCTCTACCAAAGAGCCACCCAAAACACGCTACCCATATGGGTATTGTTTCTAAGAATAGTCAAGAATCTTCATATCACGAAGATGGAAATGCTCATTCTGTCAGCGAATCAGTTGAATTCGATGAATCCTACGACGAATTGAATATGCGTCACAAGTTTGTGTTTAATAAAACAGCTGCTGGAAAAGCACGTGAAGTGGCTCGTAATCGTGAAGAACTAAAGAGCCAAATGAAGAGACAGAAAGAAATGGGCGGCATCACTGGCCCTAAAGGTAAATTGCCAGAAGAAGTTGAAATTGAAGAAGCACTAAAGGGTGATATGCACCCAGATGCTGGTAAGGTTCTTAAGCATATTAAACCAGAACATCAAGATAAATACAAGCCGCATCTAAAGAATGGCGTGTACAAGGGTAATTACGCTGATCGCTCAGCTGTATTGGCTGCTGCTGAGAAAGCAGGACACACTGTCAATGAAGCAGCTAGTCCATTCGACTGGAAAGCCTACGCAAAAGAAAAGGGAACTCCTTCTTCTAACAAGACAAAGACGTTCCACGACGTAAAGAAAACTAGCACTGGTACTGTATACACCAAGCAAGTTAATCCAGATGGCATGAGCAAGGGTTCTGGTGATGACGCTGCTAAATCAGCTGAAGTCGAGCAGGCTCCTAAGCGTGGTCGCGGTCGTCCTGCTGGCGTTGGTGCAAAGACTGGTTCTTACAAGCCACGTGATCCAGCGGCTAAGGCTGCATCTGCTGCCAAGGCTGCAGCAAGCAAGGCTGCTAATCGTGCAGCACGAAATGAAGAATTCGATAATGAGTTTATGGGAAGTTTGATTGAAGGTTTCGAGGATGAAGACTTCGATGATTTCCTACAGTGCGAAGAATTTGACGAACTAGACGAGGCTACGCAAGAAGCCCTGATCAATTTCATTAATGAAAAGAGCTGCGGTTCGTACAAAATGAAAGAGTCTCTTACTGGTAAGCAACACAAACTAGATAAGAACAAGAACGGCAAGATTGATAGCCACGATTTCAAACTTCTTCGTAAAGAAGAAACTGAACAAGTCCAGGAAAGCGTTACATCATATGCCGCTTTTCTAAATAAGAAACAATAAGGAGACAATTATGTCACTATGGTCAAATAAAGATACGGCAGCAATTGCTGGTACTATTAACATTAATAATGCATCGCCTACTCTGAATGGCGTTGGAACATCATTTGCTAATGCTGTTACTGGTCTAAAGCCAGGTAGTTTTATTGTAATCGTCGGAGTTAAGTACAAGATTAAATCTATTGCAAGTGACACAGTTCTGACATTGACGAGCAATTACGAAGGCACAAGTCTTACTGGTGGTACTACTACGATTACTCGTCACCTAGCACCTACACACCTAAGTCTAGCTGATGCTCGTAAAGCAGTATTCGTTTCACTAGACGAAGCTATTCTGGTAACAAATAAATCCAAGGGCATCACTGGTGCTGGTTGGTGGTTGTTTAACGAGAAAATTGATTCGTTTGGTAAGTCTCGTTACAACGCAGAATGCCTTGTTGCAATGACAACTGCTCTTGGTGTTTCTGGCGACTCTGCTGCTACTGGTGAAGATCTGATTGCTTCGGATGCTGAATCTGTTGTTACTATCAGCGGCCAACCTGCTGCTCAGAACACTATCTCTGGCGGAGCAACCTTCAGTGTAACTGCTGCAGCTTCTTCAGGTACTCTAACGTATCAGTGGCAACGTGCTCTGGCAGGAACAACTCGTTTCGTCAACTTGGCCAATGGGGTTGTTAGTGGAATCACTTCGGCTAACGTAACCACTGCTTCCCTATCTATCTCTGGGGTACTTTCTGGTAATGCTAGCGCAAACAATGGCAATCTGTACCGCGTAGTTATTAGCTCAACGGCTGGTGCTGCTAAGGTCACATCTAATGCAGCTACCCTGACATTCGGAACCTAATTGATCAGTGATTAGTGAGAAGAACTTCTTGCAGCGTGCTCTGCGCTGCTATGATAATCCTCAGTGTATAACTCTGGATGAATTTCAAGAAGATCTGAATCGTTTTTCTCACATCAAAAAGATCATAACGAAGTACGTAGAAGGACAAGGCGAAATAAACGATCGCCTTGTCCTCAATCATTTGGTTACTTTGTTTAATGTTTTTGGTTTAGAGGCTCTATTATTTGTTCTGTTCAAAATCGAGCAGAAGCATTGGGGTATAATTTTCCCTTTTCTTATTCTTCTAAATAAGTTGCCGGACTATATTCCTGAGTTGCAATTGGCAACAGCAGATATAGAACTGGATAAAAACATAATCGAGAAACTAAGGCAAATCTAAATGGCACGCATTGTAGACAATCTAGCAGCTCTTAGAGTAATTTGGTTGTTGGCCACACCATTCGAAAAGTTCGATGCATTCAAGCTCGGGCTTATCGACGCGAATGGAAATAAACTAAAGAAGGCAGAGACTTCTGCAGAGAAGAATGCCACATCAATGTTACATCGTTTGGTCTGGAACCTAAAGCGAATCATCAATCTGGTTCCAGGTGGCAAGTCTCGTATTGGTAGTTTAGTCGCAGCATACCTTCTCGTGAAGGAAGCAGCTGAAAATGATTATGAAGAAATGCAACTTGAAGAAGAAATTCTTTCTAAGTTCCAGATTTATAGAAACATTCATTTCCTCGAAGAGGAAGTAATTGTTGAAGAAGCATTGGAGGCATTATTCGAAGATGCGCCTGTCAATGCAACTGGTGCTGCTGTTAGCACTGATGCTCCAGTAATTAAGCCAAAGAAGTTAAAAAGAAAGTTCGCCTCGTTTGATGTTGATGACGATACGTTCTCTAAATTTCAAAATGGTAAAGCGAAGTTCCGTAAATGGAATTCGTATCTAAATCTTGAAAACGATTCTCACAAAGAGATTCACAATTATGCAAGAAAGAACCCACGCGGTATCCTAGTTATCAAAGACTCCAAAGGAAATATGAAGGGAGTTCGTTACTCTAGGACTGGTGGTGGAAACTGGCATAATCTAAAGCGTAAATCAACTGTCAACGAATCATTCCAAGAATACCTAACCATCGAGTCACTACTATGAACAGAATCTATCTAATCCTAGCTCTGACATTAGCGGTAATTCTTAGTTTCTATCTGGCTTTCTCTTTCGGTAAAACAGAAGAAAGAAAAGCCTGGGAAGAGAAGTTTGCCATTGCTCAACAAGAAATTAAAACTCTTGAAGCCAAGGCAGCTATTATCACTGAAGTAGTCGTTACTAAATACGTCGACAAAATCCAATATGTCGATAAAGTTAAGGTCAAGACAGTGAAAGAATTCGTTACTGCTGAAGCAGATAAATCCTGCACTATCAATAATGGATTCGTAAACGTGCACAACGCAGCAGCGGGAGCCACTGTTCTTGAGTTAACAGAAACGGATAAAGATCCTTCAAATGTCAAACTAAGTGACGTCGCTGGAGTGATTACTGATAACTACGCTGAGTATAACAAGACCAAAGCGCAGTTAGAATCTCTTCAGGGATGGGTTCGTGATCAACAAACTCTATGGAACGCAACCAAATGAAATCTTTGTTTTACACTATGATTCTGGTTCTTATGGTTGGTTGTGGCGGAACTGTTCCAGTTATCAAGCAAAAGTTCCCTGAGCCACCTGAAGTCCTGATGATTCCAGCCCCAGACTTAAAGAAGTTAGAACAATCCTCATAAGCACAGTTGAATTATACTTGGTAAAAAACAAGTGTAAAATAAACTTTGCGCTCTAAACTTTAGTTTACTTTTCGCTGTGTAGCAGGCATAATTGCTTTATTATGTCACTCCTATTCGTCGATCGTAAATTCGCCAGACTCCTCGGAGCTAGGCTTCTAAACTTCAAAGAGAAGAAGCCAGATCTTTTTACGTTCTCCCATACGTGCGAAGATCGCTCTCACAGTAAAGTCAAGGCACGCGGATACATCTACCGCCAAGAAAACTCCCTGTACGTCAAATGTCATCATTGTAGCCTGAGCCACAAACTCTCTACATTCCTCCAGCAGGAATCACCTACTCTGGCAGATGAGTATCGGATGGAGATGTATAAGGAGAAGGTCAACTCTGGTCAACTTACACCAAGAGTTGATGAACGCAAAGAGGTAATCATACCAAAGATATCTCTTGATTCAGTTCTGGATGGGTTGATAGCACTATCTACACTACCAAAGAGCCATCCTGCTTTTCTTTACGCAAAGAAAAGAGCAATACCTGAAGAACATTACAAGAGTATTTTCTTTTGTCCGAAGTTCTTCAAGTATGCAGTAAAGTATAAAGACTCCTTCGCAAAGATGAAGGAAGATTATCCTCGATTGGTCTTTCCTTATTTTGATGCCAATGGGAGAGTATATGCCCTGACAGCAAGAGCCTTCGGTAATGAAGAGCCGAAGTATATCTTTTTATCTATCGATGAACGCAAGGAAAACATTTATGGAATCTGGAGAATTGATGCAAGCAAACCTATTATCGCAGTTGAAGGTCAGATTGACAGTCTTTGTGTCGACAATGCCATTGCAGTCGGTGGAGCTGATTATAATTCTGTTCTTCTTCGGTCTCTTCAGTCTAACCTGATCATTGTTCCGGATAATGATTTCATTAGGAACAAGCAAGTAGCAGATTCAGTTATGAAAGCCATTAAGGCTGGATATGCTGTGTCTCTTTTTCCGGCATCATTCAAGTATAAAGATATCAATGAAGCAACGAAGAAGATGACGAAACAAGAAATCCAAACAATCATTCTAGACAATGTAAAGCGTGGGGCTGAAGCAGAACTAGAACTTATTTTCCGCAGGAAGTGTTAAGAGGTATAATATGAATGTAACTACGTGGGCAAAAGAATTTCCATATATTTCTGATGTGTTCGATATCGTCAGCTTCGATCTTATTCGATTGAGTAATGAGAAAGATGATATGTTGTATACTATAGTGGTACGATATGTTATCCTAGATGAAGCGCAAGAGAAGGTAACTGGTGGTGTGACTATTCAGACTGGTATGTCTGGCTCTACGTATGTAGAATGTGCAGAGTTGCTTGATCGTCTTGTGAATATTGGATTCTTTAATCAGGCAGTTAGTTCATATGGTGTGGTTTACTCCCAAGATATGGAACAACTCGATGAGTTGAATTGGAATAATATTCTGGAAACTTCTAGTACTCTGATGCCAGAAGATACCACTCTTCATTGAGGTCTAAATAAAAACCACACCAGGAGATCATATGCAAAGAATAGAATTAGCAAACATCGAAAGTATAGTCAATGATGATATTGCACTACAAAAATTAGTGACTAGTTTTATTGGGAATGAGTTGGGAGAGTTTATCTTTATTCTTCCTGAGGTAACTTCTGAGAGTACACGAGACACATTTAATCATTTCATTAACAAAATAAATTGGGAATTTGATCGAGTATCACGAGATACTAAAATCTACCCAGCGATAATCAAAGCACCAGTCGTTGTTCCAGAACCAGAAGTCATTCCTGAGCCTATCCCAGAAGTAGTAGATCCAGAAGTAACAGATACACCAAAGAGAAAGAAATAATATGATTATTGACTATAGCCGTGATTCCCTCTTTGATGTATTGGGATTGCGCCGCTTGAAAGACTCTTATATGATGGAGGACGAGGCTTCTCCTCAGGATAGGTTCGCCTATGTATCTAAGGCATTCGGAACTAATGCAGCGCACGCACAGAGACTCTACGATTATTCAAGCAAACATTGGCTTAGTTATTCCACGCCAATCCTTTCATTCGGCCGTAACAAGAAGGGATTGCCTATCTCTTGCTACCTGAATTACCTCAATGATACGGCAGAGGGATTGGTTGATAATCTTTCTGAGACTAATTGGTTGTCGATGATGGGTGGTGGTGTTGGTATCCACGTCGGTATCCGTGGATCAGATGATAAGTCCGTTGGGGTTATGCCTCACCTGAAGGTATACGATGCTAGTTCGCTGGCATTTAAGCAGGGCACAACTCGTCGTGGGTCTTATGCCGCCTACCTGGATGTTTCTCACCCAGACATTATTCAATTCCTCGAGATGCGCAAGCCAACAGGCGATCAGAATATGCGCACTCTGAATCTGAATCACGCTATCAATATCAGTGACAAATTTATGGATATTATTGAGCGGTGTATGCTTGATCCAGAAACAGATGATCGCTGGGATTTGATTCAGCCGCACAATGGTAAAGTGATTGATACTGTTTCTGCTAAAGAACTATGGATGAAGTTGCTAGAGCTGCGTATGCAGACTGGTGAGCCATATATTTGGTTCAATGATACTGCTAATCGCGCACTACCAGAATATCAAAAGGCTCTTGGTCTTAAGATCAATGGGTCGAATCTTTGCTCGGAAATCTCTCTTGCTACTTCCAAAGATCGTACAGCAGTTTGCTGCTTGTCATCAGTGAATCTTGAGTATTATGATGACTGGAGAGATGAGCCACAGTTCTTGTCAGACATTCTTGAGATGCTTGATAATGTTGTCGAGTACTTTATTCATAATGCACCTGATGAAATTGCTCGTGCTCGTTTCTCAGCAATGAGAGAGCGTTCAGTTGGGGTTGGTGCTCTGGGCTTCCATGCTTACTTACAGAAGAACAATATCGCTTTTGAGGGTGTTATGGCAAAGAGTATGAACAACAAGATGTTCTCATACATTCGCAAACAATTAAATGCAGCAAATGTTAGGTTGGCGGAAGAGCGTGGTCCATGCCCAGATGCTGCAGATGCTGGAATTAAGCAACGTCTGACTCATGTAATGGCAGTGGCACCTAATGCTTCTTCTTCGATCATAATGGGTAATACCAGCCCAAGCATTGAGCCATATGCTGCCAATGCCTACAGGCAAGATACTTCTTCCGGTGCATTCATTACAAAGAATCGTTTCCTTGATGTTATTATCAAGAAAGAAGCACAGTCGAGAAAAGATGGTTGGTATGATGAGGTCTGGGCTAATATAACTGCTGATGATGGCTCGGTTCAGAATCTAGACTGGATGGATGAGAACACTAAATACGTATTCAAGACTTCCTTTGAGATTGATCAAAGATGGGTTATTGAGCATGCAGCTGATCGTCAACATTACATTGATCAGGCACAGAGTGTAAACCTATTCTTTAGACCAGATGTCAACGTAAAGTATTTGCACGCCGTCCACTTTATGGCTTGGAAACAAGGTCTGAAGTCACTTTATTACTGTCGTAGCACTAAGTTGCGCAAGGCAGATAAGGTCGGCCAGAAGATTGTTCGTCAACGCCTCGAAGAAGACATCGATCTACAACAAGTAGCAGAAGGCAATAGCTGTCTGTCATGCGAGGGATAAAATGATTAAGAAAACTAAGTTAAAACTAACTGACGAACGCCAATTCTTTAAGCCATTCTCATATCCATGGTGCTATGACGCATTTACGCAATCGGAGCAAATGCATTGGTTGCCTGCAGAGGCTCCGATGCTAGAGGATGTGAAGGACTGGAAGAATAAGTTAACTGAGAATGAGAAACGATTCCTAACACATATCTTCCGATTCTTTACTCAGGGTGATATCGATGTCTCTGGTGCTTATGTAAAGAACTACCTACCGAACTTCCCTCAACCAGAAGTTCGAATGATGTTGAGCAGTTTCTGTGCTCGTGAAGCAATTCACGTTGCTGCCTATTCTCACTTGATTGAGACCCTGGGTATGCCAGAAACGACATACAATGAATTCCTGCAGTACAAGGAAATGCAAGATAAGCATGACTTTATTGCTGGGTTTATTGAAGAAGATTCTGACACCATTGCTCAACAGATTGCTGTGTTCTCGGCATTTACTGAAGGGCTACAGCTGTTCAGTTCTTTCGTTATGTTATTGAACTTTGCTCGATTTGGTAAGATGAAAGGTATGGGTCAGATCATTGCCTGGTCTATTGCTGATGAGTCTCTGCATTGCGAATCCATGATCAAGTTGTTCCGTGAGTTTATCAAGGAGAACAAGGATCTCTGGAATGATGAATTAAAATCACAAATATATACTGTAGCAGAGAAGATGGTTGAGTTAGAAGATAATTTCATTGACCTGGCATTTGGCGTCAATGAAATGGAAGGTCTAACTAAAGAAGATGTTAAGCAGTATATTCGTTACATTGCTGATCGTCGTCTAATCTCTCTTGGTATGAAGGGTATCTTCAAAGTAAAGAAGAACCCTCTTCCATGGGTCGATGGAATGCTCGGTACTACTCATACAAATTTCTTTGAGAATAAGAGTACTGATTACGCTAAGGGCGCATTGACTGGCTCGTGGGAAGATGTCTGGTCAAAATAAGGATAACAAATGCAGAAGATCAATTTCGAGTGCGATACATGCGAGGCAAGAGGAACCATCAGATTGCCCTCAGAGTGTGATGGTTATAGAGTAGAAGCCTGTCCTTGTTGTTCAAGTCCATTAGATATGGACGATGACTTCGAAGATGACGAAGAATAATGGCTGGCATCTACTAGACGGCACTGTTCTCGAAACTCCACCGACTGACGCAGTAGGGTTTGTATATCGAATAACTCGGATCTCTGATGGTAAGTTTTACATTGGTAAAAAGAAACTTACCTTCAAACGATCTAAGATGGTAAAGGGCAAAAGGAAAAGATTTACTATCGATTCTGATTGGCTAACCTACTACGGCAGTTCGGAAGAACTTAAAAATGATGTCAAATCTCTCGGAGCGGATTCGTTCCACCGAGAGATTCTTCACATCTGCAAAACATTGAGCCAATGTAATTACCTTGAAACAAAAGAAATCTTCGCGAATGGATGTCTACTCCGAGAAGATTGCTACAACTCCTGGGTCTCCTGTAAAATTCATAAGAAACACGTGCTTGGGAAGGTAATTTGAAGTTTATTTTACATAGATACATATATCAGGCAAAATTGCTTAATCGTAACCTGAGGTGAAAAATGGTAAGAAAAATTGTAGCGAATGAGATCTTCGACTCCAAGCATTTGCTCGGAACTTTCCTCGATGAGTCAAACTATGACATTCTGATTGAAGAAGACTGTGACGTATACACCCCAGAAGGGTATGATCTGTCTACGAATAGCAATTCAGATATCTCTGAAGATAGAGTTGCTTTCAAGTTTCGTAAGAACTTCTTCAGTAAGGAACAGCAACAGGCAGCATACGAAGGTCTGCGTGCGGCAGCTACTCCGACGAATAATCGTGGAACAGCTGCTGGAACTATTCGAACTGGAAAGAATGGTAACCGTGAATGGATTACTGAGTATGAAGAAGCAGTAATTAAGTATTTCGCCAAACCTTATACCACTATCACTGGTGAGGATCCTCTGGAGGAACTCCTTTCCAGGAAAGAATCAATGAGTGGTCCTGGCCTAATCAACACAGTTTGGTTGGCAAGTAATCCGATTGTATTCTCAGATTGGTTGGAGGCAACAAAGAAACTTCCACCTGACCAGCAGAAGATAGCATCAAAGAAAATCCTCGAGGATAATATCTCATCGACGACTTATGCCAATGAGGTTCTTAGTGGAATTGCTGGTGCCTTTGGTCGAGTACCTCGTGCTCCTTTCGGTCGTCTGGCATCATACAATGACCACAATCCAGAACTGTTTGATAGGGGTATTCCATTCCTACAGACTCTGGATAGGGCATTCGCCGATCTTCTGCCGCAACGTCACACTGCGCAGAAAGATTTCGTTGAGTCACTTGATGAACATTTCCGTATCGCAGATACTGTGTTCACGACTCTGACTATCAATAAGACATTCCGTACTGCTGCTCACTTGGATGCTGGTGACTATGCACCTGGATTCTCGAATCTAATCGTTCTATCCAATGATGACAATTTCACTGGAGGATATTTGGTTCTTCCGGAATTCCGAATCGCCATCAATGTTCGTCCAGGTGATCTGCTGCTGATTGCTAATCACACTGCGATTCACGGAAACACCCCGATCGTTCTTGGTTCCGATACCAGTGAGCGCATCTCTGTTGTTGCTTATGCTCGTGAAGATCTGGGATCACTTGGTACCTGGGAATACGAGCAGACTCGGAAGAAGTATATCTTGAGTTGTAAGGAAAACAAAGAACATCCTTTCTGGTGGGATCGGTTTACTGGCGTGTGGGCTGGTATGTGGCAGTCTAAAGAATGGTATGATTACTTGGTAGGTGCTCTCGGTGAAGAGAAGGCTCTGGCAAATGATCCAGCAATCTGCGAACTACATAATAGCAGCACTAATGATCTTGAATCTTTCTTTGGATAATCTATGAAAATCTTTATTCCTACATTTATGCGTGAAGAGAAGCAGAAATGCTTCAACAATCTGCCTCCTGAGATCCAGAGCAAAGTAACATTGGTTACACACTCTGGACGAGCAGAGTTGCTAAAAGAAAAGAACCCAACAGCGAATGTCGTCGATATCGGTAAGACTGATGGTATCGCCGATGTTCGTCAGAAGGTTCTTGAATATAGCAAGTGCGACAAGGTTATGATCATCGATGACAGTTGTGTATTCAAAGTTCGGAATGACGAACTCAAACTAAAGGATATGACTGTTGCTGATTTCGAGAATATGTTCGATATGGTTGAGAAGAATCTCAATGACTATGGAATGGTTGGTATCTCAGATCAGGCTGGCAACAATCGAGTTCCAGAAGATATCAAAGAGATTGGTCGTTCATACAGTTGCTATGGTGTAAATAAGAGCATCTGGGCAACGAAGGGTATCTCTTTTGATGGGATGTATCGGAAGAACAATGAGATTAAACTTTATGAAGACTTCTATGCTATTCTGAAGATGTTGACTTCTGGTCTACCAAATACTATCATCTATAAGTATGCTTTCAGTCATGCGCACGGTAAGGTGGGCGGTAACTCAACGATCCGAACCAACGAACTCCAGAAGAAGTGTATCGAGGCTCTTCAGGCTGAGTTTCCTGGATTGGTCAAACTCGTTAAGAAGGAAGATCCAAGTTGGACTGCTGGTCTTGATGACAAAGATGGGTTCCGATGGGAATGCCAGATGAGTTGGCAAGAGGCATTTAAGAGTGGGCAATCTACTGGTGATCTCTCGGAGTTCTTCTGATGGAAATTAGTGCAGCTGGCAAAATAATTTGTTTCGATCTGGATGAGACCTTGTGTTTTCATAATAATGTCAATGAGACATATGAGAAGTATGGTTTAGCCAGACCGAATCTGCCAGTTATCCAAAAACTTAATTTTTGGAAATCGCAAGGTGCACGTATAATCATCTTTACGGCACGCCGAATGTTGACTCATAAGGGAGACCTAGCGAAGATTGAGGCTGATGTTGGTGATATTACGCGCACTTGGTTACGGGATAATAATGTTCAGTATGATGAACTTATTTTTGGAAAACCATATGCTGATTATTATATTGACGATAAAGCAGTGAATGTGACTGAACTATGAAGATTGCTATTATTCCCGCAGCAGGTTCTGCTACTCGGTTCAAAGAAATCGGAAAACAGTATGCGAAAACAGTTCTCCCATACAAGGGCAAACCTATTATCGTGCATATCGTAACACAGATCAACCGAGAAGTTAATCCAGACCTGATTCGGATTGTTTATTCTAAGATTGAGCACAAAGAGCAGATTGCTGAGGCACTGGCTCTTTATAACCTCGATGTTGAATTTGTTATGTGTGACAATGGTCGTCAAGGGCCAGCAAAATCTATTCTCTCTGGTATTCCACATGATGTCACTAATAATGATAGCGTCTTCGTTCATCTGAGTGATTTCGTAGCAACTAACTCATCTGTTCTGAATATGATGGATGATAGCATTGCTGCGTTTCCAGTTAGTGATCCATCACGTTGGTGTATGGTCAATGCAGATGAGGATAATGAGATTATCAACTTCATCGACAAACCAACTGGACAAGTAGATACTAATCTTGCTGTTGCTGGTCTTTATTCATTTTCTGATGCTAAGTGTCTCTTATATGCTGGATCAATGGTAGAGAGTAAAGGCACAGGTGAGTTCCAGATATCGGAATTGATGAATGAGTATATGCTTTCATATCCTCTATCAGTCAATACCATTGGGTCAACTGATCTAATTGACTTCGGTACTATTGAAGAATATATCCAGAACAGAGGTATCGCGAAGGCTCGCAGTTTCAATGTCGTAACTGATCTTGGTCACTCAGTAGAAAAGTATTCTATTACTCAACCAGATAAGATTCTCGCTGAGGCCACCTGGCTCAATAATCCTCCTTATGGTATGGAGAAGTATGTTCCGAATGTCTATAGTATAAACAACATCAAGGCAAATTTCCGTATGGAGAAGATCAAGAGCACGAATCTGCGTGATCTTTACCTTTACCTTGATCGATCTGAGGATACCTGGAATGAGGTATTCAATGAGGTGTTTACTTTCATTGACTCATGTAAGAGAATCAAACGCGATGGCTCGGCATTCTGGAGGATGATCATCAAGAAAACTAAGGATCGCGCTCCAGAAGAAGTTGAGTTCAATCGTGAGTTCGCTAAGGCAATTGAAGAATCCAGATTCTTCGGTGAACAGACTTACTATCATGGTGATCTGCACTTTGCGAATATGTTCTATTGCTTTACCTACAAAGATCTCAAGCTAGTTGATCCTCGTGGTGAATTTCATGGACACTGGTTCTATGATCTGGCCAAACTGAATCATTCGGTCAATGGTAAGTATGATTGGATTGACTCGCAGTTGTATTCTGACAACAAGATTTATGACAGTGGAACAGAAGGTGTGAAGAAAGCATTCTCGAAGTTGCTCGACGATCTGAGACTAACTCCCGCTGATCACAAACTTCTTAACATTCTGACAGCGAGTCTTTTCCTAAGTATGATCCCATTACACTATCACTCTCTGAAGAACCAAGAACTTTATATGGCTGAATTTAGGAGACTAAATAACCCTCCGAAATGAGTTTACTTTTATTCAGTTTCGCGGTATAATAACTTATTGAAGTTTGAAGGAGAAATGAAATGTCCCGTCGTGAATACTGCATGGATCTTATTATTGCTCTTAACCAAGCCAAGGCAGCTGGCGACTTCGCCCGTGCTGACTACCTTCAACTTTGCCTGAATGAGCTGACATGATGTGGGATAATCAAAAGCCACTCAAGGTATGTGGGGTCACTCCCAAGGAATACCAGATCCTCACTGTCCTGTACACCATGGATACTGAGGAAGAGATCGAGATCTTCAAGAACAATTTCTCCGAACCAGAAGACCGACTCCTGGTTGATCAACTAAAAGTAGAACTGATCCTCGCTGCACAGGAAGCATCCTGTCCGCAGATCTCCGAGGAATACGTCTCACATATCCTAACTAAGTACCGACTCCCAGTCTAGTTTACTTTTATTCAGTTTCGAGGTATAATAACTTATCGAAACGAAAAGGAAAGAAAATGTATTGCGAACCAATGACCAAAGCTGACGAACTCCTCGGTATCTGGAGCGACTTCCATAAGGATTATTATGGATTCCGTCCACGTGGCTATTCAGCCGAACAGGTTCAGGATGTCGTCTGGCTCCAGGAACGTATTGACGAGATCCATGCTAGCATTGATCGTCAGAAGGAAACATTCGCTGGTCGCGAGAGTCTTCGCGAACAGGGGTGGGTTATCGAGGAAGTAAATCCGGTCTTTATCAAGCAAGCCAAGTGGCTTCAAGAAGAACGCGACCGCGAAGATGCTAAATGGATGGATAATTAAAAATGTCAACACAAACTAAAGAGTACCAACAGGGATATATGGAAGGTCTTGATGGTCTTCCGTATAAGAATCGCTATCCAGATAATAGCGAGCAGAGTCGAGCATTCTACTCTGGTTGGTTCGCAGGTAATCTCGTTAACAATCGCCGACAGGCTGGTGTGCTTCCAGGTGGAAATTTGAATAATGGCTAATATTATTTGTAATCGGATTCGTACCCCAGATGGTACGATCATTGAAAGCAAGAATCGTCATGACTATGCATCACACAAAGATGCCAATGGTCATACCTACTCAGTTGATGGTGGTAAGGATTATCTGAAGCGATCTTATTCGCCTGATGCACCACCTGCTACGGAAATGTCTGTTTACTCAGATGATGAGCACTCAGTTATCCGTGAGGCAATGTCCTGGGGAACTTATGGTAAGGAAGGTAAAGATGCCTTCCATTACGTTACGCTAGCCGATATGACCTCGGAACATATCCTTGGTTGTCTGAAGAATGTTTCGAATATGAACCCATCATACAGGGATTCATTCAAGAAAGAACTGGAATTTCGCGGTGAATAGTCTTTACTTCTAATGAATTATCAGGTATAATATACAATGGATAAAGTTTACAATGAAGAAGGTAAGGTCGCGGTTCTTTACTCACCTGGGTATGGAGCTGGCTGGTCTTCTTGGGCTCACAATGAATCAGTTGGCCTACAGGCTCTGTTTGACCCAGAAATCGTTCAGTGGGTTTTGGCTGGAAAGCCAGGCTATTATGACGAAGCATACTTCGAGAAGAAGTATGGTGGGTATATCTACACTGGAGGTATGTACGACTTGGTAATTGAATGGTTAACTCCTGGCCAGAAGTTCCGTATCCGTGAACAAGATGGCAATGAGTGGTTGGAATTTATTGATAACATTGAATGGATCTCTGCTTAATATGAACACAAATCGACTTGAACAAGATATTCTTAATTATTGCAAAGAACGCAACATGGCACAGGTTGATATTATCCGAGCCGATCTCATCCAAGAGCGATCGAAACTTGACTTCTTTATGAGCAAGTTCATTGACAAGTATGGATCTAAGTTGGATGAGAAGCGTGATGACGTTTACAACCGATTCTATACTGACAAGAGCAATGAATACTCCGGCATTAATCGTCTACTTCGAGTAATTGATGCATACAGCAAATAACTTCTCAATCTTCGACCAGGATATGCTTTCGAATGTTGATCTAGACAGCACTGGTAATTTTCTATTCCGCAACTCTTCGGAGTTCAGTCAATTCGTCGAACTAACCTCGATTCGCGAGGGTCGTAGTTGCACGAGTATCATTCTTGCCTACTGCGAGGATAAGGATCTGGATCCGGAGGAAATCTCTAAATTGATCTCAAAGCCACTTCGTGAGAAGTTGATGATCGAGATGCAAGAGGATGGCCTGTTACCACGGAGTACTGCTACTTTAGAATTTGAATGATGGATGCTTTTCAAGTATACAAACTATATCAGGCTGTCAGGTTACACTTCACTAATGAGAAGTATGACATTATTGAACATCGTGGTAAAATGAAACATTGTTCAGAGTCGGCATTCTATGAGAAGCCAGGAAGTAGGAAGTTCCATTTCTTATCTAAGCAACTGTCTGACCCACAAGAGGCAGTACAGTTCTTTATTTCCTGCTTCGCATATGATGCAGATGTATTTGATTCAACGTCAGCTGATGAAGCATTCTTTCTTTGGAAGAAGAATAAAGAAATGATGACTCAGCTGATTCTTGATGATATTGGGCAGATCGGTGATATTACTTCTGCCTTATCTGGCGATCCCTGCAAACTACAACAGTTGGTTGCTGGTGGTCATGTTAATATCGAAACTGCAGTTGCCTTAAATAAGTTTCTGAATTATTCCTCCTCCTGGAAAAATAATTTTGCATATAAGGGATTAGCAGGTAAAATTGAAAAGTTAAATGCTTTCGTTAAATTTAATGAGTCAAAAGTAAATGAAGTTCTCCAACATGAACAACAATTCGCGTAGTAAGTTTCAAAAATATGAATCTGCCTTCGATAGGAAAGCGAAGAAAGCCGAACAGCTTAGGTTTCGAAACACTCGCGAAAGAATGGAACTAAATAGCAGGTCAGAAGATGAATACGATGAGTATGAAGACGATGACAATCAAGAAGAGAATCTGGAGTAAATCTCCATTAACCACAGGGGTAAATCCCCTTCAAAAGGAAAGAGGACACTATGTCTATTAGTATTGCAGATCTACGTAAGGCTCGGTCAACTGATTTCGGTGCTATTTCTAAAGCACTCACAAAGACGACTGAGGGTAAGTCCGATGATGGCGACTTCTTCAAACTGGAGAAAGACAAGGCTGGCAATGCCTCGGCTGTTATTCGTTTCTTGCCAAAGCACCCAGATGATGAACTTCCATGGGTGACTGTCTATAACCATGCCTTCCAAGGTCCATCGGGTCGCTGGTTCATTGAGAACAGTCGGACGACTATCAATGAAGCCGATCCTATCTCTGAGGCCAATCGTGCTCTCTGGGCAACGGGTAGTGAGAAGGACAAGGATCTTGCTCGCAAGCAAAAGCGCAAGACGAATTATATTACCAATGTTCTAGTTATCAGTGATCCAAAGAATCCAGATAATGAAGGCAAGGTAATGCGCTTCAAGTTTGGCAAGAAGATCTTTGAGAAGATCATGGACAAGGCCAAGCCGACGTTCGAGGATGAGAAGCCAGTGAATGTGTTCGATGCATTCGAGGGTGCTGAGTTCAAACTGCGTATGCGTCAGGTTGATGGCTATCCAAACTATGATACCTCTATCTTCAGCGAGCCAAAGCCTATCGCTGAGTCAGATGAGGAAATCGTAGCAGTTGTCAATCAGATGAAGAGTCTGAAGGAGTTCGTTGATCCGAAGAACTTCAAGAGCTACGATGAACTGAAGCGCAAGTTCGAGAGCGTTATGAGCGGCAGTGTTGCTTCTAGTGCGAAAGCCGAAGCAGTTGCTGAGCGCATGCGCGAAGAGCCAGCTCCAGTGGCACAGAAACCTGTTGGTAAGGTTACTGAGGCAAAGTCAACTACCAAGCCAGCTTGGGAAGAAGATGATGACCAATCAGTAGAGGATTACTTTAAGAGCATCGCTAACTAAAGTAAACTATCCAAAAGAAAGGCTCCTTCGGGAGCCTTTTCTTCATCCAACAAAATAGCGAGTCAGTCTGTTATTGTATGAGACTTCTGGATTTCTAACTGGAGTTCTCGGTGCCTGTGCCTTGCCGCCACCCTGATTGATGATAGTTGTCGGTGCACTGTTAACAACTGTCGGTGCAGGTGCTTCTTTCTTATCACTCATCGTCTGCAGATCTTGAGTACTCGCTGCTAATGCGCCAGACTGAGCAACTCTGTTCGGTGTCGCTGTTTTCATAGCATCTGGGCCAGCACCAAACAATGATTTGATTCCCTTTGATGCAGTATCTTTGCCGACTAGACCAAATGTAAGTCCAGAAAGTGCGCTTCCAGCAGCTGATGACATTTTCTCACCAGTAGTTGCCTCACGACCTTCGATACCGAGATTGGCTCCTGCTTCATTATAGCCAGAGACAGCATCATATGCAGCCATACCTGCCATTGCTACTGGTCCAAGTTTACCAAGAACACCCTTAGCCAAATTGCCTACTTTTCCAAGACCACCGAGTGCCTTAGTTGCAACACTTGGTTTCTTGGTTACTGTATCTTTTCCTGCATCGGCGATTGTTGGCAATGCGTTCTTCACACCACCGACTATTTTAGGACCAACATTAGCGAGTGGAGACACTAATTTCATTAGAGGACCAAGTAAACCACCGATAATTCCTTTTAATGCTCCAATTAACATCGCTGGAATTGCCTTAAGAAATCCTCCGAAATTGCCAACCATATCCATGATGGTCTTAATCCACCCACCACCCTCTTCCTCTTTCTTCTTTTCTTCTTTCGGGTCTTGGATAGAAGTAAGCATATTGCCTTTGTTGGCAGACTCTAACTTATCTTCTTCAGAAATAGTGCTTGCTTTGACGAGAGCTACCAACTGATCAAGTTGTTTCTCATTAACTTCAGTCAGACTACCAAGTGCTCCCTCGAATACACCCTTTAAGTATTCTGGATCTGCCTTGTTTAATGTTTTCTTTTCTGCAGGAGAAAGAACGGAGATCTCTGCCGTAACACCAGCAGCAACCCCAGCCATAAGTTCGTCTTTCTTTTCACTCTTTGGTTTCTTTTCCGCAGAGAAGCCTGCCGTTGCTTCTTTCTTTAGGTATTGGGCTTCGGCTAATGCCTTAGTATCACTCTCGGATAGATCGCCACCGAAACTCTTTGCCTTTTTCTGTTTCTCTTCTAACTCAGAGATGTCTTTATCAGCCTTCGTCATTATCTGATATCTAACTTCGCCTTCTGCTGTAACTTTCTTCATCCCAGCTGCATCACCGCTTCCTCGTAGCTCTCTTCCTTTGTCAGTATACTCACCGAAGTTAGCAATAAACTCAGCCTTCTTTGCCTTTTCTTCTTTTCTCTGGAGTACAGAACCGAGAACAGCACCCTTTAGTGAACCATCATCTCTACCGATACCTGCCAGTCCAGCAGCACCCTCTAGAGTAAAAGCCTTCTTTACATTGGCGATCTTTCCCTGGACAAAACCAGCAAGACCCTTCTTCTTTTCTTCCTGTTCCCTTTTGTAGCCAAACTGCATTGTCTTGGTCAAATCAGAAACTGCCTTGAGAAGTTTCTTATCTACATCAAGAGTATCTTCCTGGATATCATTCGCTGCCTCCATCAACTTATTGGTGCGTAGATTGGTATCTCTTTCTACTACTACCTTCGCTGCCGATGTCGATGATGTAGGTTGACTAACTGCTTGAGTAACTTCTGGCTGATCGACTGGTTCTTGAAATCCAGGTGCGAATCTTCCTCGCTCATCACGATTCTGAACTCTTTCGCTAAGTTTCATCTTAGGTTTCGTCGTAGCCATTTGTTACCCTTGTTTCTGAGACTTCTGTTTTTCTATTAGATTATTAAGCATCTGAATATAAATCTCTCGCTCATAAGGAAGCATATTGTCAATTTCACTCAGTGAGTATTTGTGTATTTGCACTAACTGAAAGTTTGTATCATAATGATTGAATAGCGTCTCGTGGGAGAGATTTATTAAAAAAAATTGTTCAGACCCTTTACGTGTTTGTTATGTTCTACTTTACAAATTGGGCAGGTATATTTTACTGCGATTCTAACCAGAGGCATTGTCTCGAAGAAATCCTCGAGCATCTTGTTCTGTTTGCTCGTCAGACTATCCATAAATGCCTTTAGTTCATATTCAGTTTCTTCGGCAACATGGTATACATCATCTTCGACGTAAATTGTTTCCATCGCTGCTAAAACTGCTTTCTGCTTGGCATCTTGTTCAGTGGAATTCTGAATCTCAATCAGTTCATCCATTGTTGGGTACTTCATCAGAACAGTAATTGTGTCTGATAGTTTGACCTTATTGTTGTGTTCTTCAGGAGTAAACACTTCAATTTTTCTCAGGTCAATCTGTACCTTTGCTTTGGCCTCTGGATCTTCACAGGTATCACAGCGGAAAACCAGTTCGCTGAACTCACCTACGGACTTTGACCGAATAAAGGTAAACAGATACTCAAGGTCGAAACTTGTCATATTCTCGACAAGTCCAGATGGCTCGATGCAGTTCTCAACTACTTGCTTTAGAGTGGTTAGCATAACACCAAGGTCTTCAGACTCTTGGGCAGCTAACAATGATCGTTCTTCTTTAACTCGGAATGGGCGAAACTTCGCTTTCTTCTTCGTTGATGGGATAACGATTGGGTATAGTGGGGTTGGGTTAACTTCAGATAATCTCATGTTTTTTCATCTTCTCCATAATTATTGCATTCATTTCAGAGGTGGTACCAATAAAGGCCACATTATTAGTTACATTAGCAGTTTGTTGATTTTTCTCAGGTGACTTCTCAAGAATCTTTCTTCTCTTCTCATGTACATCGAGTAACTGAGAATTCATATCAGATACTGTCTTTAGCATTGTTGCCAATACTTCATATGATCTAGGTGTTTCACTTTGGATAGCAATCTCAAGAGCACTCTCGATGGCTCTATTACCAAGATTCAGAAGTCCTTTGATGTTTGTTCTTGCCAGTTCTGCATCCGATGTTACATTCGAATCTTTGTCATCTTCTGCGATTGTGGGAAGCAAAACCCGTTCCGTTGGAACTGGCTCTACATCAAATACTTCTGAGATCTTTTTACTCATTGTTCTTATCATACCCAGTATTTACCTTCGCGATTTTCTCTTGACCGCGAGTAAATGCCGACACACCAAGAATAGCACCAAATGAGATATGGAATAGACCAGATCCAGCCAGTGTTAATGGTTGCCATTGAGTAGTAACCACTCCATCATAATATGCCTGAACGAGCGTCCAGAAAATAGGGGAAGCAACAAAGTCAAATAAACAAATGACCAAGTACACCATAGCAGTGATTGGTCGCCATTTAGTTTGAAGCCAATTTTCATGCGTCATTGGTATTTTCCTTGTGCTACATCAGATTGAAGTTGCGAGGCAGATGCGGATACATCACCTCCTCTTGCTTGGTAAACACTACCAAGTTTACCAATAGAGTCAGTAATCTGTTGAGATGCACCTGGAATACCTCCCATTGAACTCGTTAGGCCAGAAAATGCCGTCCCAATACCTGACAAGCTCGCACCAATCGAACCTAGATATCCAGGAATACCAGCGACGTTTGAAACAAGAGCAAGTTGTCCTCCAAGATCTGATAGCCTGGATTGTACAGAGGAGAATGGAGAACCAAGCCCAAGTCCACTTGCTGCGGCATTTACGCTACCAAGAACACCGGAAATAGCAGAAGTAGCATTACCAAGAGCAGCTACTGGTGCAGTGATAGCACTGATTCCTGCACCAAGTCCACTCAGCGCAGAACCAAAATCAGCGGAACTCTTTCCAAGTGAGAGGATACTATTACCGAATGCTGATGTATTAGAATTCCCACCAGGAGTGGTAGATAACAGAGCGTATGAACCAGAACACATTCTTGAAGTCTCTGCTCCGAAATCTTTTCCGAGGGCTGTCGCACCCTGTGGGAAGTTCGATGAGAAAGGTGCTGGCCCACGGATCGAGAATCCTGATGATCCCGATCCTCCCAGAAACTGAGATTGACCTTCTTTCGCAACTGTTTCTGGATTATTGGTTGATGAACGCGTGTTTGGATTGATGGAGAACAAATTAAGTTTTGCCCCATTGATCTCATTTCCATCACCATCAACTGGTATCTGTGTCCAGTATTTGAATGCCAGACTTACGTTTACTCTGATGATATCTTTATTGTCGAAACCAAACCGAATATCTTGAATGTTCTTTGGGTATGCCTCATACACTCTGGCGCAATAAACTGCTTTGCCTTCTTTATCAGTAACGATAATGTCTATTTGTTTTGTGTAATCTGAGTAGTAACCGACAGCTCTCGTTGTCTTGTTTACCACTGCATTTGACCATTGTTCGAAGTACTGCTTGACTTTCATCTCTCGATCAGAGATGAATGACAGATCTAAATTTGCATACATCGGAATATAAGGAACTTCTCTGTTCTCGCCGAATAACCTAATGTCTGTTGTGGCGTTATTCAATCCAGGGAGATTGACTCCATCGCACATTAGACTAACTTCTTTTCCGAATTGGTCTCCGAAGATGACGTAGTAATGTGTTCCTGTGAGTAATCCTTCGGTTTTTACCTTGGAAATAAAATCATTAAGAGATGATGTTGCCATGATTACCAGTGTGCTTTCTTAGATGATTCTTTCCAGACTTGCTCTTTAGATGCACCGACGAATCTCTGTACTGGCATTAGCATCGCCGTATACCAGGACTCATGAGGAATCTCGCAGAATGGGGACTTTACATGCGGAAGAAGATATTGTTTGATACAAGGTGCCGCTGCCTTTAGTTTAGACACTCCCTTGATTAGATCCCACGAATACTTGATCTTCGCAGTATCTGTCCCACCCTTCTCATAGATGGAGGTCAGCTCTTTGAACAACATCATACGAGGACGATAGTCAAGGTAATGAAGATTCAAACCAATGAATCCATTCTCTGTCTTTGCGTATGGAATAACGAGAGGGAACTGGTCATAGTAGGGCAGAGTTTCTTTGAACTTTGGATCATAGTAAAAGAAGATCGGGCGACCAGGTACGAGGCGAGAAGTCAAGTTGATACCACCATCACCAATCATGATTCTATTGGGTGTGATTTTCTTGGTCGACAACATCTTTACTTGGTCGTCAAACCATCTCTTTGAGTTCACGATTTGAGCTGGATCAACATGATACAACTCAAGCGAGGTCTTTCTATCTTTTGGCATATTTCCTTAGAACAATTGTTTCTCAGTTAGTACGATGAATTCCATATTGTGTTTCTTGCAATATGCATCCGCACTTTTCCACTTCTCTGTATTTACAGCATAGGTTGCCATCTCAGTCAGGAACTTCTTGGTATTTCTAGTCTGCTTTGGTGGTTCCGTTTGCATCGAAGGTTTAATTTCCACTGCGTATTTCTTTATCTCACCAGTTCTAGTCTTCACCATGATAACAAAATCAACGAAGTATCTATGCGGACGTTTGTCTACTGGTGATATATAAGGAATAACCAATTCTTCGTTGTTATATTTCAATACTGAAGGATTCGTGTCACACCAATTCAGAAACTTCAACTCCCAACTGCTCCGATAGAAGATATTGTTAATATCACCTACGTATTTTTCTGGTCGTTTTGGTTTGAAATATCCCTGAATATAGTGCCGCGCCATTCGCTAAATATAATACTACTAACCATTATTTAGACCACCACAATGGCAACAACCCCTGGATCTCTGACATTTAATAACTTAACATATAAGATATCAGATCTTCAATATCCGGAAGATCTTGACACATCAGAACAATACGGGCAGAATAGAGTAATCTTCTTAATCAACGTCACGGGTGAGTCTAAGTTAGACAGGAACTCAATATTCGCCAAACCAGTAGCAGATATTCCTCAGAATGAGTATAAAGCCAGCGCAATTAGGCAAACAACTGAGAACGTAACAGAAGCCACTGGTCTTAATACCGTTTCATTTCTAAAAAGTACAAAGAGAATGAAGAGGCTACTTTCTGCAATTAGTCTTTATATCCCAAATGATCTTAGTACTTCATATGGCGTTGCTTGGGGTGAGAGTGATCCTTATGATAAGAGTGATATTGCTGCGCAACTTGGTTCTGATATTTTAGGTGGTAAGAATATTCTTGGCGCTGGTGTTGATGCAGTAATATCTGGAGTTCGTCAGAATGCAGCAAAAAATCAGACTGTGCAAAAAGCAACAAGAACAGCAGCGAACACAAAGAAAGAGCAGTTGTTTCAGGGTGTTGATTTTAGAACTATGAACTTCTCATATCAATTCGCTCCGAAGAATAAAATTGAGGCAGAAAATGTTCTGCAGATTATTAGAATGTTTCGACACCATATGCTTCCTGAGTTCGCAGATGAGAATCAGTTTATCTATATCTACCCTTCTGAATTTGAAATAAAGTATTTTAAGGGTGATACAGAAAGTAAATTTCTAGAGCAGCACTTCACTGCAGTTCTAACTAACTGCGTTATAAATTACACACCGACTGGTCAGTTCGTGACATTCGAGAATGGAATGCCTTCTCAGATAAACATGACATTGACATTCAAAGAACTATTCCTGCCATCCAAAGAAACCTCAGATGATGGTCGTTTTGGAGATCCTGGCAAATGACCTATTTCGCAAACTTCCCAGATATCTTATATCCATTCGAATTGGGTGGAAAGATCAAACTTGTTCGCGTCAAGGACATTGTTGCTAACGTAAGACTTAGAAAACAGATCCTCAGTAATATCACCTTGTATGATGAGTATGATATTCCTGATGGAGACACTCCAGAAATTATTGCTGAGAGAGTATATGGTAATGCCAACCTTCATTGGGTCATTATGCTCACCAATGATCGTTATGATCTGTGGAATGATTTTCCATTGAGCGGCGATGCTCTTAGTAAGTACATCGAAAACAAATATGGTCAGGGAAATGAGAATGCTCAGCATATTATATTTGACTCCCCTCACTTTGAAGATGAGAGAGGAAATATCGTTGATGGCCCAGCTACGGATCTTGTACGGGTGATAACCAATCTTGAATATGAGACCAGAGTTAATGAAAGCAAAAGAAGAATCAAGATTGTAAATAAAAATGTTATTGCAAATATCGTATCTGAATTGACTGCGTCATTTGAGAAGTTTGAAGAATGACTGTCAACTACAACCTAAGATTCGCTGGCGAGTATTTCATAAGTGAAGTAACTATTATTACTACTGATAATACTGAGACGGATATAATCAACCAAATTGGTGGTATTGTTCTTTATGAAGATTTGTTCTCTCCGTTTATATCCGGAACTATCTTCGTAAAAGATACATTTGATCTTCCTGGTTTAATCGGGAGAGCAGGACTTAATAAAGTTCGTCTAAACATATATACTCCGAGTATCGCTAAAGAGAATTATATCTATGCGACGTTTCACATATACAAACACTCGGACAGAACATTAACTGGTGATAGAGCACAACAGTACTCTCTGCACTTTATCTCTGAGGAAGCGATCCCCAATCAAAAGAGGATATCCAAGAGTTACAGTGGTTCTCCTTCTGAGTTAGTAAATAGAATTGTTAGGGATGAGTTTCGTTCTAGGAAGCCAGTTTACATGACTCCTTCCACGAACAGCACAAAATACGTTTCGAACTTCTGGACTCCGACACAGAACATCACATTCCTTTCTGAGCATTCTAGATCATCTAATGGTGACAATTATGTTTTCTATGAGAACAGAGATGGTTTCAACTTCAAATGCCTAAATGATTTGTCGAACAAACAAGTACCTCCATTACAGAAATTTAGTAACTATGACACACTCGGCGCGGGAGAGAAAAATATTGACCGTGACTATCAGACTATAATTAACCTGAATGTTGATACTATGTTTGACTACATTGCAGACTTGGATGCTGGTATTATAAAATCCAAGTTGTATATCTCTGATGCAGTGCTCAAAAGATTTAAGATTAAGAACTTCGAACTATCAACAGATAATAAACAATTACTTAATAAGAATAGACTGTATACTGATAATGTCGTTACTAATTCAGAGTTTACTGTTATGAGTGGAACTCGTCAGTATAACACGATGGGTTCTGGTGATTCAAGTAACTTCGAATACTATCAAAAAAGAATCTCTCAGATTAGGCAATTCCAATCTTCGAAGATTGAGATTGAAGTTCTCGGAAGAACAGACTATACAGTTGGAAAGAAAGTTCAAATAGATATTAACAAAATTCGCTCTTTCTCTCAGGGCGATAGTGAGGCTGAGTTCAGAGATAAACTTCTCAGTGGAAACTATATAATTTCTGCGGTGGCACATAAGTTCTCTCCTGAAAAACACATCTGCAGTCTCGAACTCATTAAAGATAGCACAGAATCAGAATGACACAATTTTATACTGGCGTAGTTGAAGACAGAACCACTGACCCATTAAAATTGGGTCGCTGTAAAGTCAGAGTGTTCGGATTACACTCGGAGAACAAACAACAACTACCAACAGCTGATCTGCCATGGGCTATCGTAATGCAGCCAGTTACCTCTGCTGCGATGAGTGGGATCGGATTCTCACCAGTTGGTCCAGTAGAAGGTTCTTGGGTTGTTGTTATCTTCACCGATGAGGATAATCAACAGCCAGTTATTATGGGGACACTTGGTGGAATTCCCCAGCAGGACGTCGGAGTAAACTCAACTTACTCTGAACAAAGTAATACAGTAAAGTCCACTGATGGAACTGCGGTCACAGATAGCAGTGGTGCTCCGATATTGACTGGTGAAACAGTTTCCACGACAGCAGGCACTTCTGCAGGAGAAGTAAAGAAAGTTAGCTCTCTTACTCTGTCAGAATATGGTCTATCTGAGTTGAAGAGTCATGAAGGTCTGGCTTCTCTGGAAAAGGCAGCTAGAAGAATTGGAAGTGATTCTACTCCTGCTAAAACTACTATCTTTCCATATAAAGATACTTCGAATATCTGGACAATCGGTTGGGGGTCGACTTATCTTCTTGATGGTTCAAAAGTTAATGAGAATACAATTATCAGTAAAGAGGATGCTGATAAACTCCTGATGTATAAACTTGAGAAAGAGTTTATCCCATCAGTAAAGAAGAATGTGAAAGTCCCTCTTACGCAGAGTATGTTCGACTCTATCGTTAGTATGGTATACAATATGGGATCTGGTGGTTTCGCTAATAGCCAAATAGCCACTAGTTTAAATGCAGGAGATTATGCGGCAGCAGCTGCGTTTATTCCACTGACTAAAAATAATAATGGTACTCTAACTTCAAGAAGAAACAAAGAGAAGACTCTTTTCTTAAAAGATGGTATTCCTACTATTGATGGCAACATAACTCCAATGCCAGCCACACCAGTAGAAACAAAAACAGCTGCCGATATTACACAGAATCCAGTAGTTATTCGTAAAGCATCCGCGACGACAGTAACACAGAATCTTAATCCAACTGATGAGAGTGGCTTCAGAGATCCAAATAAAGCATACCCAAAATGGATTAATGAACCAGATACCCATCGCCTCGCGAGAAATGAATCTATTGATAAGACAATAGTATTCTCAAAGGAAGCTGGTCGTGTTAAGAGTGTAAAGAAGGCAGATGGATCTACTTGGAGCCAACCTCCTATTCCTTATAATGCAAATTATCCATTTAATCACGTGTTCGCCACAGAGAGTGGTCACATTGAAGAATGGGATGACACCAAAGGAAGCGAGCGTCGTCACTCTTTTCATAAGTCCGGAACATTCTACGAGATTGATTCTAATGGAACTCGTGTTACTCGTATTGTTGGTGATGATTATGAGATCTTAGAACGCAATGGGAATCTTCTAGTTAAGGGCGCATGTAACGTAACCATCCAGGGCAACTCTAATGTGCGTATTGAGAATGACTCCGTTGTTCAAGTACTTGGTAATGCATCAGTAAACGTAACCGGAAACATGACTCATGCTGTTTCTGGTGACTATAAGATTAATGTTGGTGGGCAGTTCTTAGTTGACGCATCGAAGATATATCTGAATAGCGGCAAGGCGAGTGGTGTGGCACTTCCATCAGAAGGTGCTGCAGGTGCTCCTACCTTTGGCGTTCTGACTACAACAAGTAGAACTACTGAGATTGATGCGAATTATGAAACCCCACAGGAAGGTAATTCTGAGGCATTCGTACAACAGAATGTAAGCACTGGTAAAGTTGACCCAGAAGAAACACTTCCAACTACCACTCCGACTACTGAAGAGAAAGTTGTACCAGTGAAAACAGCAGTTCCATCATTTACTACTTGCGGCGATGATATCAAGAATGCAACTGTGTTTACCAGTGGCTTCAAACTGACTGAGCAATACACACTTGGTCAGATCTGCACTGGTGAGAGTGGTATTCCAAGTGGAGTAAACTATGGTATACCAGCAGCTGATATTGTCTGTAACCTTCGTCTGTTGGTCTCTAATTGTATTGAACCAATCAAAGCAAAGTATCCGAATTTAATTATCACTAGTGCCTGGAGATCAGAGGCGCATAATACACGAATCGGTGGATCAAAGACGTCGGATCACTTGAAGGGAATGGCTATTGACTTCCAGCTGAAGGGATTCTCTAGAAAGCAACATTATGATGCTATCATTGAGATTCAGAAGATGTTGCCTGCATTCCGTCAACTTATTCTTGAGTATAAGGGTACAACTACCTGGATCCATATTGCATTCAATATAAATAATAACATTATGCAGGCATTGACAATTGATGCTGCAATCAACAAGACTCTCCAGCCCAGCGGCAGCTACATCCTGAAAGAATAATATGCCAGCAGTAGCACGACTTGGTGATAAATGTTCGGGGCATGGTTGTTTCCCACCAAGAGCAAATGACTCAGCATCATCAGATGTATTTGTAAATAGTATTGGCGCACATAGAGTTGATGATACCTGGGAAGAGCATACATGTAAGAAAAATACTCACACTTCAAAGCTGAATTCTGGTAGTTCTACTGTGTTCGTGAATAATAAGGCTCTCGGACGAATTGGTGATGATGTTGCCTGTGGCTCAGCAATAGCACAGGGTTCTTCAGACGTATTCAGCGGGTAACTAAATAATACATGGCCACAAGAACATTCGTTGACATCGATGCTAGTTTTACGCCGAATCCAGTCACAGGGGATTTGGCAGTAAGAATAGACGACCAGGCAATTAAGTTTGCTGTTCGCTCACTAATAATGACAAATTATTATGAGAGACCATTCCACAGTAACATTGGCTCACCAGTTAATTCTCTCATGTTCGAAAACATGGGACCAAACTTTAAGATTATTCTTAAACAAAGTATCGTCGATACGATAAACAATTTTGAACCAAGAGTTGATGTTTTAGATGTGATAGTAGATGATTCGCCAGATAATAATCGAGTTTACATTACGATTATTTTCAAGATTAAGAACACAGAAAGACCAATCGAGGTCGGGCTAACTCTAACGAGAACACGATGACAAGCAAAAACATTCGAACTGATTCTCTTGATTTCGATGAGATCAAAAATAATATAAAGACATTCCTTCGTGGTCAGTCTCAATTTACTGACTATGACTTTGATGGTTCTGCTCTTAATATTCTAATGGATGTTCTTGCGTATAACACGCATTATAACTCATTGTACACGAACCTCGCAGTTAATGAGATGTTCTTGGATAGTGCGAACAAGTATTCTAGTGTTGTTTCTTTGGCCAAAACTCTTGGTTATAATGCCAAGTCCATTACTAGTGCTAAGGCAAAGATCAATGTAACCATTACTACGAGTACATTTTTCCAGACTTTGGTTATCCCCAAAGGAACTATCTTTCGAGGTAAGGTCGGTGAGGTAGAATATGATTTCGTCGTAGACAGTGATGTTAGTTCACAGGGATTTAGCCCAGACAACATCAATGGAATTTATAGATTTTTCGATGTTACTCTTGTTGAGGGCTATAGATTAACCAAGCAATATCTTGCCACTGATACTGGCTTTGATTTCGCTATTCCAAACCGATTAGCTGATCTCTCGTCACTAATTGTTAGTGTCCAAGATAATGCATCATCATCGATATACACTGGATTTGGCTTCGCCTTTGACACTCTTACTGTTCAGGGTGGCAGTCCTGTTTACTTCATTAAACAAAGAGAAGATCTTTATTATGAGATCTTCTTCGGTAATGATATTATCGGTAAAGCAGTATATCCTGGTAATGTGGTCCATATGAGTTACTTGGTTAGTTCAGGTGCTGTGGCAAATGGAGCAAATAACTTCGTATACTCAAGTGGATTGAATCTTGCCTCTATGACTTCTACTGTTGTGGAGTTGGTTTCTGCTGCGTATGGTGGTGCTGATGAGGAAGACATCGATTCAGTTCGATTCAATGCACCAAGAGCATATGCCTCACAGAACAGAGCTGTGACTGCTGAGGATTATAAGAATATCCTTTACACGAACTATCCGTCTATCGAGACGATTGCTACTTGGGGTGGTCAAGATAATTATCCTCCGGTGTATGGAAAAGTTTATATCTCCGCTAAACCATATGGGGCTAATTCGTTTACTGTGGCAGAAAAAGAAAGTATTGTTAACTTTCTAAAGAATACTAAGTCTGTTGTGTCAGTAACTCCTGTATTTGTTGATCCAGAGTTCCTTAGAGTTGAGTTGACTACTCTAGTCAACTTCAACAAAAATGCAGCTCGTCGAAGCGTCGGAGAAATCCAAAGTCTTATTGCAGCAACTCTAGTCCAGTACGGTGAATCTCTTGGTAAATTCGGTTCGACATTTAGATATTCTAAGGTCGGATCTTTAATCGACAATTCTGATGACTCTATTACTAGTAATGAGACAACTGTTAAAATCAGACATACAATAAATCCTCTGTATAATAAGAACGCCAGATACACTGTGCCATTTGACAATCCTGTATTTGAAAATCCAAATGGTGGCTCGTTTTATTCTACTCGTTTTTATATTCCTCGACTTGAAGATCGTTGCTACTTAACTGATGATGGTATGGGTAATATCGATCTTTATTCAGAAACAGTTGATGGAACTCCTTCTAAAATCAGAACTGTCGGAAAGATATCATATGTTGATGGTCTTATCGATGTGTTTGAGTTAACGATCAGTGGTTTGCATGACAATTTGTTTGAGTTCGTAGTTATTCCTGCGAAGAATGATATATTCCCAACGAGAAAGTATATCATTCAAATGCCAGAAGAGCTGTTAAATATCAGCATGCAAGTCGACAATAATTAAAATAAAATGTTTCAAGCACGTGCATCAATCCGTCCCGTCTGTTCTGCAGTCGCGACTGTTTCTGTAATACGGAAACGTGATATCAATGACGTTCTTCCTGCGCATCTGGTAGAACAACAGTTTCCTTCGTTTATTCGTGAAGACTATCCTAAAATGGTCGACTTCACGAGAGCCTATTATGATTATATGGCTCAGACTGAGAATGGAAGAATAAAGAATCTTAGAGATATTGACGAAACATCAGGTGATTATCTCAATTACTTGATGAACGAACATCTTTACAATGCATCAAAGCCAAATTTCCAGCAGGACTTTGCCGCTGAAGATTTTATTAGATACTCCAGACAGTTCTATGCTGCTAAGGGAACAGAAGAATCAATTAGATTCATTTTCCGTGCACAGGCAGCACAGGAAATTCAGATTGACTACCCATCTGAACTAATCTTCAAACCATCAACTGCTAAATGGTATCAAGAACAGTCAGTAAAGATTGTGATGACAGAGAATTCTATTCCTGCCACTTACTTCGTCGGTAACTATTTAACATTTAAGAATGGTGAAGGAAAAGAGCAAACTGTCCAAGTAACCAATGTAGTCGACTTAACAGTTAAATTGTCAGAGTTTGATTTGTCCACTATTTTTGAAGTATTCTTTACGACAGAATTATTCATCGACGTAGCAATCGGCGATGAGTTAAATGGAACTAATTTTCATTCGACGATTATCCCTTCTCTATCAGAAGTTGAGATTGTTGAGCCAGGAAATAACTTTAGAGTTGGACAGGTAATTAAACTTGATGGTATTACTGGCTCTGGTGCTGTTGCAGTTATTACGAAAGTTCTAGCTGGCGGACAGATTCGAAATCTTAAACTAATCAGGTTCGGTTCAAGTTATGTCACTGACTTCTTTCTTGGTATTAGTCCAGATGGTGTTTTTACTGATACAGGTGCTTCTTTTACTATTACTAATGAGAGTATTGGTGGCGTACTTCCTACCTTTACTCGAGCAATCAAAGATGTTACTGAAGGATTCATTGAGAATCAATCTATATTAAGATCAGATTATGTTCTCAATGATTCTGGTGGGTCTACTCCAATGTATACCTATCCTGGATATGATGGTATATACGTTTCTCAGTTATCAAACCGACAAGTGTTCTTCCTCGAAGAAAACTATTCTGCACTTCTATTATGTAAAATTGGTGCGATTTGTACATATCCAGGCAAGTATCTAGATCAGACTGGTATGCCTTCGAATGCCAGTGTTCTACAGGATAATAATTACTATCAAGACTTCTCATATGTAATTAAGTCTACTGTTGATATTGATAACTACAGAGATACTATTACGACTCTTGCTCACCCAGCTGGCTTCAAGATGTTCGGTGAACTATCGATTGATAATGAGTTCTATAGTAATTCTGATATTGCATTAACTACTGTATCTGTCGGAATCCAATCTGGAGTAACTATTCCAGAAAGTACTACAACAATTTCTTTATTGAGGCAACTGAGATCTTCATTGAGTACAAAGATTACGACCGTAGCCAATCTCACTCGCCTCACTGTTGTCTAAATAATAAACAATTCTACCTCGGATAATTATGCAATTACAAGATACATTCAAAGTAACTGGAAATGTTGTACTACGTCGATATGATGAGAATGGTGTTCTGAATCTCGAGCGTGAACACAAGAACCTCGTAGTTACTGCTGGTAAACAACTAATTGCAGCGAGGTTGGCTTCTGACACTCGCGCAGCAATTAACATTACTGCTACCTCTGGTACGGGTTTAGTAGCAACAATTACATATGGTCTTCAAACAGTTGTTCCATATGAAGTCGGTTCGTATGTAACTATCAGTGGAGTTGTTCCGACTGGTTATAATGGAACTTACAGAGTAAAGACTGTATCTACGACCCAAATTACGATAGATAGTACTGCGACGGGTTCTTTTGTAGCTCCTACGCCTCCAGCAGTTTCTATTATCAATTCATTGTTTAATGGCACCATTAAAACAATGAGAATTGGTGAGAGTAATACAGTAGCCAACCTCAGCGATATTTCATTGGTGAATCAGGTTGGTAGTGTTACTTTATTCTCAAGTGCTTATAGTGTCGCCAATGGAACAGCAGATATTGTTTATATTGCTCTCTTTCCTGCAGGAACTGGAACCAGTACAGCAGGAATTGCAGAAGCAGCATTAATGAATGAGAATGACATAATGCTCTGTAGAACAGTGTTTCCTCTTATCACAAAGTCTGCGGTACAGTCATTAGCAATCTTCTGGACAGTAACTATAAACTAATAAGATGTCATCAATTATTACACACCAATTAAGAAAAGCCATCGCTGATGCTATCTACGATGATATCTTTTCAAGAAGAAACAACTATTACTATTTCTTCGGTCGATATCTAGACTCAGAAACTGTTCCTGATGCGCCAAGTGGAACTCTTACTTATGAGACCACAACCAGAAACCATATTGTCGCAGCAAAGAAGATATACGTATCAGATGTAGCATTTATTGTTCCTAGATTTGATTGGGTAAGTGGATCATCTTATGCGAAGTATAATACACTAATGGATGGTGATATTAGTTCTGCTGGTCCAAAATTTTATATTTACGATTCTGTTAATTTTAGAGTATATAAATGTATCGATAACTTTGGTGGTGGTGCATCTACAGTTCGACCAACTAGTACAGAGGCATTTAATGTAACTTATTCTGATGGCTATGTGTGGCGCTATATGTATAGCCTACCAAAATCCATCAGAAATAAATTCCTCACAGGAGATCACCTTCCGGTGTTTACTGCTCTTCAGAAACGCTACTATTCTGATGGTGGTCTTGGCGATATTACTATCGTTAAAGCAGGAGCAAACTATACTCAGTCTACAGCAACCATAACAGTAGTTGGTGATGGTTCTGGTGCTGTGCTTACTCCTGTTATCGTTAATGGACAGCTCGGCGATATTATTGTAACAAATCCAGGCAGAGACTATACTAGAGCGGTATTGATTATTGCTGACAGTGGTTCCGGATCTGATGCAGAAGCAGTTGTTGAGTTAAACACAGGCGACCTAGACAGTGACCAAGCACTCGTTGAGTTGTTGACAACTTCTGGAACAGTAGATACTGCAGAGGTATTAACTGGAGGTGCTGGTTATGTGACAGCATCAGTTAAAGTTATTGGGGATGGTACTGGCGCAACTGCTCAGGCAGATATCGGAACCAGTGGCGCCATTACTAAGATTATTATCACAAATAAAGGTGAGAATTATTCATACGCATCTTTAGTAATTACACCACAGGCGACACCAGCTATTACAGCAGCAGCAGCAACTCGAGTCAATGTATCACCATTCCTTGGTCATGGAAGAAATGCAGTTGATGAGTTGTTCGCTGACCAGTTGATGTTCTATTCTAATATTACCTCAGACAGACTTGCTGATTTTGATGTAGTTACTCCTTATAAGCAATTCGGAATTATCAAGAATCTACGTAATCTGGATTATACATCAAACATCTATGATCAGGTATCCCCGAATCGATATCAAGTAGAGGCTGACTTTGGACCACAGGTAACATTCGTTGGCGGTGGTGGTGTCGGTGCTAAGGGTCGCGTCAATGTAACTGGTAATTTTGTATCGGATGTGCGGATTGAAAGTTCTGGTGCTGGTTATACATCAACGCCAACAGTATCTTTCGGTAAACAACTAACTATAACTGGATCACCTCCTGCCTCTAGAACATCTACTGTTGCTACCGCTAATTTCGCAGCACAACCTGTTGCTCCGTATCCAGTAGGATCTAGTGTCATAGTTACTGGACTAAGTCCTGCTAACTTTAATGGAACATTCGTTGTAACTGCTTGCACTACAACTAGCGTGTCTTGGGAAGATACTAATGGTGCTGGTAATGCGACTGGGACGGGAACTGTTGTTACTTCTGGTTCTGGAGCCACTGCTGTTGCTACTATTGATGCAAAACTAAACACCACATCATTGACTTATGGTGGTGTTGGTTATGCATCAGCACCTGGAGTTACATTATCTGCTACAGATGGAAGAGGTGGTGTCATAACAGCCACAACAAGTCTTGGAGTTGGTGCTGTTGTTATTACCAATCAAGGAAGTGGTTACGCTACTGTGCCTACAGTAGCATTCACTGGAGGTACTGGCTCAGTTGCTGCTCAAGCCACAGCAGTTGTTTCTGGTGGTAAAGTAGTTAAGGTTATTGTCACTAATCCAGGACAATATTCTGTGATTCCAACCGGAGTAACTTTCTCAGGCGGCGGCGCAGCTGCAGGAACTGCTATTTCCACGTTTACAACGAATGCATTGACGATAAGTAATATTGGAACTGGGTATACAGTAACACCAACATTGACATTTAATGGGTCATGCGGAGTTTCTGATATTGCAGTAGATGATCCAGGAACAGGATTCTATATGGGTGCGAGTCCAGCCATTACCTTCAAAGGTGGTGGTGGCAATGGAATGTCAGCAACTGCTTATGTTAATAATTGCGTAAGAAGCACAGTTATTTCGAATCCTGGTTCTGGTTATTTCCAGGCTGGTGCTCTGATTCCAACTACGACATTCACATCAATAACTGGAAACAAACCAGTAGCCACAGTTACTTCTAGATTAGTGACACAAAAATCATCTAGTGGTTCTGGTACTGGTGCCACATTCACTATTACAACCACTGGTTCTGGATTGACATATACTGGAGCTGGAGTAACGACTATTACTCTGGTTTCAGCTGGTAGTGGTTATGCCGTAGGAAATACAGTAACTATTAGTGGCTCGGCATTAGGTGGTTTGGATAGTGTTAATGACTTAACATTTACTCTTGCTACAGCAGTTGGTGCATTACCAGTAGTTACATTCACTGGATCTGGAACCAATGCAGCTGGTACTGCAGTTGTTTCCGGTGGTAAAGTAGTTGGTATTACAATTACCAACAGAGGTGCTGACTATGTTCCTCTTGGTGGTATTCTTTCTACTACTGCATTCTCATCTATTAATGGAACTAAAGTAGCAGGAAACGTAACTAATCTGATCGTGGCGCAGAGATTAACTAGTGGAGGTGGTACTGGTGCTAGATTTAGAATAACAACAACTGGTGGTGCTGGATCTTATACCAGTGGAACAACAACAATTTCAATGGTTTCAGCTGGTAGTGGATATACTGCAACAAATACAGTAACTATTGATGGAGCAAACTGGCCAGGTGGTGTTACTGGAACCAATGATCTTACGTTTAACCTGGGAACTGTTTCTGCTGCTAACACAACAGTAGCTATTGCCGCACCAACTACGGGTACTACTGCATCTGGTACAGCAAGTTCTATTTCGGGGACTGTCTTGACAGTTGCCGGCACAGTAACTGGTACATTCTCTGTTGGTATGACATTGACTGGTACTGGTGTAACAGCTGGTACTGTGATCACCAGTTTCGGAACAGGTACTGGTGGTGCTGGTACATATAACTTAAACATAAACAACGGGACTGTAACATCTACAACGATTACTGGTACTATAGTTGCTACTGCGAGTGTTGTTCTTACTTGCGGTATTTCTCATATTAACCTGACTAATCCAGGTACTGGCTATACTTCTGCTCCGATTATTGATACTGTTGAAAATAATGGACTCAGAGCTGAATATAAGATAACTCCAGTTTTGGGAAAGGCAACAGGATCAGCAACAGTAACTGGTTATCTGAAGTCGATTACTCTAACTGGTAATGGCAGCGGCTATACTTCTGCTCCTGCAGTCGTTCTTTCTGGTGGCTCACCAACAACAGCAGCAGTCGCCTATTCAAAGGTAGTTGGTGAAGTCACTTCTATTACTATCGATGAAGGTGGGGCTGGATATACTAGTCGTCCATCGGTAATCATATACGGTGGTGAGGGTTCTGGTGCATCATATGTCGCGAACATTGATAGTTCTACTGGAAAAGTTACTACTCCTACTAAGGTTAAGGGTGGCAGTAATTATGTAATTACTAAATTCGCTGACTTCACAATTGGTACTACTTTAATTGACACTCAACTTAATGAGTATGTTGTTCATTCAGCTAAGACTAACTTGAAGAACAACTCTCTTATTATTACTTCTAACAATGGATATCCAGTTGTCGGAAGAATGACTATTCGTAAGAAGAATGCATCTGATTACTTTATTACTAACACAGCACTTAGCCAGAAATTCCTAGAATCTCGTTTTCCTGTTGCTTGTTATAAAGTAAGAGGTAGTTTTACTTTAGCAAATTACCCTGCGAATACTACTGTAACATTAACTGACCAAGCGAATGGTAATAAGACATTTATCGTTATCTCTTCTAAAACTTTTGACACTGGCATAAATGAAATGTTGTTGATGCCTATCGATGGTGGCATCCTAAATAATGGTGTGTCCCTTTCAAATAATGGGGCAAATCCTTTCTCAGTAATATCTTACGACGAGCCTGCATTGGATAGAAGAACTGGTGATATGTTAATGATATCAAACAATAATTCTTCTTTTACCCAGAACAGCGATCAAACTCTCTCATTCAGAACTATCATAAATTTCTAATATGACAACATACAACCGCGATCCATACTTCGACGATTTTGACAAATCAAAGAATTTCGTCAAGATCCTGTTCAAACCAGGTGTGTCTGTCCAAGCGAGAGAGTTGACTCAGCTACAAACAGCAATTCAGGAACAGATCAAATCGGTTGGTGGTTTTCTCTTTAAGAATGAGTCACTCGTAACTGGTGGTAACAGCAGAACATTCTCTGCTGTATGGATCGACGTCGTAGCTACTGATCTTTCTGATTATGTTGGTAAGTCATTTGTCGGAGAAAGTTCTGGAGGAAAGGCACAAGTTATTTCGTATAAGAATAACGTTACATCTGGCGTTTCTAGATTGTATTTCGTTTACAAGAATGGTTATAGATTCCAGAGCGCAGAACAGTTAACTGAGGATGTTCTATCACCATCAGTGGCATCAGTAGTCACTACGAATACAGATTCCAACAGTGGTATGGCGATGGCATATACCATCTCTGAATCAGTATTCTTCGTCAAAGATTATTTCGTCGTTTGTTCTGAGCAAACCATCATTATTTCTGAGAATGCAACACCAAGTGCCAAGATTGGTCTCTCAGTAACTGAAGATATTATTACATATCAAGACGATGCAACTCTGTTGGACCCAGCAACTGGATCATATAATTACGCAGCACCAGGTGCTGATCGTGTTTCGATTAGCCTAGATCTAGTTGTGTATCCATTCGATCCAGTTGCAGATCTGGATGCTGAGTTTATGGTAGAGAACACTGAAGACAACTTCATTGAACTCGCTCGATATAATACTGGTGCATTAGTTAAGAGTTTGACTAGTCCAAATCTTGGGCCTCTGGAAAGTGTTCTTGCAAGAAGAACATATGATGAATCTGGTGACTACACTGTTCGCTCCTTTAAGACGAAAGTAGTAAACAACGTCAAGAAAGATGGGTCCAAGTTAAGTCTTGCTATTGAGCCAGGAAAAGCCTATGTTAAGGGTTTTGAGTTCGAGACTACATCAACTCTTTTTCTGGATCTAGACAAAGCCAGAGAAACTAGTACAGTTAATAATTTCTATGGTGAAGCTGCATTCGGTGATTATTTCATTATCAATCATCCAACTGGTGGGTCACTTACATACACAGATAATCCAGAAATCAATTTAGTGAATGTGTCCTCCGCAGTAATTGGTACTGCGAGAGTTAGATATATTACTAGACATGATGCTACGAAATTGAAGTTGTATGTTTATAATGTAAAGTTTACTACTAGCTCTACGGCAGCAGTAACAACAGTTACCAATACTCCTTGGACTGCTACTGTTGATGGAACCAATACAAATAAACTGTATCGTGGAAAGAATACGCAATTTCTTATTCCATTCACGCGTAGTCCAATTAAGTCAGCAACGGATATTAGTTACACCTCGCAAATTCTTCTAACTTGCACAGCTACCACAACGGCGATTAGCCCACCGACGACTCTTAGTGTTGGTAAGACTTACTCATCGAGCAATCCAGATGATTATGTTGTTATCAATAATTCAACCAATGCTGTGGTAACTGGTTTTACTGTTAGTGTTAGTGGTGCGCAGACATTTACTTTGACTGGGACGTTCACTGCTGTTCCTCACTCTGTTTACGCAAAGATTGCTGTTTCTGTACCAACAGTTAAATCTAAAGTTAAAACGACAGCTACTGTTTATCTAACGAACAGCAATAACAGAACAATCTCTCTTGGTGTTGCAGATCCATATCGAATTGTTTCTATCTTGGCAAAAGATAGTATTAATAGTGTTACTCCACTAAACGTAACTGGTAGATATTATCTTGATAGAGGGCAGAAAGACAGTTACTATGATTTCGGTAAATTAGTTCTTCGTAATGGTCAACAATCAGCGAATACCGCAACATATACTCGTCTTGAAGTAACTCTGGAGTATTTTGCTTCACCACAGACGAATGGTTATTATTCGATTGATTCTTACAATACAGATACAGAAACTGCATCTTTACTTGTTCCTTATGAAAATGTTCCTTCGTTTACTGCATCGAATGGAGCTGTTGTTTCATTGAGGGATGTTATTGACTTCAGAGCAAAGCGTACTGCTGTTAATACATTCACAACTTGCACTTTGGCTAGCCCAATCTCTAGAATTACCGTAACAAATGCATCTGGAACAGGAACAGAAGCAACTATTACATTCGGTGCCTTAACAGTTGCTCCTTATGTAGTTGGTCAGAAAATTACTGTTGAGGGTGTAACTCCTACTGGATATAATGTCCAAGATGCGATCGTAACTGCTTGCAATACAAATACCGTAAAATACAAAAATACTACAAGTGCAACTTACACTAGTGGTGGTTTTATATCCACCCCAGAGAACCCAGTTGCGTTTTTGTTATCTGGTGATGAGTTTATTTCACCTTCTAGTAATATTACTTCTGACTTCGAGTTCTACCTTCCCAGGACTGATAAACTAATTATCACCAAAGAAAAGAGATTCGACCTTATTCAAGGTGTTTCTTCGGAAAATCCACAGATCCCATCTGATTTGTCAGATGCTATGACAATCTATACAGTGGACATTCCTGCATATACTTTTAGTGCCGCTGAAGTTAAGTTGAACTATATCGAAAATCGCCGCTACACAATGCGTGATATCGGTAAGATTGATAAGCGTCTCGATCGTCTTGAGTATTACACCTCGATGAGTTTGCTTGAGAAGCAGGCATCTGACGAAGTTATTGTCGGTGCAACTGGCGTTGATAAGTTCAAGAATGGCATTCTTGTTGACCCGTTTGCAGGTCACGGAGTTGGTGACGTAGGATCCAGTTATTATTCTTGTTCCATTGATGGTATGACGAGAACTCTTCTTCCAAGATTCGCAACTTCTTCGTTTAACTTTGACATCAATCTTGCTGAAACAAGTAGTACTAACTACTCAAAGAAAGATGACCTGATTACACTCCCATATACAACAGAAGTGTACTTATCCAACTATCAGGCAACGAACTGGCAAAACTTAAATCCATATGCTGTTTTCTCCTGGAACGGCGAGATTAAGTTAAACCCAGCTACTGATAACTGGACAGATACGACTACTCGCCCAGATGTTATCGTTAACATCAATGGTGATAAAGACGCATTTACTATTATTGCTGATGATGTTGCTAATCCAGCATCTGTTGGTGTACAATGGAATGACTGGCAAACTAACGTCAAGGGCGTAACAGTAACTCCGACGACCACGAAAACTGTTGGAGTTAGTACTGCTCTGCAAGGATCCCAGGCGATTCAGTCGACCTCAACGACTACTACAACTACCTTAACTACTTTAACAAATCAAACAGCTCTTAGAACAGGTATTGAAGTAGAAAGTTCAGCTGTATCCACAGTCACTCGAGATCTTGGAAATAAAGTCGTAGATACTTCTATCGTTCCATTCATTAGATCTCGTGTTGTTGATTTCTCAGCAACTAAGCTAAAACCAGCAACGCAACTATTTGCGTCATTCGATACGGTCGATGTTACTGCTTACTGCACACAAGCACCAGTAATATATGTAACGACTATAAAGGATGCTACTTATGTTCGCAAGATCGGAACTGGAAAGGCAGGTAATATCATTCTGTTGAAGACTGACAGAGCATATGTCAAGATGGATAGTGATCAATCATTATTCTCTGTTGGTGACACAGTTGAGTGGTTAGTTAATAATAATTGGGTAACTGGTAGTACCATTACTGAAGTTAATGGTCCAGTAGATGATACATTAGTTACTGATGAGAATGGAGACGTAGCTGGTTATTTCTTAATCCCAAATAACAATGACACGAAGTTCCGCACTGGTGAGCGTCCATTTAGACTGGCTGACACTCTAGGTATTCAACCAGTAACTGCAGCTGAGACGAAATATGTTGCTCAAGGTCTCGCAATGTCTATTCAGAAAGACATTGTTGCTACTCGAGTAGTTACGGTTGCAATTAACCCAGTACAACAAGCAGTAAATTCAACATCTACAACTGTTTCATCATCTAGCGAAACTTCTGTAGTTCAGAAGAATGTCACTGTTCGTTGTGGAGAAACACAGGCTGGTTCAGGCGCAACTGGTCGTTACGTGTATGACATTGACTTCGGTACTGATATCGGTCAATGTGGTGTGAACTATGATGCTACTGGTATCCCAGATCGCTATACTCTTGTTTGGAATGGTCAAACAATCAGCAGTGGTTTCCGAGGTAGTGTTGCTAATGCAGGAAATGCATCATATTACAATAATGAACTAAATGCAAGAGGATATCCGTCAGTTACTGGCGTAATCGATACTAATAATCCTTCTGCTGGTAAGTTGCGTTTCACGAAGACGGAAATCTTCCCAAATAAAGCGCAACTAATTGTTGATGCTCCTCTGTCTGGAACACGTTGGGCATGGAAAGCAATTTGTCCAGGTAAGACTGATAACCTTCTTCCAGAAACTGATGGTGGTCGTCTGTCTGTTAGTGTTGATGCTCCTTCTACCACGAACACGACGTATAAGTCAGTTATTGGATCCCACCCGAACCATAATCGCAGAGAAACTCCATTCATCACAACATCGGCAACTGGAGTTGCCTTTAACTTTACCGTTAAGATCGATGGCAACCAGGATATTCCTAATGGGACTCCAGTTACTATTACATCAATGGGTCGTTCGGAGTCGACGACCAATGGTCGCTGGGCTTCCTTTGCAACAGGAACGAGATTCTTAATCGGATCAGGAACTTCTGTGTTTGGTGCAGGTATACTGGCATTCCTTCCTGGGTTGGCTGGTAAAGACGTAACATTCCCGTATGCGACTACTGTTGGTTCGACTCTTACATTTACTGCTTTGTATGATTTTACGGCCAATGGTAAATCACAGGGAATGAATGTATCTGGAAGTTTACGTAATCCAGTTTCTACGATTACTGTTAATGCACAATTATCAACGGCAATAGATGGATCATTCGCTGCAGCAAGCGCATCAGATTCTGTGGTTCATACTTCGACGTATGATCGTTGGGATTACTCAAACTGCAGACATGATCCACTGGCGCAGACGTTCTTTGTCTCATCTACTGAAAACGAAGATGGCATTTTCGTAGATAGCGTTGATTTGTTTTTCAAGTCTAAAGATGACAACGGAACAGTTCCAGTAACTGTTCAGATTCGCCCGACAGTAAATGGATACCCATCGTCAGATACTGTACTACCATTCGCTACTGGTGATGTTCTTGCCAAAGATGTTGTTGTTTCGGAACAATCTAGCACAAGTAAGGCAGCTACGAGATTCACTTTCCAAGCTCCTGTGTTTTTATCCCCAGACACAGAATATGCGCTAGTTATTATGGCTAATTCTGATAAGTTTGAAACATACACTTCCAGAATCGGTGAGTTCTTGTTGTCTAATGCAAATGTTCGTTGCACGAAACAACCATTGTCTGGATCATTGTTTACCTCGCAGAATGGAACAACATGGACCGCAGTTCAAACTGATGACCTGGTATTCCGCGTTAACAAATGTTTGTTTGGTATTGATGTTGAAAGACCAGTTGTTCTTACTGCCAGCATTCCAGCTGAATTGAAAACCAGCCAAGACTATGATTATGACACCATCTTCATCGATGGTGAAGTATTAGACTTCGCCAATACAAATATCAATTATTCTTTTAAGACTGCTCAATTAGCTGGTACAGTATACGCAAAAGATTCTTCTTGGAATAATTACCAATTAGGAAGTAACGTAGTTATGCCATCGAGAAAGACTCTCGATATGCAAGATCCGACCACCTTGCGCGTTCTTTGTGCAATGAGAACAAGTAATAGAGATATTAGTCCTGTTATTGACTTGAACAGATTATCAACTGTTCTTATTAAGAATATTATTAACAACAACTCACACAGTGAAACTGATGATACTCTGGCCACAGTTTTATCAGTAGCAGCATCTTCTAGTGTTGTTACAGTTACAACTTCTGCTGCTCATGGATTCGTTGCTGGTGATAATGTTTTTGTCTATGCGAACCAGACGAATGAAGTTAATGGATTAGTTACCATTGCTTCTGTTGGTACGACTACAATTACGAATGATAATTTCACATATTCTCGTTTCGATGGCGGTGGAGTTGTTTCTACTACAGCGCAGGGTGGTACTGTTACGCGTAATGCTCAGGCTCTGTCAAGGTATATTACGCGTAAGGTGACTCTTAATGCAGACTTCTACTCAACTGACCTAAAGGCATTCTTCCTGGCGAATATCCCAGCTGAGTGCTCTGTCATTCCTTACTATAGAGTAACGAGCCTTTCAGATCCTATCCTGGAGGATAATGATTGGATTAAAATGGAGCTTGATACTGTCGGAACTCCTAACTCTGCTGGGTTCGCTGAATATAAATATAAGACACCAAACATCATATCATCAAATACCGTTGCTCTACCGACTGGTGAACTGTATGGAACTTTCAGCGTGAAGTTAGTTATGTTGTCTAGCAACCCTGTTAAGGTTCCACAAATTAAAGATCTACGAGTGATGGCACTAGATGACTGATAATTATTTGAAAGTAATCGATGCTCCGGGTCTTTTGCGAGACCCGTACTCGAAGGCTCTTGTTAATGCAGATGTCTCTGCTCTCAACGAGCACAAAAAGAAAAAGAGAGCAATGAATGCTATTCTAAATAATAGCAAAGAGTTAGAGGCAAGAGTGGACGAATTATCATCGAAGATGAATAACATCGAAATAATGTTAACAAAATTGTTAGAGAAACAATCAAATGGCTAATTTAGTTTATCGCAAAAGTTCCACTCCTAGTGCAAACGTAATTAATGCGTTCAAGGGATCTCCTTTAACGAATGATGAATTAGATAATAATTTCTTTGGTATTGACGCTGAGGTTCAAACTAAGGCACCAATCAATAATGCTGTCTTCACTGGTTCGACGACAATACCGAATATTATTGCCACTGGTGGTACTATTAACAGCGTTTCGATTGGATCTACTGGTACATCAAGTGGCGCATTCACGTCATTATCTGTGACTAATAATGCCGCTATCAATGGTGGCAGCATTACATCCACTGCTACGACATTTAATTTAGTTAACACAACAGCTGCTACAGTAAACTTTGCTGGAGCTGGAATTTCAGTTAATATTGGCGCGCCAACTGGAACAACAACGATCAATAATGCTAATTTAGCGATTACTGGTAATGTTAATGTCGGTTCATCAAAATTTACAGTTACTGCATCAAATGGCAACACTGCAGTTCTTGGTACTCTTGCGGTAACTGCTGCGACTACGTTATCTAGTACTCTTGGTGTTCCTAATAGTCTTTCTACTCTGCATTCATTAACAGTAACTAATGCGACTACGCTATCTACTCTTAGTGCAACTACTGGGTCATTTAGTGGTCAGGTAACATCAACCGTAGCAGATGGAACTACTCCATTCTTAGTTACATCAACTACCAAAGTAGCAAACTTAAACGCAGATAGAGTTGATAATTTCTCAGCAGATCAAGCAAATACTTTATCAACAATTGTTGTTAGAGATGCATCTAAAAATATCAATATTAGTAATGCAGTAATGTCTGGAGCTACCTCTGGAACTACTACTTTACAACCAACAGCTATTTCTGGTACTAGTGTTATCACTCTTCCGGCAGCAACTGATACACTGGTTGGTAAAGCAACAACTGATCAATTAACTAACAAGACAGTAAATCTTACAGACAATACATTAACTGGAACTCTGGCTCAGTTTAATACTGCACTTAGTGATGCTGATTTCGCCACTCTTGCTGGTGCCGAAACACTTACATTTAAGACAGTAAATCTTACAAGCAATACGTTAACTGGAACTCTGGCTCAGTTTAATACTGCACTAAGTGATGCTGATTTTGCTACTCTTACTGGTAACGAAACACTTACATTTAAGACATTAACTAGCCCAACAATAAACACTGCCACTATCTCTGGTGGAACAATCAATAACACTGTGATTGGTGGGACAACAAAGGCAGCTGGGTCATTCACTTCTTTGACTGCGGATTCATTAACTTCCATAGTTACAACAGGCACCGCGCCACTGACAGTCACCTCGACTACGAAGGTAGTTAACTTAAATGCAGATAGAGTTGATAATATAGCATTCGGTACTCCAGTAGCTGCAGGTGGAGTACCTTACGTTAGCGCAATATCTGGATCTGATTATACTATTGGGTTTATTGGAGCGAGTACTGCTGGAACTGTTCTTGTGTCTGGGGCAGCTGGAGCACCATCATGGGTCGCTGCTTCTGGATTTAGTGCAGGAAGTTCTTTCGCTTCTACTCATATTAACAATGGTAACAATGGTGACTTATTATATCAAGAAGCAGTCACTGTTGCTATAACTACGACCAATGCAAGCGCAACAGCGGCAGTTCCGTCTGTTGCAACAAGTGGAATTAAGGTTGGTCAATTAGTTCTGGAAGGCGGCGGTGTCTTTCCTGGTGGAACTTATGTTTTAAGTATTAATACTGTAGCAAATACTATTACATTAAGTAGTAATGCCACTGCTGGTGCCACAACATCAACTAAATTCTTATCAACAGAGAAATTAGCTCTTGGAACAGCAGGTCGAATTCTTACTGCTGGTGCTACTGCACCAACTTGGTCTAACTCGCTTAGTCTTGGCGGTACTCTTGGTGTTAGTGGAGTTTCTACTCTCAATTCTGCTGTTATAACTACTTCCGCAACAGTAGGAACAACGCTAGGTGTAACTGGCGCTACCACTCTTTCGAGTACGCTAGGAGTAACTGGTGTTTCTACTCTGAATTCTGCTGTAGTAACAACTAGCGCAACAGTAGGAACCACGCTAGGTGTAACTGGAGCTACCACTCTTTCGAGCACGCTAGGAGTAACTGGTGTTTCTACACTAAATTCATTAACAGTAACTAATGGTGCCACAGTAGGAACAACGCTAGGTGTCACTGGTAACACGACCCTAACTGGTACTCTAGCCCATGGCGGATTATCACCATCATCTGGTACGAACGTTGACCAGCTAGTCACTGTTAATGATATTTCTCTGGTTGTTACTGCTGACTGGGTTAATACTAGTGTAAACTTCGCAGAACTCGCTACTGGTTCGTATATAATTCAGGTAAGTACCAATAACAACGAATACTATACAGGTATTATGAGTTGGTATTCTGCAAATATTGACTCAACAGTAACTGATGAGATTGTCTTACATAGAGCATCAGCTGGTTCAGAAACAAGTAATCTGTTCCTGAAAATTGAAAGAACAGACCAGCTCTCCTCTGAAAATATGACTCTTCAAATTAGTTCATCTGTCGCGAGAACTGCTGCGAATTATACATATAAATTCCGCAGAATGATCTAATCTCTAAATAAACAAACACCTCTGATTCAAAAGAAGGGATGAGGAAATGACATTCAAAGTCAAAGACGGCTTATCAGTCGGCGCGAACACAGTTATAGATGGATCTGGTAATATTACCACACCAGCAAACGCGAAAGCCACGTTAGCCAATGGTTCAACAACTGCTGCTCTAAACCTTGGAACTGGCTCTGTTGATCCATCAGGGTTGGTAACTGGTGACGTCTGGAATAATAATGGTGTTCTAAAGATCCGACAATCTGGATCAGTTACGAAGACCGTCGCATTCCTCGATAGCACAATTACTGGTAACGCAGCGAACGTAACAGGAACTGTTGCGACCGGAAATGGTGGAACTGGTATTACAACAACGCCACCTGCTGGTGCTATTGCTTATGGTACAGGTAGTGCCTTTGCATTCACCGCTGCAGGAACTTCTGGACAGTATCTTACATCAACTGGTACTGGAGCTCCTTCTTGGGTCGCATTACCTACCACGATAGCGAATGCCAATAATGTCGCGATCACAGACACAAGTGTCGCTGGTACGCATTATCTGCATTTTGGTGCCCTGACAACAGGTAATGATGCAGTAAAAGTATCTTCTACTAAACTAACATTTGTTCCTAGTACTGGTAATCTAGCTACTACTGGTTCAGTTAGATCTGGCAGTGATGGTGTAATTATTAGTGGTTCCACTAGTGGAACATCAACAATAAAAGCAACGGATGGCGCAACAGCAACATTTACTTTTCCAACGACAAGTGGAAATATAGTTACCACGGGCGATTCTGGTACTGTTACTAGTACAATGATCGCAGATGGTACTATCACTAATACTGATATTAACGCATCAGCAGCAATCGCTGTAAGTAAGTTAGCAGCATCAACTATATCCGGTGTTACTCTTGGAAATAACCTCTCCTCTCTTACACTCGGTACTGGTCTAATTGGAACATTTTATAATGGGTCAGCAGCAGTTACTACTGGTCTTGCTACAATCGCTGGATTGACCGCAGCAACATATGGTAGTGCTACACAAATTCCAGTAATCGGAGTTGATACCACTGGAAGAATTATTTCTGCATCCACTTCTACTATTACTATCGGAGCAGGTACTCTTACTACTGAGGCATCAACTGCAGGATCAACAAATACTACTGTTGCACTATCCTTAGATGTAGCCTTTAACGCAAATTCAACTGCTAACTCAAAAATAAAGTCTGTTGTTGGTCCATCTATTACTGCTCTTGCGACGATAATGGCTGCGGCTCCGAATGGTATACTCTCCAAGACTGGTGTAGATACTTATGGTATTGCGACGAATGCACCTACAGCTACTACGTTGGCAACTGCTCGTACTATCAATACTGTTTCGTTCAATGGATCAGCTGATATCATTGTATCAACAGGCGGAACTGGTGTTACTGTGACAGGAACATCAATCGCAATTGGCCAGGCAGTAGGTACTTCTAGTAATGTGCAGTTCCAAGCCATTGGTGTTGGACAAGCAGCTGGAACAGTTGGTACAATTACTGCGACAAGTTTCAACAGTATTACTGGTTTGAGTCTTACTGCAACTGCTCCATTAGTTGCCGGAACAGCAACTGGAGGAACAGCAACATTGGTATCAAGAGAAGACCACGTTCACCCAGTACAAACCACAGTATCTGGTAATGCAGGTAGTGTTACTAATGGTGTTTATACTAATGCAACAAACACTTTAACTGGTGCTAATGCTTTCAACGGCACTACTGTTATACATACGTTTGGTAATGTGAATGGTTTATATACTGGGCATATTCAACTTGGTGGTCGTAGTATTCGAAAGTTAACGGCAGGCAATGCAATTGAACTCGTCGATGCCGCAGGAACAACAACTACGCATACATTCGGTGATGCAGGTACATTGGCTGTTACTGGTGCTATTACTGGATCTAGTTTCAATAGTATTACTGGTTTGAGTTCCACGAATCCTGTGGTCGCTGGTACTGCTGATATCGGATTAGCGACCACAGCAGCGCGAGCTGATCACGTTCACCCAGTACAAACCACAGTATCTGGTAATGCAGGTAGTGTTACTAATGGTGTTTATACTACTGCAACAAACACCTTCACTGGAACGAATGCATTTAACGGCACAACAATTCATACGTTCGGTAATGTGTCCGGTTCGTATACAGGGTATTTTCAGTTGGGTGGTCGAGGGTTCCGAAAGTTAACAACAGGAAGTTCAATTGAAATTATCAATGCAGCGAATACAACAGTAACGCATACATTAACTGATGCTGGTGATTTCACCGCAGCAGGAAATGTTACAGCCTACTCCGATATCCGCCTCAAGAAAGACTTAGTTCAGATTCCAAATGCTCTGGATAAAGTACAGAAACTGACTGGATATACATATACTCGTACTGATAGTGGTCAGAGACAGACTGGACTGATAGCGCAGGATGTTCAGAAAGTATTGCCAGAAGCAGTTGTAGATGGAGAACATCTCTCATTGGCTTATGGAAATCTAGTTGGTCTTTTGGTCGAGGCAATTAAAGAACTTAATTATAAAGTTGATTCACTAGAAGCAGAATTAAAGAGAAAATAAGAAATGGCTTTAGCTACAACTGGAGCGATATCTTTCAGTCAAATTCAAACCGAGTTTGGCGGCGGTAATCCTATTAGCCTGAACGAATACTATGCTGGTGGAGTATACACTATAGCGGGTACCAGCGGAACAAATGGTGCTGTTCCTGGCAGCGGTGCTATTTCTATGAGTAGTTTTTATGGTACTGAAAGAATTAATGTAAGCGCCAGAGTTATATTCGGATATGGGTATAACGATACATCAACCAACGTATCTGTTACCAACCTAGTATCAAACACAGGCGTAGTTGCCGCAGATACCACAGGAGTTGGTACTGCTAGACGCCTTATAGCAGCGGCTGGTTATGGTGGTGACAAGGCTATATTTGGTTATGGATATATCACCGCCAGCGTATCTTTGAAAAACCTAGTATCCAATACAGGTGTAGTCGCCTCAGATGTCGCGGGTGTGGGATCTGCTAGATACTCTTTAGCAGCGGCTGGTTATGGTAATGACAAGGCTATATTTGGTTATGGATATACCACCGCCATCGTATCTTTGAAAAACCTAGTATCAAACACAGGCGTAGTTGCCGCAGATGTCGCGGGTGTGGGATCTGCTAGATACAACCTGGCGGCGGCTGGTTATGGTGGTGACAAGGCTATATTTGGTTATGGATATACCACCGCCAACGTATCTGTTACCAACCTAGTATCAAACACAGGCGTAGTTGCCGCAGATACCACAGGAGTTGGTACTGCTAGACAGTTTGTAAGAGCAGCTGGTTATGGTGGTGACAAGGCTATATTCGGATATGGATTCACTACTAGCGCCGCTTACTTTAACATCACCAACCTAGTGTCCAACACGGGAGTGGTTGCCAGCGACTCCGCAGGTGCAGGCACTGCTAGAGGCGGTCTGGCAGCCGCCAGCTATGGCGGTGATAAAGCCATATTCGGTTATGGGAGTGCTGTATCTGGAATAACAACATTCTACAACATAACTAACCTAGTATCCAATACAGGTGTAGTTGCCGGAAATACCGCAGGTGTGGGAACTGCTAGAAATTCTCTGGCAGCAGCTACATTCGGCTGATAATGAAAACTAAATAATTGTTAACAAAGGAAATACAACGTGGCTGTAAAACTAAACTCTGAATTTAATTATCGTTATCAAGTTATTGGCGAGACACCCTGGGAAAAGATCAAAACCTTACAAGGATTCCTTGAGGGTCGCATCCGCGCAGCCGCACTGGAAGAGGTGGCTGCTCTCAAGTATCGGGCTAAGATAAGTGAAATAGATCATCTAAAATCTATCGGTGCGCTGGAACACATTATTCTCAATCTACAAGCGGAACTCATTGAACTCAATTCTGTGCTAAAAACACAAGAAGAAGCATTTGAACTTAATCGCCAAGAGATTACCATTCTCCAACGGCTGCTTGCTGAGTTGTATGAGATTGCCGAGCCCACTCGTATTCCAGGATACACAGACGAGCAGATGTTTGAAGCCAATGCCGCCAATGAATTCACGGTGATGATTGGCAAGGAGATTCATGCCGAGCTGATTGCCACAGGTCACCCATCACCAGCAAAACTTCGCAACGCCATGTCAAATCCTCACACCTGGGCAGCACTACAGCAGATCGGCCTGATTCCACAAAATGCCATGGTCCTGGAGGGCAATGTGGATCCACTAAAAATTGGTTTTTCACAGCCTCTGATGGTTGGGATATCAGAGTAACTTTGCTGAGGGAAATCAAATAATGCCAGTACCAACATCAGGTGCAATCAGTCTCGCTAATCTTCAAACCGAATTAGAAGGCGTAGCCGCAGGAAATAACACCACATCAATAACTGAGTTTTACGCTGGCGGTTCTTATGTAAATGCTGGTTCTGTTGCCTTTCCTGGTGGAACTAGAACAGCAATCCCGACTAGTGGTGCAATATCACTTAGAAATTTCTATGGTGCGAAGTGGTTTGGCGCCGATCAAGGATATGCGTATGCAACTCCTGGCACTTATACTGTTACGATCGCCAATCGCACTGGATTTATTAACAACTTTCGATACTCTGGTGTAATTCAGGCTGGTGGCGGTGGTGGCGGTGGTGCTCATGGCTCTACTGCTCCAAATACAGACGTTATCAACTCCGGTGGTGGCGGTGGCGGTGGAGAGAAAATAACTTTCAATGGTACTGCCACTGGATCAACTCTTTCATTCACTATTGTTATTGGTGCTGGCGGCGATGCGGGTGGAAACTCAACTGCAGCTAACCCGTATACACCAGGCGGAACTGTCGGTGGTGCTGGCGGAAATTCTCAACTTTACATCAATGGCGCATTAATACATAATGCCAGAGGTGGTGGCGGTGGTGGTGCAGGGCTACTTAAGAATACTAGCCCACACCTCGGTACTTCTGGTGTAGCGGGAACTCATTATGGCACTGGAAATTCCCCAGGAGCTGGGTTTGGTTCTAATGACTATCGTGCAGCTGGTGGTCGTGGTGGAGATACTATATTTGGAATTGGTGCTCTTGGATTTTACGCCAGTGGGTTTTCTCCAGCACCAGGAGGTCGCGGTGCGGGTGGAGCAGGTGGTGGCGGAGAGGGAGGCGACCTGAGAAATGGTCCTTCTGCAGGTGGTGCCGGATATGCACGGATATTTTTTAAGAGTGATTTCCCATATACAACATCAGCATCATGGAGTAGTGCTGGTTCGTATTCATGGACTGTTCCTACGGGAATATATTACGTCCAAGCCAACATAACTGGAGCAGGTGGTGGTGGAAGTTATTCTGCTGCTGGTGGATGGAATGTTGTATTCATAAATGTCACACCAGGTGAGGTATTATCACTTACTGTTGGTGGACCAGGTGGAGTTTCTTCCTGGGGTGATGCCACACTAACAGCTGCTGGTGGGTACGCTGGCGGCGGTGGTGGTGCAAAATCTGGAGCTAGTTATGCTGTTGCTGGTGGTGGTGGATACTCTGGTATATTTCGTGGGACCACTGCACTAGCAATTGCGGGTGGTGGCGGAGGGTTTGCATCAGAGGCGGCCAGCGGTCAGGGCAGTGATCAAGGAGCTGCCAATATTATTAATGGTGCTCCTGGTGGATCACCTGATTGTCGTCCTATGTGGGATCAAACAGGTGCAAGCCCAGTTACATCAAATAGCGGAGCGTATTTGTCAGGGACTACTGGGCTAACTGGAAAAATATGTGCTGCAGGCGGTGGTGGTGCTGGATACGCTGGCGGTGGTGCGAACACAAGTACAAGCGTTATTAGTGGTTTTTTTGGCGGTGGCGGTGGATCGAGTTATAAACATACTTCCGTCGGTGAGTATTATAGATTGCCAGGTGAGTGTACTGGTGGTAGTTGGGCGGCTCCATATGGTAATACCGGAACCCAAGGTCAGATAGTTATTTATTACTAAGGAATTATAATGAGCAAAGAACATACATGGGCAGCAGCAAAAGTAGAGTGTATAACAGATTTCATTGTTAGTCCAACTCCGGTATGTAATATTCACTGGAAGTTGACAACAAAAAATGCAGAAAATTATGTATATACTTCTATAAGTAATGGATACGTACAAGTTGATATTACCCCAGAAGAAGCAACAGCTCTTTCAGAAGAAGCCGCATTGGCATTATTATTGTCTACTCTGGGAGATAGAGTGCAGACATTAGAGAATGAGAACGCAACTATTTTAGATGGAATGATCGTCCCAGTTATTCCAGTTATTACGGTAGCATAAGATGATATTAACTCAAAAAGTACTTGATGCTGTAGGTGCTTGTGCTGATGGTCAGCGTGTTGCTAAAGAGTTCAACTGTATAGATGTTGATCTTGCTATCGGTATACAGATTATGGAAGATAATAATACTGGATATGCCAAATGGGCCAGAGATTTATACTCAAACAGAATAGCATTAAAGGCAGCAAATTATTACGAGTATATTCAATACTTGGTATTTGATCCAGTCAATAATCACTTCAAATCCACGCCCATCGACGAAGAACATGCGCGCGCAATCAAGCGAGAAATAATCAAATGGACTCCAGAGATAGATCATTCAAAGATTGTTATCTATGAAGAGATTAAGTCTCTGGATGGATCAATTCAAAGATTTCTTTTAGACTAAATAGATAATGAAAACCATAATAAGAAATCTACTGCCACAAGATACGAGAAGTGTTGAGTATCCCTCAGCAGCAGGTCTTATTGTTTGTTCAGTTATGTTGTTCTTTAATTTAATGTCTGATGAAATACACCTGCATGTTAACGATATTGGTTTCTGGTGTATCCCTACGTTCTTTCTCGGAGTTGGCTATATTATAGCACTTCTCCATTTTCCTAAACTAGATTTTTATCGTCCAGTGTTATCCTGGTTGACAGGGACTTTCTGGATCTGGTTGACATTTTCACAGCCGCTGTCTATTATGGCAATACCAGTGTTCTTTCTTGGTGTTTCTAGTATAATAGCCTTCCTTATAAATACAGTAATACTGAGTGAAACATGGAGACCATAATAGTAACTGCATTCAACACACTCAATGGAAGCTCTGGTTTCCTGAGTTTCCTAATAAGCGTATCTACATTGGCTTTCGGAGGTTGGTTATATTTTAGAAAAACCAACATCGAAGAAGTCACATCAATAGGTACACTCCAACAAAAACAAATCACTAGCCTTCTCGAGCAAATTCAATTTCTCGCAGAAGAACTAACTAAGGCAAGAAGTCAAATTGCCGAAATTCATGAACAGAATGTTCATCTTATGCAACAGGTAAGAGAATCCAATCACAGAATACAGGAATTGGAACGTCTTCTCGAAATTAACAGGAGTATATAATTATGGCAGCAATGTCCGACTTTCTAGAAAACAAATTAGTGGATCACATCTTTCGTGGGGTGACGTATACAGTACCAACGACATTATACGTCGCTCTTTATACTGCAGCCCCATCTGACTCTGGCGGAGGCACTGAAATCACTATTGGAACAAATGCATATGCAAGAAGAGATGTAGTATCAACAGCAGGTTCGCCAGTCTGGGCCAATACTCAGGGAGTAGCAGGAACTGCTGTTTCTTCTGGTACTGGTGGTGTTACCTCAAATACTTCTGCTATTACTTTTGTTACTCCAACTGGTTCATGGGGAACAGTCACTCACTTCGGTATTCTAACTGCTGCTACTGGTGGCGATCTATTATTCCATGGTGCACTAACAGTATCGCAAACTGTTAACAATGGAAACACCGTGTCATTCGCACCTGGTGCACTGCAGATTACGTTCGCTTAATAGCACAGTAATTTGATACAGGGCTGCTTTATTGCAGCTCTTTTCATTTCTAAATATGATTAGTATCTTACTAGAATAGAAATATGGCACACATTACTGCAGATCGCGTCAGACAGTTAAGTACCTCAACAGGGACTGGACCATTCACCGTAAGTACTACGTTTACTGGCTTTCGTACTTTCGCATCTGTACTTTCACCTAATGATACTTTCTGGTATGCCATTGCATCATTTCCTGGTTCAGATTGGGAAGTTGGTCTCGGTACATATTCTGCTGCGAACACAATCACCAGAACAACTGTATTAGCATCTAGTAATTCTGGAGCGCCAGTAGTATTCACTGCTGGTGATAAAGAAGTATTCATTACTGCGGCAGCAAGTAAGTTTCTTCAGCAAGATTCTACTGGTAGTTATGGTAACTTTACAGCAGGAACAATTACTGCCGCGCTGACTGGAGCTGCATCATCTAATGTCTTGAAGGCAGGCGACACGATGACTGGCCCCCTGACTATTCAGAGTATTGCTCCAATCATCAACTTTTTTGAGACAGATCAAACTCTACCAGCGGGACGTCGAAGACTAGTGCAAGATGGAAATACTTTTAGCCTACGCAGAAATAACATTGTTACAGGTGATTTCTCTTCAGAAGTATATGACTTTCTTATCAGTGCTACTGGAGATTTTACTAGTTTAGGGAATATTAATCCAACAGTTACCAATACTCAGACATTAGGTAACTCTGGTGCTATTTGGAACAAGGCATATTCTCAACAGTTTATTTCTTCTAATTCAGCAGCGCAGTCATTAACTGATGGCGCCATTATCCTCAATGCAGGTGGTGGATCTATATTATTTGATGATAGTGGACACAAAAGAATTTCCTGGAATGATGGTGCAGGAAATTTTAATATACGTGCTGGTAATTATTACAATGGTACAGGTGTTGCATATGCTAAGAGTTCTGGTGAGGCAAATGGTGGTGCAGCTACTATTAGCTTGACTACTGATGCAGTTGATGGATATATGCTTTTTGGTGTTTCTGCAATTGGTGTACCAGGTGCTACAGTAACATATACCAAAAATCTAACATTATCCACAGGTGGTCTTTCGTTTGATGGAAATTTTACACCTGTAACAACTAACTCATACACTCTTGGTGCTTCTGGTTTATTATGGAGCAATGTCTATGCGACCACTTTTACTGGAGCATTAACTGGTAATGCCAGTGGCTCTGCTGCGACATTTACTAGCACAAGCCAGAACTCTCAGTTCAATTCTATCGGCGTTGGGTCGGCTGTTGATGCTAATAGCAAGTTGTTTATCGGAGGAACACTGGCTGGTGGTGTAACAAGGATATCAGCTAGGGCACAGAACACATTTCAGTCGGATGTAACTCTTGCTATTGGTTTTTCTTCTGCTCCTATTACCCAAGCAACAGCATATACTCTTGCTAATTTACAACACTTTAGAGTTGAAGATGTCACTCTTGGCTCTACATCAGCAGTATCAAATCAATTTGGTATGGCTACTGCGTCATTAGTAAATGCTTCTAATAATTTTGCATTCTACGCAGCCGACTCGGCTGCAGTCGGTTCTACTCGAACATCATACGGATTCTATTCCAATAATAACATAGCAACTGGTGGTGGCGCCACATATGGTTTCTATTCCAATGGTACTGCCTCAAATTATTTCGCAGGTGACGTTGGAATCGGTATGCTTCCAACTTGTAAACTTGAAATATTAGCTCCCACTCTGGGAACTACTTTGAATTCCCAAGTTATTATCAGTCGTTTGAATTTTAATAATGGGAATGGAAGTAGTATAGAAACTTCTACTGTTAGAGATAGTGCTGGTTCAAACTGGACTACCTCTGGCTCTAGAATGCAACAAAAGATCGATCTGACTTGGATGGGATATATTCAGTTTAATGGTACTGGCAACCAGCAAGGTATTTCTTTTGGGACTGGAAGCAGTACTGTTAATGCTTTAAGCGTTCCAGAGAAAATGCGTATCGACTCATCTGGTAACGTCGGTATTGGAACTTCTACCCCAGGAGCGAGGTTAGAAGTAGTTGGAACACAGGCTAACTTCAGAGCAATAAGCACAGATGCGGCACCATTCTACCATCCATTCATCAAAGCCAGAGGTACTGCAGGTTCTCTATTAACTGTCAATAATAATGATAGTATTGGTGCTCTTCAGTTCTTTGCATATAATGGAACTAATTACCAGCAAGCAGCATCTATTATTGGCCAGGTTGATGACGTTCCAAGTGCTACGAGTATGCCAGGTCGTATTGTGTTTAATACGACACCAGCTAATTCTAATACACCAGCTGAGCGGATGCGTATTGATAATGCAGGTAACGTAACTCCAGGCGTAACGAATACTCAGACACTAGGCGCAGTTGGTGATGTATGGAGTGTAGTACACGCTAATACAGTTTCTGCGATATTCCATGAGAGTGTGCAGACGATAAGTACAAACTACACGATTACCACAGGAAGTAATGCAATGACACCTGGACCAATAACGATTGCATCTGGGTTTACCGTAACAGTGCCAAGTGGTTCTGTGTGGACTATTGTTTAAGGAAAAAATATGGCAGTCACGATTAGCGGAACAACTGGTGTAGAAACACCTGGTATAGTATCATCTGGCGCAGTCTCTGGTACTACTGGAACTTTCACGGGTAATGTTTCTGGAGTTAACGGCACATTTACAGGACCAGTATCTGGTACCACAGGAACATTCTCTGATAACATTCAGTCCACATCCCAGAATGGCGGTCAGTTGGCGGGGCTGCGAAATAGGATTATGAATGGAGATATGCGGGTGGCGCAAAGAGGGCTGGTTCCTTTTACTGTTGGCCTTGCAGCAACTGGGGCAGTTCAATACACCGCAGACAGATGGTCATTCGCGCAAGTAACAGCAGCAACTTCTCCTACAGTAGTCGGCGGGATCATTAGCGATAACGCGATGGGTGGGTCTAGTAAAACACACATCTATATACAAACAACAGCAACACCAAAAGCAAATCTTGTGACCACAGATTATGCATTTATTCAGCAAAACATTGAAGGTTATAATGTTGCTGACCTTAAGTATGGAACAGCCTCCGCGAAAACTGTCACTATTTCATTTAGAGCAGCAGCGGTAAATTTTGGTTCAACTGCTGTAATCTCTGTGTCACTAAGAAATTCAGCGGTAGATAGAAGTTACGTTGTCCCTGTAACAATCACCAACACTGCTGCATCGTATTCCGTAACTATTCCAGGAGATACGCTGGTTTCGTCAACCTGGCTGACGACTAACGGAGTTGGTCTTCGGGTTGGGTTTTGCGCTGGTGCAGGCCCAACATATACAACATCCACCACAGGGGAATGGCAAGGCATCAACTTCATCGCAGCAGCAGGGACATCAAACTTCCTTGGAACCTTAAACGCAGCGTTAAATATCACAGACGTCCAACTCGAAGTCGGCCCCGTCGCTACGCCATTCGAGCAACGTCCGATTGGGATGGAGTTGGCGTTGTGTCAGAGGTACTATGAAGTTATGCCGCAGGCTGGTACTGGATCAACTCAAGCGTCTATCGGTACTGGACAAAATACAACCACCAAAATACAACCACCACCGGAGGAACTGTTCCTCTTACGTTTAAAGTAACAAAAAGAGCAACGCCAGGAGTAACTAGTAGTGGATCGTTGAGGGTGTATAGTGCAAATGGCACTGAACTTCCGGTGACAAGTACCATTTTTATTGGCGTTGGTCCTGAAGGAGTGTCTATTACTTACGGCGTGGGCTCGGGATTAATTCAAGGCTATGCTGCGGTGTTTGGCCGCGTTACAAACACTACTGGTGAAATTCAAATTAGTGCGGAGTTGTGATCATGTACAAACTAACAGCAACACCAGAAATTATTGCTCGGGCCGACGGCTGGTTTATTCCTACTGACCCAGCAAATACAATGTATCAAGAATACCTCGCATGGCTTGCCGAAGGCAACACGCCTGAGCCTTATGTGCCACCACCGACACCTATCCCCAGTAGCGTGACGAGGTTTCAAGCACTCGCTGTCTTAGCACAGGCTGGTTATTTGGATACGATCTGGACGTACATAGAATCACTTCCTCGATCGAATATTACACGTTTGGCGTTTGAGAATGCAACTGAGTGGGAACGCACAAGTCCGACGCTGGCGACGCTGGCAACTATGCTTAATCTTAATGAAGCGCAAGTAGATGAAATGTTCATGGCAGCTGCTAATATCACTGCATAAGAGTTATAAATATAGAATGGAACTAGCATGGCTCTAAAATTAAATTCTTCAGGTGGAGGATCAGTAACACTTGATCCTATAAGCACAGCAAGTAATGTTACGATTACTATTCCAGACACAACTGGCGGTAGAGTAGTAGTTGCTGATTCAAATGGTAACATCGGAGCAGTCTCAGCAACTACTGGAACATTTACTGGCAACATACAGTCGGCCTCGCAAAATGGCGGTCCACTAGCTGGTCTGAGGAATTATATTATCAATGGGAATATGCGGGTGACGCAAAGAGGAACCACATTTTCGTTGACTGCAACAGGCGCATATACAGTAGATCGCTGGGTAGCCGTTACTAGTGTTGCGCCATCAGGAACCTTGACACTTAATGTAACTCCTGTAGCAATAACTGAAGGAACATCTTCAAGTTCGGCGATCAGACTATCAAAAACAACTGGCACATTTGCTGGTACGTTGGTGGCTGCACAGGCGTTTGAAACTGGCAACAGTCGGGGATTGGAAGGAAAAACTGTAACAATTAGTTTTAAGGCAAGAAAAGGGTCTTCGTATACTGGTAATGCTTTGCCTTATTTGGCAGTAGTTACAGGCACAGGAACAGATCAATCTGCTAATAATATGTTAGCGGGTACTTGGACTGGTTACGCAGTAAGCGCCACTACCTTAACTGGTACGCTTACAACATCCATGTCTACATTTTCAGCAACTACAACAATTCCAGCATCTGCAACTCAAGTGGGCGTTCAAGTTGGTTTAACTTATGCAACTGCCACAACAGGGTCGGCAAACGACTTCTTAGATATTACAGACGTCCAACTCGAAGTCGGCCCCGTCGCTACGCCATTCGAGCAGCGTCCGTATGGGATGGAGTTGGCGTTGTGCCAGAGGTATTGTTTCGTTGGGCGTCTGTATGTTCCGACAGGGACGGTACAGAATATCCCATTACCAGTGACAATGCGAAGAAATATAGCTCTTGCAGATATTTCAGGATATGGCGCTGGATTTGCTTTGGCAGACACTGGTACAACTTCTGTACTTATTGCCTCGCAAACTGGTGGCAGCGGCCAGACTTTAACTATATCCACGGAATTATGAGCACAATAAAGACTAATGCAGTTCAGATTGGCCAGTCACCTACAGCGACTAACAACTTTACATTTTACCAACCAACAACCCCAGATGGATCAGTTAGAATTGGTAATGGTAATGCTGGTGCAGCAACTGATAAAATAACAATTGATTCAAGTGGTAACGTAACTCCAGGGGTAACTAATACTCAGACACTAGGAATAGTTGGAGATGTGTGGAGTAACGTATATGCCACTACTTTCACTGGTACTACTGGAACATTCACCGGCAACGTGCAAATGGCCTCGCAGAATGGCGGTCAGTTGGCGGGGCTGCGGAATAAGATTATCAATGGGGATATGAGAGTGGCGCAGTATGGAACGGCCTCTGTCAACTTAACCTCTACATCTCAATTTCGTGCGGATAGGTTTGCAGCAGTATCAGCAGGAACAACGCCGCCAACTGTTAGTTTTGGATTTAGCACGGATGGGTCTGTTTCTACATCAAGTGGTCGTCACTTATTTATGCAGGTGTCAGTTGCAAAAGGTACGCTTGATGCTGGAAACACCACACTACTACTTCAAAACATTGAAGGATTAAATACAGCGGATTTGCTATATGGCACAGCATCTGCCAAAACAATCACGGTTTCGTTTAGAGCAAGAATTCAAAACCTTGCAAGTGCAGTAATCGGCGTGTCTATTAGAAATTCTACAAACAACAGATCGTATGTTGCTCCTGTGACAATTACCTCTGCAAATACATATTCTGTCACCATCCCCGGCGACACATCACCGACTTGGCTTACAGATACTGGGGTCGGGTTGAGGCTAACGTTTTGTATTGGTTGTGGCTCTACGTTTACAGCGCCAACGGCAAGTGAATGGCAGGATGGCAACTATGTAGCAACAAGCACAACCACTAACACTACCGGAACAGCAACCGCAACATTTAGTATTTCAGACGTCCAACTCGAAGTCGGCACAGTAGCCACGCCATTCGAACAACGTCCGATTGGGATGGAGTTGGCGTTGTGTCAGAGGTACTTTCAAACAGGGGTCTTCGTAAATGATGTTGGTGCGCTTAATGGCACAACTTATTATGCAGCAATCAGACTAAAGGTAACAATGCGAATTTCGCCCACAACAGTAACATTTACAAATCCCAATGTTTATGCAGGTACTGGCGGAGCGTTAACATTTGCATCAACCAACCAAACAATTCCAGATAATATGTCTGTAGATACAGTTGGGCTTGCTTTGAATCTAACTACTCAACCACAGGGTGCGTGCAGAATACTTGGTGGAACTTATTCGGCAACAGCAGAGTTATAAATGTATAAATTAAATCAAAATGGCACATATGCCAACCTTATTGGTACAGGTGAGTGGCACAACACCAACAACAATGAACAATACCTCGGAACAATACCTCGCATGGCTCGCCGAAGGCAACATACCTGAACCATATGTTCCACCTCTGCCAGCATTTCCAACAACAGTAACTCGCTTTCAAGCACTAGCTGTCTTAGCACAGGCTGGTTACTTGGAAACAATCTGGACGTACATAGACGCACTTCCTCGGTCAGATATTACGCGTTTGGCATTTGAGAATGCAACAGATTGGGAACGAACAAGCCCAACTCTAGCTACACTGGCGAATATGCTTAATTTGACAAGTGAACAAGTAGACGACCTTTTCATCGCAGCATCTAACATTAGTGCCTAATGTTAGGTTTTAACGCATTATCATCAAATCCAATATCTGCGACAGGCAGAGTATTTGATGCTGCGTTAAATGAAATTGCAGTCACCGCTTCGTCAGCAGAATTAGCTGGTGTTATAACTTCTGTAACAAGAGCAGAACCAGCACTCACCACTGCGTCAACAGAAACAGTTGCAAATATAGTTGCTGGTGCGACTAGAGCAGAACCCGCAGTTACCACTGCGTCAACAGAAACAGCAGGAGTTATAACTTCTGTCACAAGAGCAGAACCTGCTTTAGTCACCAGTTCTTCGGAAATCGGTACAGTCCTCGTTAATACTGTATCGGTAGCAGAACCTGCTTTAGTCACTAGTTCTACAGAAACAGCAGGAGTTATAACTTCTGTCACAAGAGCAGAACCTGCTTTAGTCACTAGTTCTACAGAAACAGCAGGAGTTATAACTTCTGTCACAAGAGCAGAACCAGCAGTTAACTCTGCATCAACAGAAACAGCAGGAGTTATAACTTCTGTCACAAGAGCAGAACCAGCAGTTAACTCTGCATCAACAGAAACAGCAGGAGTTATAACTTCTGTCACAAGAGCAGAAACTGCCGTAGTTACCAGTTCTACGGAATCTGCTGCTGCTATTGATAACCTCTTAGCAACAATAACTTCCAAAGTTACTGTCTCTGCTATATTAGATCTGGATGGTAACACAGAAGGATCCCCAGGTGGACTTCCTGCTTCTGTTAGCAACAATAACTTCCAAAGTTACTGTCTCTGCTATATTAGATCTGGATGGTAACACAGAAGGATCCCCAGGTGGACTTCCTGCTTCTGGGTTCTCTCCACCATCCAGCTTAGTGCTTGCTCAGCATATAGAGTCTGCTCCTGCAGAAACTTACATCATAACTGCTGACTTCGATCCATTACTTGAGACTGAGATCACATCGGTATTCTTCAATGATAATCCTGCGAATGTACTAAGTTATTCTATCATCGGAGCTGACCTCTTTATTACTGCAAACACACCAGCAGATGTTTATGCGCAGGCATCTACGTTTATGGTTAACAGAAAAGTTGTTCCGCAGTTCAACGAGTTTATAAATTACAATGTAAGATTTAACACAGTAGTAAAACGCGATAATGATGGCAGGAACTTCTATTCTAATAAGTTCTATGCTGAACAGAATTCTGTCTGTTTCCTACAGGACGATGGTACTGGACTAATTGATCTTTATGAGGAAGTTACTCCTGGAACTACGAAGAAACTCAAAACAGTTGGTAGGCTAGACTACACCACTGGATTCGTCGAGGTTAAAAACCTAATGATTACTTCTTTGTATGATCTTGAGTTATTCTTCTTCGTAGAATCTCTGGACTCAATTATTCCAACCAAGGATTACTTCACAGAGCAGAATAATCTACTGGTGCAGAGCAAGACCATAAGATTCCCAACAGGTGAACAGGTCGAGATTAGTCAGTATGAGAAACAAACAGATATTGTTGATCTAGAGATTTATGTAACAGCTAGATCATACTCATTGGGCAGTCCATTGACTACAGTTGAAACAAGAACAGCAACTTATGTTCTTAGAATTGTTCCAGATTATGATCTTGGGAAAGATGCGATCAAGCAATTACTGTTAGAACAAGAAGCGTAAGACTCTAAATACAAGATAATTATAGGGGCTACTATGGCAGTGATTAATCGCGAAGGTCTAAAGAGTTATGCACTAAGAGCACTCGGTGCTCCGTTGATCACAATCGACGTAGCTGACGAACAGGCAGAAGATCGGATTGATGAGGCACTTGCATTCTTCCGCGAATACTACTTTGATGGTATTGAGAAGGTTTACTACAAGCACATAGTTACTACGCAAAACGTAACGGATACATATACAAGCACATAGTTACTACGCAAAACGTAACGGATACATATATTGCTCTTCCAGACACTATCTGGAGCGTGAACCGTATTTTCCCATACCCAACGAGCAGCGGATCTAGTTCGGTCAATATCTTTGATCTTCAGTATCAGTTGAGAATGAATGACCTGAAGGATTTGACTAGTACCAGTCTGATCTATTATCAACAGGCAATGAGCCACATCGCTCTAATTGATAATCTGTTGAATGTACAGAAGCAGTTTAGATTCAATAAACTAAATGGGAAACTATATATTGATCAGAACTGGGGTATTGCTGGCTTGGCAGCTGGTCAGTATCTTCTGTTTGACGTATATACTGCATTAGATCCAGCTACTAGTCCTAGGCTTTGGGATGATCGCTTATTCAAAGAATATACCATCGCTCTGTTTAAGAAACAATGGGGCACCAATGTAAAGAAGTATCAGGGTATTCAACTACCTGGTGGAGTGACGATTGATGGCCAGTCACTGTATGAAGAAGGTAAGGCAGAACAGGCTGAAATCGAAGATAAGATTATGAGCCAGTTGTCGCCACTAGAATTCTTTATGGGCTAAACCTCATAGTCACAGTTGAATTATACTCCTCGAAACTCACTAGTAAAATAAACTTATGACTTTACGCCTGCATAACTCTGTTTATGGTAATGAGAATCTGCTGATCGAATCTATGATCACGGAAGCCATTACTATGCATGGCGTGGACTTTATGTATATCCCACGAAGTTTCGTCGGTAAAGAAGATCTGTATGGCGAGGATAGGCTTAGTCGATTTAAGAGTGCCTATCCTATCGTTATGTATATGGAAAACAGCGATGGTGGGTTCCAAGGACAGGGAGCATTTGCCTCGAAGTTCGGTCTGATGATGGAACAGTCTGCTACGCTAACTGTAGCAAGACGTACTTGGAATCAAGCAGTCGGTAGATATGGTGAGACTGTATTACCAAACAGACCAGCAGAAGGTGACTTACTATACTTCCCGATGACAGGTGGATTGTTCGAGATTATGTTCGTACAACATCAAGATGCATTCTATCAGTTGGGTCAGTTGTATACCTACAAACTCACAGTAGAGCTGTTCCGTTACAGCAGCGAAGTTATGGAAACTGGTGTCACTGATATTGATGACTTTATGGAAAACAAGAGCACTGATGTTACTCTTAATGAACCAGAGGCTCCAGACTCATTTGGCGATAATAGTCTTCTTCGCACAAAGGCAGATGCTTTTGTTTTCGATGTTAACAACCCATTCGGCGAACTTTGATGTTTGAGACTCCATACTATCATGAGTTAATCAAAAAGACGACGATTGGGTTTGGTGCGCTCTTTAGTCAGATCAAAGTAATTCGCAGAAACCCTGCTTCTGGTGTACAGGCGCAAGTAGTATCTGTTCCTATTGCATTTGGTCCAAAGGAAAAGATTCTCACGAGGATTGATCAAGATCCATCATTGACTGGTCATACTTACATCACTCTGCCAAGAATGGCATTTGAGATTACTGGATATAACTATGACACCGCGAGGATGGTCAATAGGAATAACAAGATCCAGTGTTATAAAGAACAAACTGTCTCGGCGATTTATTCTCCTGTTCCATATAACATTGAGTTCTCATTGTATATTCTGACTAAGGGAACGGAAGATGGTCTGGCTATTATTGAACAGATTCTTCCACTGTTTACACCTGAGTATTCATTCACAGTAAATGCAGTTCCGGAGTTGAATATCTCACAGGATATTCCGGTTGTGTTGAACAGTATTTCAGTGTCTGACGATTACGAAGGTGATTTTGCTATTCGAAGGTTAGTGACGCATACTCTTAATTTTACTGCTAAGATAAATCTCTTTGGTAATCTTCAGACTTCTGGTCTTATTACTAGAGTCGATGCGGATATTAAGAAGTTTGAGAACTATACTGCGACGATGGATGAAGATGGTAATATCGTCGTTGATGTATGGCGTGAACAGTCAAGAGAAGCATTGTATCCAACATTGGCGGCATCAGTTGTTGCTTCTGCGACAGTATCTCCTAGTATGAGTCCGACCAACCCTAACCCAAGCACTAATGCTCTAGCTGCTGTCAATATCTCTGCAAGTCTGTTACCGACTTCTTATTCTGCAAATGCTAGTATCTATGTTGATGCAATTGTCTCAGCGAATCTTGATGCACCAGCAACAGAATTTGTCTTTCAGAATTCAGGATTCAATTATTCAGTTGATGGCTTTGCTGGAAACTTCCCAGCGTTAACTCTAGTTAGAGGACAGTTATATAACTTTAATTTCACCAATGTATCTTACAGTCACCCGATAGCACTGAGATTAAGTAGCGGTAATACTTCCGCAGTCACTGGTGCAACGGGTAACGACGCCACTTCAGGTGTGTATGGAACCACTGTCACATATCAAGTACCATTAGATGCACCATCATCTATTGTCTATCAATGCGTATTCCATGGTGGAATAATGATTGGTGTAATCAATATTATTGATTAAAAATAATGGCGACTGTTTTTTATCAGGCGAATCCCAATCTTAAAAATGTCGGCGTTCCCATTGAATATACTGCTGAGCAAGTAGAAGAATACGTAAAGTGTAAACTAGACCCGATCTATTTTATCAAAACATATATTAAGATTATCTCTCTTGACTTGGGTCTGATCGGTTTTAATTTATATGATTATCAGGTTCGCTTCATAAATCAAATTCACGATAGTCGCCGAGTGCTTGGTATGTTCCCGCGCCAGCACGGGAAGACGACTACAGTAGCTGCCTACCTCTGCTGGTATTTGTTATTCAATGATAGTAAGACCGTAGCTATTCTGGCGAATAAGGCAGCAGCGGCTCGAGAGATTATGTCTCGTCTGCAGTTGATGTATGAGTATATTCCAAAGTGGCTACAACAAGGCGTCGCTGAGTGGAACAAAGGCTCGATTTCACTGGAGAATAACAGTAAGGCATTTACTGCGGCGACCAGCTCCAGTGGTATTCGCGGTAAATCCGTAAACTTTCTATACGTCGACGAAGCTGCTATCATTCCGAATACAGTAGCAGATGAGTTCTTTACTGCGACATACCCCACTATCTCCGCAGGTGAAACAACTAAGATTGTTCTGACATCAACTCCACTTGGTTTGAATCACTTCTGGAAGTTCTGGACAGAGGCTGAGTCAAAGATAAATGGATTTATTCCAGTAAGAGTTGAATACTGGGAGCATCCGGATCACGATGATAAATGGGCTGCTCAGCAGAAAGAACTTCTTGGTGCTCTGAAGTATCGTCAGGAAATTCTGATGGACTTCCTTGGGTCAGCGGCAACGTTAATTGATCCAGCGGCGATTCAAAGAATGGCAGTTGAAGCAACAATATATAATCAAAATGGTATGCTGGTTTATGACAAACCAGAAAAGAATAAAGCAAGTTATGTTATTACAGTAGACACTGCCGCTGGAATTGGTGGTGATGCAAGCGCATTTTGTGTAATAAGGATTGATTCACTACCTTATAAAGTAGTGGCAAGGTATAAGAATAACACAATCTCGCCATTGTTATATCCATCATTGATCCATAGATGGGCCACGGAATATAACGATGCCTGGGTTTTGATTGAACTAAATAAGAATGAACAGGTTCCATATATCCTACAGAATGAATTGGAGTATGAGAACATAGTTTATGTAAATAGAGGTGCAAAGGGTCAGACTGTTACTGGTGGTTTCGGTGGCGGTAAAACTCAATTGGGTGTTGTGACTGATAAGAAAACCAAGAGAATTGGTTGTTCTATGTTCAAGACATTAGTCGAAGAACACAAACTGATTATTCCAGACGCAGATATTATAAGTGAGATATCTACGTTTATTGAGCAAAGAGGCAGTTATGCTGCTGATGATGGAAAGAATGATGACCTCGTAATGACTCTAGTAATATTTGGATGGTTGACCAGCCAATCATTCTTCAAAGAACTCACTGATGTTGATCTAAGAAAAAACATTTACGAAGCAAGAATTAGGCAAATCGATGAAGAGACGTTACCCGCTGGGTTCTTCAACGATGGGTCTGAAACTGAAATAGAAGAAATTCTGGATTTTTGAGGCAAGCGGAAGCATTCTCTAAATAATTAAGAGTTAAACCTCAACGAATTTGTAACAAATAAAAGAAGGAAATATAATGGCGATTCAATTATCCCCGTCCGTAGTGGTTCAAGAAAGAGATCTAACGAACGTAATTCCTGCAGTTTCTGCTTCTGCTGGCGCGACGATCATTGATGCTGTCTGGGGTCCAGTACTAGAAGTAACGACTGTAGACTCAGAAAACGCACTCGCGAGCCAGTTTGGTAAACCACAAGCAACCAATGCAGCTAGTTGGTTTACTGCGGCCAACTTCTTATCATATGCAAATAACCTAAAAGTTGTTCGTACTGATACCTCCGGTCAAAGAAATGCTGTTTCAAACCTAAGTGGTTCTGTTACCAGTCTTGTTATTGGCGGAAGCCCAGTTGGTGGTACTGGCTATACAGTAGCTCCTCTGCTAACTATTGCTGCTCCATCGACCCAAGGTGGAATTACTGCTACTGCCATTGCAGAAGTAACGGGTGGTGTGATTACTGCTGTTAACATCGTTGAGCCAGGATCTGGTTATACGACCAATCCAGGTGTTACAATTACTCCTGTTAGTGGTGGTGTGAATGCGAGTATCAATGCTATTCATTCTCCTTTTGCTGGTGCAAAGTTAAACAACCAGACAGATTATCTGTCGAAGTATAGTGCTGGTGGCACTCTGATTGGACAATGGATCGCGAAGTATCCAGGCCAGTTGGGAAATAGCATCACTGTTTCTATGGCTGATGCGCTATCTTTTCCAACATGGGCTTATAAGGGTAGTTTTTCAGCTGCTCCAGGAACTAGCGAGTATGCGACTAATGCATCAGCTTCCAATGATGAAATTCACGTTGCTATCATTGATACTAATGGTAAATGGTCTGGTACGGCAGGAACAGTTCTTGAGACATATGCTTTCCTTTCCAAAGCATCTGACGCAAAGAAAGAAGATGGATCTACTGCATATTACAAGAATGTAATTAACACTCAATCAGAATATGTCTGGTGGGCAAATCATCCAGCGAATGGAACTAACTGGGGCCAAGCTGCGCAGGGTGTTTCATTCGCCAATGCTAATGCTACTGCTGCAAACGCAGTCTCAAGCGTATTATCTGGTGGTCTAGATTCATTGACTAGTACGAATGGTCAAAAGATGACAGCATTCGAGTTGTTCAGTGATGCTGAGTCACTTGATGTTAACCTCGTTATGTGCGGCAAGGCTGATTCGATTGTTGCTAACTACGTAGTGCAAAACGTAGCTGAAGTTAGAAAAGACTGCGTTGCTTTCGTTTCTCCTCAGAATACCAGCACTGGTGAAGTTCTTTCTGGTAACACTTCTGCTGTTGCTACGGGAATTATTGCTTACCGTAATGCCATCACTCCCAGCTCGTATGCTGTTATTGACTCTGGTTACAAGTATCAATATGATCGATACAATGACGAATATCGTTACGTTCCACTGAATGGTGATATCGCTGGTCTTTGCGCTCGTACTGACTACACTGATGATCCTTGGTTTAGTCCAGCTGGTCTAAATCGTGGTCAGATCAAGAATGTCGTTAAGTTGGCATTCAACCCACGCAAGACTGATCGTGATAATCTGTATAATGCTGGTATCAACCCAGTAGCATCATTCCCAGGTCAGGGTGTTGTTCTGTTTGGTGATAAGACTGCTCTGGCTAAGCCAAGTGCTTTCGATCGTATCAACGTTCGTCGTCTATTCATTACGCTTGAGAAGTCAATCTCTACTGCTGCTAAGTTCCAGCTGTTTGAGTTCAATGATGGCTTTACTCGCGCCCAGTTCAAGAATATCGTTGAGCCATTCCTGCGTGATGTAAAGGGTCGTCGCGGTATTACTGACTTCTTGGTTGTTTGTGATGAAACTAACAACACCAGTCAGGTAATTGATTCAAATCGCTTTGTTGCTGACATCTTTATCAAACCAGCACGTAGCATCAACTTCATCCAGTTGAACTTCATCGCAACGCGCACTGGTGCTTCGTTTAACGAAATCGCTGGCTAATTTACAGGGGGAGTAAAATCCCCCTCTAAATAAATCATTAGAAATAAAGGAAACAATCGTGGCAGATATTTCGCAATTCAAATCACAGATGATCCAGGGCGGTGCTCGTAGCAACCAATTCCGCGTTGAGATTACATTCCCATCCTTTGTACCGAATGGTTCATTGGCCGGACAGAAACTGCAGTTCTTAGCAAAATCATCAACATTACCACAGTCTAGTATTAGTGATGTTGCTGTAATGTATCGTGGTCGCCCAGTTCACTTTGCTGGCGAACGCGAATTCCAACCATGGAATATCGAAGTATACAATGATAACGACTTCGTTATCCGTAATGCATTCGAAGCATGGATTGACAGCATTCAAAATGCAGAAAACACAAATGGTCTGCAACAACCTGGTCTATATCAGCTGGACATGAGCGTAATCCAGTTGGATCGCGCTGATCGTGAAGTTAAGCGATACAAGTTCGTTGATGCATTTCCAATGGAAGTTGGATCTATCGCTCTTGATTGGGAAAATAACAATCAGATCGAAGTTTTCCCAGTGACATTCCAATACAACTTCTTCACAAGTCCGACGTCGCAGGGCGTATTATAAATTATTGGTTGATAAATGGAACTTAACGTATTTGGTTTTAATATTAAACGACAGAAGGGTGAAGATGAACCGATCCCTTCTGTCGTTGCACCCAATCAAGAAGATGGTGCTCTTATTGTCGGTGCTGATGGCGCCAATTATTATGGTTACGCATACAATCCATTAGGTGATGTAAAGACGGAGAATGACCTTCTCCGTCGCTATAGAGAAGTATCGGCATTTGCAGAAGTTGATCAGGCGATCAATGAGATCACTGATGAGGCTATCGTCTTTGATGATGAGAAGTATCCAGTCCGTCTTCAGTTAGATGATCTGAAAGTTCCAGAAACAATCAAGAAGAAATTCAATGAATGTTTCGAAGAGGTTCTCCAGCTCTTGAAGTTCGATGATCGTGGACATGACATATTTCGTAGCTGGTACATTGATGGTAAGGTCTACTACCATGTTATGTTTGATGGTGAGAACTTCAAAGATGGTATTGCAGAAGTTAGATATATCGACCCACGAAAGATCAAGAAGATTAAGAACGTCAAGAAGGGTCGCATGGCCAATGGCGTTGAGGTAGTAAAAGAAATCGAAGAATACTTTCTTTATAATGATAAAGGTATTGACGATAAGACTACGCAGGGTGTTCGGCTGACCAAGGATTCAGTTGTTCTTTGCACTAGTGGTTTAGTTGATCCGAATAACAGTTTAATTCTTTCGCATCTTCAGAAGGCTATCAAGCCTGCTAATCAATTGAAGATGGTTGAGGATGCATTAGTTATCTATAGAATGACTCGCGCGCCTGAGCGCAGAATCTTCTATGTTGACGTCGGTAATCTGCCAAAGGGTAAAGCCGAGCAGTATGTTAATGAGATTATGAACAAGTTCAAGAACAAACTTGTTTATGATGCAGCTACTGGTGAGATCGCTGACTCAAAACGTCATATGTCTATGATGGAAGATTTCTGGATGCCACGTCGCGAAGGCGGCAAGGGTACAGAGATTACTACATTAGCAGGTGGTCAGAATCTCGGTCAGATTGAAGACATTGAATACTTCAAAAGTAAATTGATGCGCGCATTGAATGTTCCTATTGGAAGGTTGCAACCAGACCAGACATTCAATATCGGTCGTAGTAATGAGATTACTCGTGATGAGTTGAAGTTTATGAAGTTCGTAAAGAGACTTCGTGCGAAATTCAATCAGTTGTTTATGGATCTGCTTAAGATCCAGCTCGTGTCTAAGGGTGTTATTAGGCATGAAGAGTGGGAAGATATCTCTAGAAGTATCGCACTAGATTATCTTCGTGATAATCAGTTTAGTGAGATGAAGGAAGCCGACCTTCTTAATTCAAGAGTCGCGATTCTTCAGCAAATTGATCAGTATGTGGGTAAGTATTATTCAAAAACATGGGTTCGTAAGAATGTCCTTAAAATGACAGATGAAGATATCGAAGAGATTGAAAAAGAAATTGAAGAGGAAGCACCTACTGCCGAAGAACAGGCAGCAGAGCAACAACAAGGAGTTATGAAATGAGTGAGAATGTAGTTAATCTAATTGATGCTATCGAGGCAGGTAAGTCTTCGGATATCGAACAGAATTTCAGCCAAGTAATGGCAGAGAAGTTACACTCAGCTATTGATCAGCGCAGAGAAGAACTTAGCAGAACTCTTCTAACAGCTCCTGAAGAAGTAGAAGAGATCGAATAATGAAGTTTGACGAACTAAGAGCCGATATTGTTCCAGCACAGGACTCATCATTTTTTATTGATGGGAATGTCTGTGTGAACATTGATGGCTCTTGGTATCTGAATGAAGAACAAGTTTACATTGATTCTTTTGACGATGCAGTTTCAGTTATTAAAGAAAAAATTGAGAACAATAAAGAGAAGTATAATTCACTAATTGATGAATCTTATTCTGTTGAACAAGCAATAAAAATAGTAAGAAAATACAACAATAAAGTATCTCAGACAATACTAGAAAACTGCATTGAAACTGCATCGTCAAAAGAATTAACAAATGATCCAGCAGTACTGGAACTACGATTAGAAGATACTAATTTGATCGCTGATAAATATATGTTCATTCTAGACAATAAAGACGTGGTTGCTTTGAGTGGCTCTGATTTATTGATGTTAGAAAAGTTCGATGATGAGTTGCTTCAGTATGGAAAGCAATCTGCCGAAAACTTAAAACAAATTCTTAGGGGTATCTACTAATGGCAAAGACCGTAATGAAACTAACGGAGACCTTGGCTATCGTCAAGATTTCTGGCACAGGAACGGAAACTATCTCTCTGAGTGCTCCTCAGGCTTCTGGTGGATTGTTGTCACCAACGCAGATCATAAGCGGCACACCTAAAGTAGGTATTGGTTATTTGTCTTGGACTACTGGTGGAAATATCGTGATCGCCAGAAATACTGTGAATGTTTATACCTTGTTTACAAATACTGGTGAGTTTGATCTTTCCGGCAATGGTGGAATGTTGGATACCATTCAAGGGACGTCAGACTTGGAAGTAACGATTACTGGAAATGGTGTAATTTTCCTTACTCTTCGAAAGATTGAGGGATATGCTTCGAAGATTGAGCCATGGAGATTCGGTCAATATGACGACACTACTGCTGTAGGATCATAAAATGAAATTCCTTAGAGAATCATTCGAAACCAGTGATATCAGAATTATCACTGAAGGCATCCAAAAAGACCTATTCATCGAGGGTATTTTTGCTCAGGCAGAAACGAAGAATAGAAATGGCAGAGTCTATCCACAGAAGATTATGGAATCTGCTGTCAAGACCTATGTCAATGAATACGTTTCATCTAACAGAGCACTTGGTGAATTATCGCATCCAGAGAATCGTCCAACAGTTAAGCCAGAATTAGCCAGTCACCTTGTTACTGAATTCCGTATGGATGGTAATAACGTAATGGGCAAGGCAAAGATTCTTAATACTCCACAAGGTCAAATCGTTAAGGGTTTGCTTGAGGGTGGAGTTAAACTTGGCGTGTCGACTCGCGGTCTTGGATCAGTTACAGAAAAGGCTGGCTCAACATACGTCGGTGATGATTATACATTAATGGCAGTAGACGTTGTCTCTGATCCATCTGGTATTGATTGCTGGGTTAACGCAGTCAATGAGAGTCAAGATTGGATGATCACTGATGACGGAAGAATCGTCGAAGCGATCAGAAAAGAATTGAAGAAGCAGAAACTAACTGAAGACAAGGCTTTGGCTATGTTCAGCAAGTTTCTACGCGATATCAAATAATCGTTGATGGAAGTAGCCCTCGTGGCAAGAATTCTTAAACACTAAATAATATATAACACAAAGGATATTAACATGTCTATTGAACAAAAAATTGCACAACTGATGGAAGAGGCTAAGAAGCTCGAGGCATCAGAAGAAGTTGTTTCTGTCGAAGAAGCAGCAGAAGAAACAACAGAAGAAGTTATTGCTGAAGAAAAGACAGAACAAGTTCAGAAGATCGATCTTGGCAATCTTTTCGAAGGTGAAGAGTTCTCGGAAGAATTTAAGTCTAAGGCAGCTGAGTTATTTGAAGCTGCCGTAGAAGCACGAATCAAGCAAGAAGTTGCTCGAATCGAAGAAGAAGTTTCACAGCGCGCAATTAATGAAAGTGCTGAGTTAAAAGAGGGTCTTGTTGATAAAGTTGATGGATATCTCGACTACGTAGTCGAACAGTGGATGCAAAAGAATGAGCTCGCCCTTGATCGTGGTATTAAAGTCGAAATTTTTGAAAGTTTCGTGAGCGGAATGAAGGATCTTTTTGAAACTCATTATATCGACGTTCCAGAAGAAAAGTTTGACCTAATGGAAAGCGTCGACGCAAAAGCAAAAACTCTTGAAGAACAAGTAGATTTTCTCACTGCACAAAACGTTGAATTACAGCAGAAGTTTAAGTTAGTCGCAAAAGAAAAGCAAATCGAAGAAGCTGCTAAAGAGCTGACCGATTTGGAAGCAGAGCGATTCAAACAACTCGCTGAAGAATTAGCGTATGATGATGAAGAATCATTCGGAAAGAAATTAGAACTCGTAAAAGAGAACTATATTTCGAAAGCAAAGCAAGCGAAGTCAGTCGTTGTTGAGTCAGTTGTTACCGACTCTCCTGTTGAACTGATCGAGGAAAAACAAGTCGATGCTTCGATGACGCGTTACATGAACGCATTCAAAGCACGATAATCAACTATTATCAAAAGGAAATAAAATGTCAACTCGTCCAGATCTAGTTAAAAAGTGGGCTCCAATTCTTGAGCACGCTGATCTTCCACAAATCAAGGATAACTACCGCAAGGAAGTTACCGCTGTTCTTCTAGAGAACCAGGAAAATGCTCAGCGCGAAGAGCGTCGTGCCCTGTTCGAAGATGCTCCAGCCAACTCTGGTGTTGCACCAGTTGCTGGTTCCAATGTTGCTGGTTTCGACCCAGTTCTGATTAGCCTGGTTCGCCGTGCTATGCCAGCAATGGTCGCGTACGACATGTGCGGTGTTCAGCCAATGACACAGCCTACAGGTCTGATCTTCGCAATGAAGAGCAAGTACTCTACGCAAGCCGGCACAGAAGCCCTGTTCAACGAAGCCAACGCTGGTTTCGCTGGTGACGGTACTGCTAACGGCACCAACCCAGGTGTTGGTGACAACACTACTGGTAAGGGTATGACTACAGCTGCTGCTGAAACTCTTGGTTCAACAAACGGCACCCCAGGTGGTACGTTCAACCAGATGGCATTCAGCATTGAAAAGACTTCGGTTACTGCAGTTTCGCGTGCTCTGAAGGCTGAGTACTCTGTTGAACTTGCACAGGACTTGAAGTCGGTTCATGGTCTTGACGCTGAAGCTGAACTAAGCAACATCCTGTCGCAAGAAATCCTGGCTGAAATTAACCGCGAAGTTATTCGTACGGTTTATCTGTCGGCTAAGCAAGGTGCTGAAGTTGGTACTGCTACTGCTGGTACTTTCGACCTAGACGTTGACTCTAATGGCCGTTGGTCAGTTGAGAAGTTCAAGGGTCTGATGTATCAAATCGAACGCGAAGCAAATGCAATTTACCAAGCTACCCGTCGTGGTCGTGGTAACTTCATCGTTTGCTCAGCTGACGTTGCTTCGGCTCTGGCAATGGCTGGTGTTCTTGACTACGCTCCTGCGCTGTCGTCGAACCTGAACGTTGACGAAGCAAGCAACACGTTTGCTGGTGTTCTGAATGGTAAGTACAAAGTGTATGTTGATCCATATGCTGCTAACCAAAATGCTGAGCAGTTCCTGTTGGTTGGTTACAAGGGTACATCGGCATTCGATGCTGGTATCTTCTACTGCCCATACGTTCCGCTACAACTGTATCGTGCTACAGATCCACTGACATTCCAGCCTAAGATTGCTTTCCGCACTCGCTATGGTATGGTTGCTAACCCATTCGCTGGTAGCAGCGTGACCAATGGTCTGGCTTCGGGCCAAAATACATACTTCCGCAAGATCAAGGTCACGAACTTGATGTAATCGGAAACGATGTAGTTAGACAAAAGGGAGCTTCGGCTCCCTTTTCAATTATCTAAATAATGAATGACTAACCAGAATAGATATGTTATCTTTCAAAACATTCTTATTAGAAAATGAACTGATTATGAATAATGGGAATTATACTGATGCGTCTTTACTAAAGAACTATGCACAAAAAATAAATTCTCATTTTGGCGGAGAAGTAGTTCAGGTGCATCCACCAAGAAACACATTTAATCTAAGAAGTATATCAGGAAAAATTGCTGGTGGGAAAGATGCAATTGAACTTGTTATGCAAACAGTATTCGGGAAGAAAGTAACTATAGAGCAGTTAACTGGTGATGTAGCAACAGCAGTATCAGGGAAATATGATTCTTTCCTTGTGACATTACCGAATAGTGGTTTTTATTTTAGATCTGTAATTGGGTCTACGGGAAATCTTCATGAGAAAGACCTAACTCCCTCTAAACTAAAAATTATTGGAAAGAAATTAACCAAAGCAACATTTGACCACGAAGTCGAGCTTGGTTTGTTACAATTAAGTGATGAGTCTGATATTCCAATGGAGATATTAGAGTTATTACATGAACTGTTATTGGTGGTTTCTGTTAAAGGGGAAACCATAAATCTTACAGATAACATTAAGAAATTGATATCAACCATATCTCCGAAAGATATTAAAGTTGTTGGTAAGAATTTCGGTGAAATCTTATTGGCTAAGTGGTGTCTATACAATAAACCAAAGGCAGTTAGCGTTGAGTTTCCAGAGGAAGAAAACGCACCATTGGTTGACTTTACTGTTAATCTATCAAATAGAGAAGTTCTGAATATCTCTGCAAAGTTTGAGCAGGGAGCAAATGTTTCAATTAGTTCAATTATACCGAAGGGTGCGACAGCTCCTATTGGCGCAACTGCTGAAGAAAAGAAAGCATTCTCTGCGATTGTTGCTATTGTAAATGAACCAATTCTACAGGGACTTATCTCAGCAGAGAAAATTCTAAATACACCAGAGTATAAAGCAATAGAAAAGATGTGTAAGGGTGGCGTGGTAAATGTCAAAACTATATCGGATGTTGTAGAGAGTGCTTTATTGGCATCAGGAATTCCACCGAAATCGAATGTATCGACGATAACAAAGCAGAAGGTCGACGCATTTAGAAAAATAATGGATCCATTCTACTCAAAGATATCTGGTGGGTTTCCATCAAAATTAGATTCTTTTGCAAAAATTGCGTATAATAGTTCTGGTAATATGGCGGATCCAGTTCTTTATGCTTTCTCGGTTGCATTGGCTAAAAGATTTAATGAAGATGCTATATTCTCAGATATATTGAATAAAGCAGCAAAATCAATTGATGTTGAGCAGATATACCTAAACTTTACATCGAACCAAATTACAGTAAAAGTAAAAGTGTTTTCTGAGTCCAAATTTTCATTCGCAGCTGGGGCAATGGCTCACTCTGCGGGTAATGTTCGGATGAAAGTGGAAATGATTAAAAATAAAGAAGGATAATATGACGCAGTTAAACGAAGAAATTAGACAAAAAGATTTCGGCAGAGCAACTGGGCTTGTTCTGAAGTATCTTCGTAAGAAACTCGGAAACAAGATTTATCTATATCCAGTCCCAGAACGATTTACTCCTTCTGGTGGGAGTGTGATGACTGGTATCCGTTTCTTCCTTGGTTCAAATAAATCTATTCGTTTCAACTGGAAGACCACTATTAACACAGCGAATGGTCTGCTATCAATGGATTACTGGGATGGTTCAAAACTCCCGCAGCCAACCCCAAGCGATCACATCAAATTCGATGAGGCACAGTCTCTGGTAAAGGTATTACCATTCGTCGTTGAGTTCTTAGAAGGTAAGGTCGAGAAATCTGGTATCTATGTTACTGAAGATATCTCACCTGAGTTTAATCTAGTACTTGATTTTCGTAGAGACCTAACTGAAGCAACATATACTTCTGGTGAATTGTCGAAGACTGTTTCGAATATCATCAACGCACTAAAGAATAACATTCAGATTGCTGACCAGTATAAGAATGGTGGCAATAAGAAGTATGGTCCACGCTGGGATAAAGCAGCGAATGAGATCAAGAAGCAATATCCAGAATTGTTCAAGAAGCAAGGCGCAAAGATTATCATTGATGCCGCCGACGCATCGAAGATTGACGCATCCAAGATTCTTTCTGCAATCTCTGGTGGCGATGATGCCGTTGCTTTTAATATCAGTAGCGGAAGCAAAGAAGAACACATCGTTGATGGCGCAAGCGATGCTGACATCGATCGTATGACTTATGAAGAGCAACTCGATTCGCTCAAGTCTGGTATGAAGTTGCTTATGAGCAATGCCACAAACTCTATGTGGGTCGGTGGTCGAGGCGGTACTGGTAAGACGCAGACTGTTGAGGATATGCTACACGCAGCTGGTAAGAGCGATGGTGAAGGTTACTTTAAGATTACTGGTTCAGCTACGCCAACTGGTATCTATAGAATTCTTTATACGCACCGTAAAGACATTATTCTATTCGATGACTCGGACTCGGCACTGAATGACCAAGAAGGACGTAATCTGTTTAAGGCAGCTGCTGATACGAAGAAGAATCGTAAGATCTCTTGGATGAAGGGTGGTAAGAACTTCGTTGATCCAGATGACTTCGATGAAGAGGAAGATAACGAAGACGTTCTGCCACGTTACTTTGACTTCACAGGTAAGATTATCTTCATCTCGAATATGCCATTGGCTAAACTAGATCCGGATGGTGCTCTGCGCACTCGTGGTTTCGTTATGAACGTTGACCCGACCAATGAAGAGATCTATGATTTTATGATTAAGATTGTTGATTTTATTCCATTAGATGTTAACTACCCATTGGCTAAAGAAGCAAGAATGGAAGTGGTTGATGTATTAAGAGCAAGAAAGATCTCTGAGAAGAGTGCTAACCTTCGCTCACTGGTACGTGGTCTCAACGTGCGCGCTGGTATTGAGTCGCAGGGTGGGTCAGAAGAAGAATGGCGTCGTTTCGTTAAGATGTTTGCTTAATATGAAAGTAGTGCACAAAGATTTACAGGCTCTTGGTATTGACAATGAGTCCGTAAAGAAATACTTAAAATATAGAGAGGCAGATGCTAAGGTCGGTAATGACCCATATACATCATCTGCCTCTGATAAAGCAACTAAGACAAAAGCATTCCGAGCATTACACAAAGATCTAGAAGCAAAAACCAAGAATGCGATGGTGGCGAGTCAAGCCTTACACAACATCCATGACTATAAAGGAAAAGAAGCGATGTATGAAAGTATGATGTCATTCAAATCCTTCCTTGAGATCAACGAATTGTCTAATGTTACTTTGGCTTCTTATAAAAAGAAAGCAGGAGAACAGGCAACAGCTGCTGATAAGGCAGGTGACTTCAAGAAAGGCAATAAGCGATTCTCTGGTATCACCAAAGCGACGAAGAAACAATTCGCTAATCCAGTAAAAGAAGATTTCGATATCTGTGAAGCAGCAGAATCTGGGCTTGCTGCCAAAGCAGAAAAATCTGGTGTGTCAATCGGCACATTACGCAAAGTTTATAATCGCGGTATGGCAGCATGGAATTCAGGCCATCGCCCAGGAACTACTCCTCAACAATGGGGAATGGCTCGCGTAAACTCTTACATCACCAAAGGTAAGGGAACATATCACGGTGCTGATAAAGACCTTCGTGAAGAAGAAATCTCAGAAGTAGCGAAAGACAAAGATTCTGGACTGCCTAAGAAATATGTTGCTGGTCTTTCTAAGTCAACAGCAAAAGACAGAGCAGCACACTTTGATAAAATGGATAAGAAAAGTGATAGCGATCCATCAGCGTATGCGCCAGCACCAGGAGACGCAAATGCCAAAACTAAACTAAGTAAGCATACATTAAAGTATCGTGAAATGTATGGAGAAAGTATTGATGAGGAAATACTGGAAGCATGCTGGGTTGGCTATAAACAAGTTGGCGTAAAGAAAAAGGGAAATAGAATGGTTCCAAACTGCGTGGCAGAAGATGTTGACTATATGTTCCATCCTCTTGTCGAAGCAGCAAAGGCAATTGATAGTGGTGAGTATGACTACGAGGGCCAGATGGCCAGATTACAGTTACAAACTATCTGCCGCAACTCAAAAGATTTAGTTGACATGCTTTCTGACGATGAGAATATGCCAGAGTGGGTTCAATCCAAAATAACTTTAGCTCAAGATTATATTAGTTCAGTTAGAGATTACTTACAATCTAAAGAAGAATTGGGCGAAAATTTAGAAGAACAATTCGATCTAATCGAAGAAGTTGTTGAAGAGCTATCAGCTGAATATGGTATTGACTCTGAAGTAATTTGGGAAAACTTTGAAGAGTTTACAGACGAAGAATTACTAGAATACGCAGTTGATTCCAAAGGACACAAGTCATCAACTGGTGGGTTAACTCAAAAGGGTCGCGATGCTTACAATGCCAAAGGCGCAAATCTGCAAGCACCAGTGACGACCCCACCATCTAAGCTGAAACCAGGAAGCAAAGCAGCAAATCGCCGTAAGTCTTTCTGTGCGCGTATGGGTGGTATGGAAGGTGCTATGAAAAAACCAAATGGTGAACCAACTCGTAAAGCACTAGCACTACGTAAATGGAATTGCTAAAGTATGACTATTCTGACATGTCCATCGCCGAGTAATATCAACCCATTAAATCCAAATGGGTTTTTATTCTCGGTCAGTAAACTTCCTGAACTGACATTCTTTGTACAGGACGTGGAGTTGCCTACATTAAGTATCGGCACTATTGTTCAGGGATCTAGCGTTCATCCTATTAAGATTCCAGGAGAGACTGCTGATTTTTCTAGCCTTAGTGTTAGTTTCCTCGTAGATGAACAGTTCGCTAACTACAAAGCGATTTATGCCTGGATGGTTGGTCTAACGTATCCAGAAAATCATGCTATGTATAAGGCATACTTAGCCTCGGAGAAGAACTCTAATTCTTATGGTGAACTAGCAAAGGGTTACTCCGATGCATCATTGACTATTCTTAACAGCAGCAATAATCCTGTTCAGAGAATTACCTTCGTGGACGCATTTCCAACATCTCTAAGTAGTTTACCGTTCACCTCTCAGAGCAATGATGTTCAATTTCTGAGAGCAACAGTTACATTTGATTATACGTACTATACATTATCTTAACTTCCTGTAATATATTATGACACTCGATGAAATTCGAGAGCAGTGGGAAACTGACTGCTCAATAGATGATCTACACCCTGACAAAGCATCAGCTACTAGTCCAAGTCTTCATGCGAAGTACCTTGGTGAGTTGATGAACTATAGACTCAAACTCACAAAGACGCAGTTTGAGTTTAGCCAGCTCCGAGCCAAGAAGTCTAAGTATTTTCGTGGAGAGATGACTCGCGAAGAACTTGAAGAGAATAGCTGGGAGCAGTGGCAATACAAAACTCTCAAATCCGAAGTCGAAGCATTACTCGATGCTGATGAGCAAGTGCAGACTATCCTTGCTCGAGTTGAGTATTTGAAATCTGTGATCTATTACTTGGAATCAGTTCTCGGTGAGATTAGGTCAAGATCATTCCACGTAAAGAACATCATTGAGTGGAATAAATTTAGGGCTGGCGCGTGATTCGATTTATTGAATTCAATGAGACGCATATTAAGGTTCTCATTGATGACTTCGGTATTGAGCAGGAGATGTCGGACTTCTTTACGTTCTTCGCACCTGGGTATAAGTTCCACCCCAAGGTAAAGGCGAAGATCTGGGATGGTAAGATCCGTATGCTCGATGCTCGCAGAAAAACCCTATACAAAGGGTTACTCGCGATCGCCATCAAATTCGTAAAGGATCGCGAGTATGAGTTCGAGATTGATAAGAGTCTAGATAATAGAACCAATCTCAAAGAAGAAGACGTTCGTGCCTACGTTGACTCGCTTCAGCTGACTGCTCGTGGTGAGTTGCTCGAAGTACGGGAGTATCAATATCAGGCAGTATATAAAACTCTTGAGACAAAGCGCAACCTGCTAATCTCACCAACGAGTTCTGGTAAGAGCGCGATTCTTTACTGCAAGACGCGTTACCATGTTGATCAAAATCAGAGCGTACTACTCATTGTTCCGACGACAATGCTCGTAGAACAGATCTTCTCGGACTTCAAAGATTACTCTACGAAGAACGGATGGGATGTTGAGGGTAATATACAGCTGCTGTATTCCGGCAAAGAAAAGTTATTTCACAAGCCAATTATGATCAGCACCTGGCAGTCTATTACTGCTATGATGAAGAATGACCCAGACAACTTCTCGAACCTAACTTCTAGCGTTGACGTAGCACTGTTCGATGAGGCACATACTTACAAGGCAGCAGCAGTGCTCGCGACGATGGAAAAGTTCATCAAGACAGAGTGGAGGACTGGCACCACGGGAACTATTGATAACAACAAGATTAATGAACTAAGTCTTGTTGGATTGATGGGGCCAATCTATAAAGTAATTACGACGAAGCAATTGATGGATGCGGGTCAGGTAACTACCCTAAAGATCAAAGCATTGATGCTACAACACCCAGAAGAACTACGTAAGCAGTTGAAGGGTATGAAGTATGCTGAGGAGATTTCTTATCTTGTTGGCTGTCAGGAAAGAAATAAGTTTATTGTCAACCTAGCCAAAGCCTGTTCTGGCAACACTCTTATTCTATTCAACTTCGTGGAACGTCATGGAGCAGTTCTCAATGATATGATCTCACAGAAACTGGATGGATCTGGTAGGTCTATATACTTTGTGCATGGCGGTACTGACGTCGAAGATCGAGAGAAGATTCGATTGACTGTTGAGAAAGAAAATGACGCAGTTATTATCGCGACCTCATCTCTTTTCAGCACTGGTATCAATATGCCATCTATCGCGAACATTATCTTCGCTGTGCCAACCAAGTCTACGATTAGAATTCGTCAGAGTATTGGTCGCGGATTACGACTGAAAGATGGGAAGACTCACTGCAATTTGTTTGATATCGTGGATGACCTGAGTTGCAAGTCCTATATAAACACCACGATGCAACATTTTCAGGAAAGAGTCAAGGTCTATGATGCAGAGCAGTTTGAATGGGAATTGGTAAAAGTCCCTCTAAAGAACCAGTAATATCAACGCTGCAGTTGAATTATACCTTGTAAAAAGCAAGTGTAAAATAAACTTTACGCCTAACAATTTATTTTACTTTCCTGGGAAATGGGGTATACTTGGCTGAGTTCCATAGGAGTACCTCAATGCAAGATAATTCAATTAAAGTAGTCCCTCCAGTTGATGCGGACAATAAGAACCACTACGTAAACAACGTCAAGTTCTATGAAGAGATCAAGAAATACAAAGAAGCATATGTGATCGCCAAAGAGGCAGGTACTGAACTTCCTCTCATTAGTAACTATCTCGGTGAGTGTGTTTGGAAGATCGCAAAAGGTCTTGCAATGAAACACAACTTCCGGAACTATTCATATCTTGAAGAAATGATCGGTGCAGGAGTTGAGACCTGTATCAAGAATATGCATTCATTCGACCCAGCAAAGTCTCAGAATCCTTTCTCATACTTTACTCAGGCTTGCTTCTATGCATATATCCACATTATTCAGAAAGAGAAGAAGCAAAGTGCTATCAAGAAAAGGCTAGTGCTTAGTTCAGCGATTGATACATACGAACTACAGAAGCATGATGAGGATGGTGAGTTTGCTTTACCACTGATTGAATATCTCAATAGCCTTGGTGGTGAGGATGAACCAAAGAAGAAATCAAAGGTAACTACGGAGATTGGTGCGCTTGAACATTTCTTCGGAGACAATAAATGAGGTATGTACTTCTTGGTGATTGCCACCTTGGAGCACGCAATGGCAGTTCACGATTCTCAAAGCACTTCAATAAGTTCTTCACAGATGTTCTGTATCCATACATAATTCATAATGACGTCGATACGATCATTCAGTTGGGTGATCTGTTTG